>JGI10216J12902_100834278_pt1 | contig 22968 bp, 45 predicted proteins | sample KanNatreferecore_FD_12902 | JGI IMG/M metagenome (IMG submission 12902)
GGGCGCGGGATGGGGCGCGGGCGCGGGTGTGGCCGGCGGGCTGCTCGGGTATGGCGCGGCGCGGCTATACGGCGCGGGCGAGCGCGGCGTTCAGAACGCGACGAACTACGGGGCGATGGGTGCCAGCGTTGGAATGAGCGTCTATGGCCCCATCGGCGCGGCGGTGGGATGGGTGATAGGCACGATAGCGGGCATCGCGACGGACCCTGATCCCGACGCGATGCGGAAGGCGAAGTTCGGCGCGGTGTCGGGTTCCACCGAAGGGCTGACACAGTACAGCTACGAATCAGCCCTGGGCACGTTCGGAATTTCTGACACGCAATGGTTCAGCGATTCCGACATGGAGGCGACGCTTAAACCCTTCATGGATGGGATGAAGTCGCTCGACAACGCCATCGCCGCCACACTCACCGATGAACAGCTTGAAGCGCTGAAGACGCGGCTTGCGAACTTCACCAAGGAATATGAATTCGGGATGGAACACCAGGGTGTCGGCGGGCTGGCCGAAATCCTGAAGGATCGGCTGCGCGTGATGACGGAAGAAATCGCGCCCGAATTCCTGTCGTTCTTCAACGCCTTCGCCGGCCCCATCGAAGACCTGTCGAACATCTTCGCGGGCTATCTCACGCTGAAGACGGGCACGAACTTCGACGCCGACGCGGTGGTGAATTCGATTTACGAAGAAGAAGAAGCGAAGAACAACCAGATGGCGGCTTACCAGAAGGAAGCCGAACACCTGAACACGCTCATGTCGGCGTTCGACGGCAGCGCAGCCAGCACACAGGAACTTGTCGCACAGCTCGCCGTGTTTCAGGAAGCCACGGTGGCGATGGTTCTGGCAATCGACGCGGTGGCGGCGTCGATGCATGCGATGTTTATGAACACCGCCGATGAAATCCGAATGGCAGTGATGTCGGAGGAAGAACGGTATCAGTTCTTGCAGGAGCGAAGCGCGCGACTGTTCGACGAACTGATGACGGAAACCGACCCGGCGAAGATCGCGGAACTGTCGCAGCGGATCAACGCCGACATCAACGCGGCATGGGGAATGCTGTCCGACGATCAGAAGGGCGCGCTTTCGGAAGCGTACCTGTCGCGACTGGATCGGCTCGACTCGGTGGTGGCCGACAAGATGCAGGCCCTTCGTGATGTCGTGATCGGCGACAGCGAAGACATGATGACGGACCTGAAGGATGCGCTCGCCGCGATCTTCCTCACCGCTGAAGCCACGGCGGCAAAGAACGACGAAGCCGCCGACAAACAACTTCAGGCCGCGAACACGCCGATCACTGTCGTGGTCGATGACGGCGGCAATGTGACACAGGCGGGCTAGATGCGAACCCTATCAGCCGCCGCCATCGCCGCCGTGAACGCCGTAGTCACGGCACCGGGCCACCTGGTCGAGTTCCGGCTCGCGTCGGGCGAAGTCGCGCGCTGGTCCGATGTCGGACAGGTGACAGTCGGCGATGTGACATACCAGGCCCAGGACATGAAGGTGTCGGGCATCACCTTCGCCGGCGACGCGAAACCGTCGGGCTTCGCGCTCAGTGTCGGGAATCTCGACAGCGCAATCGCCGCTTTCATCCTCGCGAACGATGTCGCAAGCGCGCGCGTTCAGGTGTTCGGCATCGACCGCGCGGCGCTTGACGCGGCGGATGTGTCGAACCTGGGAACCTTCAGCGTCACTCAGACGCGCATCGGCATCGACCAGGTGGGAATCGCATGCGCGCCCATCTTCTACACCGTTCCATTTCGCCGCGTCGATGCTTCGTTCGGCTTCCGGCATGCGACGCCGGCGGGAACACAGATTACCTGGGGCCGCGAACTTCTACTGCTGGATCGCCTGAACCCTGGGCATCCGCGCTACATGGGACCGTGATATGGCCGACTTCCCCCGCAACATCGGCATTCACATGACATCGCGCGATGTGACGCTAGACGAAGCGCTGGTGTCGCGCTCGCGCGCCGGTCGCGTTCGCATGCGGCGACTGTATCCATCGCCGACGAAGGAATTCTTGGTGGTGTTGAAGGGACTCACCGACGCGGAGCGCGACCAGGTGCAAGCCTTCCTTGTCACCAATCGCAAGCTGCCGTTCGGTTTCTTCTGGCCCTATGGCAGCAGCTATCAACAAGTGATCTGGACTGGAAGCGAAATCGTGTGGACCGATGAAGGCGGGAAGCTTTCATCGACCGATGTGCGCTTCGCGGTGGTCAACTGATGTCGGCGCGCGACTACATCATTCCCGACTGGATCACGAAAACCGATCCATCGGGACAGCTTCGCGGCAGCACGGGCGACGCTTGGCAGCGCAACAGTAAGCCTGTGGTTCTGCAAGCGCCAGGGCTGGCCGAAGACGCGATCATTCCCATCATCTACGGCGGGCCGGAACGCATCGCCGGCATGCAGTACACAGTATGCCTTGCCGCCAATGGCACCGACCTTCTGGTTTCGTACATTCTTTGCGAAGGCGAAATCGAATCGGTGTCGAACGTCGAAGTGAACAACGCCGCGCCAGCGGCGGGCGTCGCTTATCGCGTCTATCTCGGTACGGCGGGCCAGGGGATCGACCCGGACCTGGCGGCGGCGATCCCTGGCTTCGACGAAGCGATGGCCGGAACCGCGTACATCGTCGCGAGGTTCGCGCCGGGTTCGGTGAACGGCATGCCGAACATCACCGCCGAAGTGATGGGGCTTCGCATTCCAGACCCCAGGGCGGGCGGCGCGCTCGGTCCCTGGGATAACCCGGCGCTGATCGTCGATCACCTGGAAGCGGTCTATGGCCGGCGCACGGTGAACGAAGCCGCGACCATCGCAGCGGCAGACTTCGCCGATGAACTGATCGAAGGCGAACGGCGCTCGCGCCTCACGATCACGCTCAAGGAATCGCGCCCGGTCGAAGATTGGGCCGAAGTGATTCGCGGCTATGTGCCGGCGTGGCTGGTCGAGAATCAGGCGACCGGCTGGCACACCATTCCCGACACGGCGACCGCGCCAGTTCTCGACTATGACGCCGATTCGGATGATCGAACCGATGGGGCCGCGCCGATGGCCCTGTTCAAGCGCGGCGCGCGCGATGTGCCGAACGTGGTCGAAGTCAGCTACACCGACACGGCGGTGAAGCCCTGGACGACGAAGAAGGCGGTCGCGTCGCTTTCGGGAATCGGCGCGGGCGAACGCCGGAAATCAACGCTTTCATTCCCAGGGATTCGCAGCTACGCGCAAGCGTATCGGTTCGCTGTCGAGCGCTTGAACCATTACACCTTGGAAAGCATTGAAGGCGAAATCGCCGTGATGGATGACGGCATTCGAATCCTTCCCGGCGACATCATCACCATCACAGACGCCGCGCACGGGTGGGACGCGAAAGAAGTGCGCGTTCTTCGTGCGGATGAAAGCGACAACGGGCGGTGGAAGCTGCGCTTCCGAGAGTTCAACGCGGGCGCGTACAGCATCGACGCGCCGGCAGCACCGCTGCCGCCTTCATCGGGAACGCTGCCGAACCCGACGACAATCGCGGCGGTCACTGGCTTGTCGGCGGCGGAAGCGCTGCGGTTCGAAAAGGATTCGGTGTCAGGCACTTTCGGCACGGGCCTGATCTGGCAGTCGCGCATCACTGCGACCTGGGACGCCAGCGCTGATCCGTTCTTCGACTTCTACGAAGTCGCCATTCAGGCGGCGGTCGATGCACAGCCGGCGGTTTCGACTTCGAAGCTCGCGCAGTTCAACAGCGCGCCACTGATTCAGAACCAGAGCTATGCCGTTCGCGTTCGCGCGCTGAACTCGCTTGGCTTCGCGTCGGCATGGACCGAAACGACGGTGCAAGTTCAGGGGAAGACCGCACCGCCGTCGAATGTGTCGGCGTTCGACTTCGCGGCGGAAATCGGCGGCGAAGTGATCCTTCGATGGGTTAGCGTTCCCGATGTCGATGTGATCCGGTATGAGGTTCGCGGACTCGCGACGGCGGCGACATCCGCCCCGTGGGAATCCATGAGCGTGATTCAGCGTGTCGATGATAATTACACACGCATTCGCGGACTGGCCCCAGGGACGACGCTGTTCGCGGTGAAGGCGGTCGATGCCGTCGGAAGGCTTTCCGTCGATGCGCTGTATGTGTCGGTGCTGATCACCAGCGATGCGTCGAACTTCCTACAGACCTTCGCCTTCGTGTTCCCGATGCCAGGTAACACGCACCTGGTCGAGTACAGCACACCGCTAGTTGAAAGCGGTGCGCGACCGCTGCCGCGCTGGATCACGAAGGCGACACAGACCTGGAACGCTTCGATGCCGAATCCGGTCGGCAGCGTGAACGCGCCAGTGGTCGCGGGCTTCGGACGCAACAGCGCGTGGAATGCGTTCAGCGATACCTGGGACTTCGGGCTGGCGCTTGAAGCGTCGGTGAGCCTGAACCTTCAATGGGTGACGGCGCTTAGTGGATCGCCGCGCGTTTATCTCGCACAATCGCTGGACGGCGCGACATGGGATTACACATTGTTCTGGTCGCCGGTCGCGGGCGGGGCGAGTCTCGGCACCGTGACAGCGAAGGTGGCGGCGCGTTATCTGCGAATCGAAATCTATAACCAATCGGCGCTGACCGATTCGGTGATGATCGAAGGGCCGATCAACGTACAAGTTTCGGCCACGACGCGCAGCGAAGTCGGCAGCGCGACCAGTTCGGCAAGCGTCGCGAAGCGCTGCAATCTCGCGCAGAAATACACCAAGGCGGTCGCGATCACCGTGACACCGCGCGGCACCACGTTCGCGACGGCTTCCTATGACAACGTACAAGTCGGGCTTGCAGTCACGCCGAATTACTTCGACGTTTGGCTGTTCAACAGCGCGGGGCAACCCATCGCACAAGCCTTTAGCTGGCAATTCGAAGGGGTATAAAACATGGCGACGCCACCGTATGTTCCGCTAGACCCGAACAAGCCCGACGGCGCGACACAAGGGCCGGCGGATTATGCGACCGCCGACCTGTCGAACGTGCGCGCGCTGCGCGATGCAGTGGTGTGCGGCTATGCGCCAGGGTATTCCTATGCGACATCGGGCGGCGCGGACTATCTCGCGCCCGAATATCGCACCTGGACCCAGGTTGCGGGGCCGCTTCGCTTCCGGCTGCGGCAACTCGCGGCGGTGCCGTCCTACTACTACATTCCCGCACAGGTGCAGTGGCAATGGTCGAACGATAGCGGTGCGACCTGGGTGAACATGGGCGCGGCGATCAATCTCACCTGGGAAGGTGTCGGCGCTGGCTTCGCGGCGATCACAGCGGTGTCGGGCGACGCGGGGCTGTGGCTGCTAGCGCTGCATGCGATGGGCTTCGCGACTCGCGCGGGTGTGCATGTGAACGCGCATGAACTGTTGATCGGCCCCGCCGCGCATGGCCTGGGAACCATGTCCACTCAGAACGCGAACGCGGTGAACGTCGCGGGCGGCACCGTCGCGAACACGACATGGAACGGCGGGCTGCTGACAAATGTGCCGCGCATCTATCCCGTTGCGCCACCGACGCTGTTAAACGGGATGGATTGGAATTGGACGAACCAAAGCGGGGTTCAATGGAACTCGGCACCTGGGATTACCTGGACCCTTACGGGCGGTGTGCCTGGCGAAGTGAAGCGCGTGTGGGTTACAGGGCCAGGGGCTGTGACAATCATCGGCGTGGGCGGAACGGCATTCACCTGGATGGCGGGACATCCTGTATGGAGCGCAGCCGGCGGGACGCTAATCAATCTTGTCAGGGTTACGTCGGCGAGCATTATCGGCACGACCGCGCCAGCGTAAGGGGATCGGCATGCCACAGATCACGCTGGTTCCCTGGCTCACCACGGAAGCGTCGGAGTTCGGGACCAATTGGACATACGGCGGCGATTACACACGGGTGTTTCGCGCGGTCAGCGACGGCCATCACGCGGCTAGCACGATCAGCCTGGGCGGAAACGATTCGAATTCACTGCGCGGCTACCAGTGGCGCGTCGATGGTTCGGGCGCGGCGTGGTCGTGGGCGAACAAGACGATCACCCACATCTTGATTCAAGTCAGCGTGAACAACCAGGGGCCGGAAGCATCGGCGTTCTTCAACTTCATTTTCTCGAACGAAACAATGGCCTATGCCGAATCGGTGTTTAACGGCGAGCTAGCTTCGCCCGTCGGCTCTCCAGCCTGGGCGGTGCTGTTGAACGGCATGAACACGAACGTGAAGAACGCATTCTTGGCCGACAACTTCATGTTCAACGTGATCCATTACAACCATGTGTTCAGCTTTCACACTTCCATCATTGAAGCCGCGCGCGCGGTGATCACCTACACCGAAAACATTCCCTTGGGCGGCATCATGCCGATGGAGTGCTGAACAAATGGCGCAGCCCTATCGCGTGAACATACCAGGTGGAATCAAGATCGAAGCCACCGGCCAGATCATCTATCCCGGCGATCCCGAATGGTTGACTTATGAAGCGTGGCTGGCTGAACAGCCGGGGCCAGAGTTCCCAGGCGGGCCACTGCCACCAGGCACCGGACTGCTGCCGTTCGAAGAAATCACGAACACGCTGCCGGAAATGCGCGCCGAAATGCTGGCGCAACTCGACGCGATGGTGACGGATCGCCGGCGCGTCGGCGTCGTGAACGCGGTGGGCCACACCTGGAAGATCACCGAAGCGTTTCTGGACGCGCTCGCGATCCATGCCGCCGCGTTCCCGCCTGTGCCGATGGGCTTCACGCTGCCCAATGCGGCGCGCGTTCAGGTGCCGCTGAACAACGCGGAGTTCGAAAGCTTAATCGTCGCCGTGTCGGATCGCCTGATCGCGGTCAACACGGTTTATTCGGCGTTCGTGACGGCGATCAACGCGAGCGCGACACCACTCGGCATCGACTTGAATGCCGGGTGGCCTACCTGAAAGGAATCACATGAACGACAAGGAATTTATCGCGAGCATCCGCGACCAGTGCAATCAGCAACTCGGCGGCGGTGGCGCATCGCCACCCGGCAGCGCGGTGCCGACGATCACGACGAAGCCGGCACCGTTCGCGAACCTGGGAACCCACAACGGGAAACCGGCGGAAACGCGCACGGCGGCGAACCAGCCGGTCGCGGTTGATTTCGTGATGGTGAAGAACTCCACCGCGCGCGCGCTGAAGTTCTTCGCTTCGTCGGGCGGGCAGAACTGGAACCGCTATTCATGGGCGATCTTCGACAGCGGCGGCGGTCGCGTCTTCGGCGAAGACAACCAGACCGTTTCGGGAACGCTCGGATCGGCGGTGCCGGAAAACTACCTGAACCAATTGGGACCGGGCACTTACACCCTGGCGGTCGCGGTCGATGTCGGCTCGACGCCGCAGGGGCCGAACCTGGCCTTTCAACTGGTGCAGCACCCCTACTAGGATGCGCGCCGTCGTGCAGCCGCGCCCGTGTCCGATCTGCCAGCGGGCGCGGGCGCTCGCGCGTCGAATGTGGCGGCGTGTGCGGAAGGGTGCATAAGTGCAGAAGCCCGCCAGGCTCGCCGCAGTCGCCGCCCTGGTCGCAACCCTATCGGGGCTGGCGGCTGTCGCGCTGCTGGTGATCCTGGTGATCGCCGGCTGTGCTATCGCCATCGGCGAGCGCAGCAGCGCGACGGTGAAGGTGAACGCTCCGGTTGAAGTCGATGCCGAAGCTCGCGCCGAACGTGAACACACTGCGCCGGTCCATAGGCCGGCATCTAACCCGAAAGGGAAAACGCCATGAGCCTAGCTGCCCTGTTGTCCGTCGTGGTCTATGTGCTGGTGATCGGTGCGATCTGCTGGCTGCTGTGGTGGCTGATCACCTTCATCGGTGTGCCCGAACCGTTCGCGAAGATCGCGCGCGGGATCGTCGCCGTGGTCGGCGTGATCTTGCTGATCGGTGTGCTGCTGTCGCTGGTTCCGGGTGGTAGTCCGTTGTTCAAGAACTAGAACCAGGTTTCTACAATCGCCGCGTCGTCGCCATTGAAGCGATCCATGCGGTGAAGCCCGACGGGAAGGGCGCGGCGCACCTGGTCTAGCGTGTCGCGAACGATCACTTCACCTGTGGGCTTGTCGAGAATCCAGCGACGCGCGACGAACCGGCCAGGGTAGTCGCGCGGCGACTGGTAGATCACCCAAATGTTCAGCATTCACTGCACCAGGTAAAGGGGCGGCGCTCCGGTTCGTTCCATCACGACGCCGACGACGGTGCCATCGTCTAGCGCGCCGTCCAAATTCATCGCGATGGCTTTCGCCACAGCGCTCAAGCCTTCGGCAATCTGATCCGGCGCGGCGTCTTCGGTGTAAAGGACAACCGTGACCGTTTTGAAGTGTTTCAAGTTCTTCATCATGGCGCGCTGCCGTTCTTCGGCTTCCACTCGGGCAGCGGTTCGCGGATCACCTGGGCGAATCGCGCATACATCACGCCGCGCGGAATATTGGTGATCACGTTCACGCGCGCTTCGCACACCGGACATTCAAGGTTCGCCATCAATCCGCCGCGCGGCCCCTGTAGCATGTCGAGCGCGGACGCCGCGCAGAACGGGCACTGATCCTTCACATAGTAGGTTTCCATTTCCGCGTCTGACATCTGGCGCATACAGTCGCGGTCCGTGCGGTCGAAGACATAGGTTCGCTTCATATCTTCCTTCCCGATTTTGCGAGCGTCCAATCTGCGCGCACCAGGCCGGCATCGCGCAGCCCCTTCGCAACACTGGTCACATCCTCGCCCGTGTCGTCGCGGACTATGCGCGATTGGGCTTTGTGGCGTCCGTCCATGCGATCCGCGCGCAGCGTCGCACCGCGCTGCATGGCTTCAAGCAATGCGCGCTGCGCGCCCGTGATCTTCATGGAATGTCATAGCCGGCATTGCGAAGCAGCGTCAGCATGCATTCATCTTCGGCTTTCACGAAGTAATACAACCGACCGGGATCGCCGATCTGTTCGCCTGGGAAGCTGATCACCTTGCCCTGAACTAGCTGAACCAAGTTTTCGCCCGTGACACCGATCACAACAATATTGCCGCGCACAAGTTTGTTCATGGTGTGAAACCGTTCCCTTCGTGATGCCTATGACTCAATAGGTCTAATTCGGCACGGGGGAATCTGTGTCAAGTCTAGCTTGCAGAAAAGAAAAGGCGCAACCCCAGGACCGGCACCACAATCGGGCGCGCTGAAATGGGTGGTTCTTGTGACACCGCGACGCGCTGCAACAAGCTACAACATGCTGTAGAATGTGAAGCTGTTGAGCATAGCGGGCCGGCAAGTTTCGATTGCCAAGGTTGAGGTCGAGAGTTCGAGACTCTTCTGCCGCTCCAGTTTTGGCGATAAGTGTCTGATGTAGTTCCCGAAAGTGTCGCCGCTATGCTCCGGTTTCGCAGCCCCGTCAGGTTGCGGTCTTTCCAGAGTAAAGGGAACTGCAAAATGATTACTTTTCGCGAATTGTGCGACGCCTATGTCGCGCAGAAGAACACCGGCGACCGCTCCGGGGAACTCGGGCGGCTCGCGTTCTGGCTCGCGCACCTGGGCGACCAGGACATCACCACGATCACCGAAGATCACATTCACGCCGGCATGGTGAAGCTCACCAAGCGCGGGCGACTCGCGGCGGGCCGCAACACGCGCACCCGCAAAACCGACAAGCCGCTGAAGGGATCGACCAAGAACCGATACCTGGCGCAGATCGGCAGTCTGTACAAGTTCGCGAAGGACGAAATGTATGTGAAGCGCGGCTTCGTGGTGCCGTCCGATGGATTGAAGCGCGCGACCGAAAACGCCGACCCGGACCGCTACCTTCGCCCCGACCAGGTGGCGAAGCTGATCGCGGTGGCGCGCGCGAAGGATCGCCAGTGGCGCAAGATGCCGGCGCTGATCACGGTGGGCTTCCACACGGGCCTTCGCGTGGGAAGCCTGATGCAACTGCGCGCGCGCTATCTCGACCTTCAGGCGAAGACCATCACCGTGAACGTCACCAAGAACGGCGACCCCATCGTGGCGGCACTCTCGGATGATGCCGTGGCGGAACTGAAGAAACTCGGGAGGATGCAGCCCGATGATCTGGTGTTCGGCAGCAAGCGCGGCAAGCCCTTCATCTATCGCAAGCTATTCAACGAAATCGCCGCCGCCGCCGGCCTGGAAGGCAAGACCTTCCACTACTTGCGGCACGGGCATGGATACATGCTCGCGAAGTCGGGCGTGTCGCAGCAGATGATTATGAAGTCGATGGGCCATCGCACCTTGCGAGCCTCAGAGCGCTATGCACACGCGAACATCGACGACAAGCGCGCGGTGATCGCGGCGGTGTTCAACGCGAACCCGTCGCGCTCGCCCTTGAACCCGCCGCCGACCGGCACCGGAGCGCAGCGCGAGCGTCCGAAGCTGCGCGTGGTCGCCTGACCCCAGGCACCAGAAACAGCAGGGTGTAGAAGCCGCACCGTATCGCGTAGGACAGTGACGCTTGACAGAGCCGGGTGGGAAAGTGAAAGCTTCCCTTCCCGGCTTTTTTCTTTGCCGGTCACACGCGCATAGCGGCGCATTTTCGGGAACCGTCAACATGGCGAAGCGAAGGACCGCCACCAGGAAGCAGCAAGGGCCGACGCGCGCGGCGGGCGCGCTCGCGGGCTATCTCAGCCTGCCGGATTACCTGGCGCAGTGCGCCGGCCCGTTCTTCCCGAACCGGCGAGCGCTCGACTGGTTCATTCGACAGAACCGCGTCGAACTGGTCGAAGGCGGGGCGCTCATCCTGGGCGAAGGGCGAACGCCGTCGATCATCCAGCCCGACAGGTTCGGCCAGAAGGTGATCGACATTCGCCATCGCAAATCCATCGACAAAGCCGCGCGGGCGGCGAACGACCCTTAAAAAAAGGTCGCTTTTCCAGTGACACCATTATTGCACAGGGCCGGCAAGCCCGTCAAGCGATTTCGGTGTCACAAAAAAGTGTTGACAGCCCCGGCTGTCCCTGGAATAATGGTGTCACTTCAACGACACACCCAGGGACACCCGAACATGACAACGCGCCAACACACCCACAAGGGCCACTGCCAAATCTGCGGGCGGCTGCAAGCCATCGACATCAAAACGGGCCGCATCGCCGCGCACGGCTACCAGGTGCCGGCCCACTGGCACCAGCGGACAAGCTCATGCGCCGGCGCGAAGGCGCTGCCGTACCAGAAGGGCCGCGACATGATCCCGGCGGTGATCGACATGCTGAAGCGCGAAGCCGCGCGCGCCACCGCCGCCGCCGCGACGCTGCGCGCCGAAGGCACCGACCGCGACCTGGGAAGCGACTACGGTGTCACCATCGCGCGCACCGCCGCCGGCCTGGTCTATCGCCGCTGGAACCGCGTGAACTCCTGGGATCGTGCTGCCGGCGCGAAGCCGACGCTGAAATCGGAACACACGCCGCGCGAGCATATGCCTTACTTCGAACCGAACCAGGCCGACGAATTCGCCGCGACCGAATGGGCGAAGGCTGTCGAGTTCGAAGCCGTATCGTTCGACCGCGAAGCCGCGAACCTGGTCGCCGACGCGGAGCGCTACCAGGCGCGCTTCGATGCCTGGGTTCCCGACGCGCCGCTGGTGCCGGTCGCGCCGAAGTAGGGCAAGGGGGCGGTCGGCCCGCCCCTTCAACTGTAATAAACGGTGGCACAAAAAAGGTTTGACAAGCCGCCGCAAGCCTGAAATAATGGTGTCACTCTAACAGAGCGACGAAGGAAACCGAAATGAACCTGAAGCAGATCAAAGACGAAGTGGCCGAAGCCCGCGAAGCCGCGATCAAGGAAGCCCAGGAAGTATGCGGTCGCCGGGGCTACCTGAAAAGCCGTGGCACCTTCATCGCGACCGCCGGCAACGGTTGCCAGTGCGGCCCTTATCCCGCCGCCGAAGCGCTCGCCTGGACCGGGACGCTGAAGGAAATCGAGAAGCTCGCCGCGCGCGTGATGGCGAACCATCCTGATGTCGAGGAAATCACGATTACCGGCGGATACGATTGGGCCGAAAGCCTTCGCGCGTACCTGGACAGCGAATATGATCCTTGGGTGTCGGCGTGGGAAGTGGTCGTGTGGAAGCGCCCGGTCGCCGAACAGGTGGCCGCATGAGCGCGCCGAAGATCGTCTTCGAAAGGAAGGCTGGCCCCTTCCTCACCTTCGCGGTTCGCGAAACCATTCTGTCGGACGGCAGCGCGGTCCATGATGTTCTCGCGATCAACGCGACCGCCGGAACGTCGATGGAACTCGCGCACCCGGCGGGCGTGAACGAAGCGCTGAACATCGCGCGCGACCTGGCCGCAGTCGTGGGGCGATACGAATGAAGGCCGGCCCCGTGATCAAAGCCGCGCAGGGCCATAACCGCTACTGCGGGCCGGCGGCACTGTCGGCGCTCGCCAGGATCGACACGCGCGAAGCCGCGCGGGTTCTTCGGGAAGTCTCGGGCAAGGCGAAAATCTGCGGCGTGGCAGAGCGCTACATGGTCGCCGCGCTGGCCCGCCTGGGCTTCCTGGTCGAACACCATCCGATCACCAGGGACGACGACGGCAAGCTTCCGACGCTCGCCGCCTGGTCGAAGCGGGGCCGGTCGCGACTGCCCTACCTGGTCACGCTGTCAAGCCACTACTGCGTCATACAGGGCCGGCGCTACCTGGACAACAAGACCGGCGACTTCGTGCCACTGCGCGACGCTCCGAACCGCCGCGCGCGCGTGAAGTCGGTGAACCTGGTGATCCGCCCCTAGGCCGCAAGCCAGCCCGCCCCGAAGCCCGCCTTCGCCTTCCCAGGCCGGCGGGCTTTTTTCCATTCTTACGGTTGTAATAAACGGTGTCACCGAAACCATTTGACACCCTGGGGGCCACATGGAATAATGGTGTCACTCAAACGAACCGCTGAACGGAACCCGAACATGGCTACCAAATACTTCACCGCCGCCGAAACCGCGAAACTCATCCGCACCGCCCTGAAGGAAGCCTTCCCGGCGATCAAGTTCACGGTGCGGTCTTCGTCCTACTCGGGCGGGGCTTCGGTGCGGATCGGCTGGACCGATGGCCCGACCGCCGCCCAGGTTGAAAGCGTGATCGCCCCGTTCGAAGGCGCTTACTTCGACGGCAGCATTGATTACAAGGGATCGGTCTTCGCGATGATGGACGGGCAGCGCGTGAAGTTCGGCGCTGACTTCATCTTCTGCGAGCGCAGCTACAGCGACCGCATGGTGGCCGGCGTCCTGGCTCGCGTGACGGCCCGCCTGGGCGGCATGGATCAGCCGACCGTCGAAGACTATCGCCAGGGCCGGCTGTACGGCTGGAAGCAGTCGGGCGGCTGCGAGGTTCAGCGCGAAGTGAACGTGGCGATGTCGCGCCACACCTACACCATCACCGGCAAGTCGCCGACCGCCGCGCGCGTCTTCGTGACTCACGACGACGGGTATTCGCGTCAGTGCGGTTCGGGCCACTCGCGCGTCAATCCCGACTGACAACCGTAATAAAGGGGTGTCACCAAAAAGGCTTGACACCCTTGCCCGAACCTGGAATAATGGTGTCACTGAAACGAAACGACGAACGGAACGAAAATGCAAATCATGTCCAAAGCCGAACAAGCCGCCGCGATGTATGCCTTCATCGTCGAGCAGTGCAATGCCGGGAAAACCTGCTACCTGGCGACCGCGCTTCGCGTCACGACGATCAAGGCGAAGCATCTGCCGATGGTGCGGCTGCATAACGGCGCGCTCCAAATCCAGCGGGGCCGCGCGTGGCTGGACTACACCTACACCAAACTGTCGGCCCAATAGATTACGGGCGTCACAAAAAACAGTTGACACCAAGCCAGCAATCCCTGATAATGGTGTCACTTCAACGCTACATGAAAGGGCTGCAAATGAACAACGCCACACTTCAAGCCTTCCGCGAAATCGCCGCCACGATGGCCGGCAGCGAACCGCAGAACTGGCAGTGGATCGGCCCGTTCATGTCGCAGCGGATGTTCGGGATCACCCAGGCGCGCGCCGAAGCCTTCGCGGCACGGCATGGCGGCAAAGCCGAACAGATGGTGACGGCATGAACGTCACGATCAAAGGCCCGAACGGGCCGGCGTCGATCTACTCGCTTCGCGACCTTTACAAGTCGGCGCGAGCCGTCGCGAAGATGGACGGCTCGCGCTATGTGCGGCATTGGGTGGAAGTGGCCGGCGATACGGTGCGCCTTCGCGTCGAAGTGAAGCTAACCGACGGGCGCGGGAACATCCTGGGGATCGCGCTGTGAACGCCTACCGGATCAAGCTATTCGCGGAAACTCCACAGGCGAGCCACTTCCGCGACTTCGAACGGATCGAAGCGCGCACCTTTCCAGAAGCGCAGGACAAAGCGATTGTTCGCGTGAAGGCCGAGTTCACCGGCCAGAGAATCAAAGTTCAGTTTGTCTCGACGCAGAAAATCTAACCGACGAAAGGAAGTACATGGCAAACGACAAGGACAAAGCAGCGAAGCCGAAGCGACCGCCGGGGCGACCGAAGGTTGAAGACCGCTCGAAGGTCGCAGCCGTGCGCCTGAACCTTCGCTTCACACTGGAACAGCGCGAGCGCTACCATCGCGCAGCCGCGCGCGAAGGCATGACGCTGAAAGCGTGGCTGGTGGCGCTGTGCGACAGCGCAGCCCCGCCGAAGGGCGCGGTATGAAGCGCGTCGTGTTCGTCGCGCTGTCGCTCACCGCTGGCACGGTGGCGCATGCTGCACCGGGTTACATCTGCGAAGACATGCCGAATCTGAATCGGGCTTGCATCCAGATCGGGAAGCGCGCGGTCAACAAACAAGGGAACGTGACGGTTCCGTTCGTGATCGCCACACCGAACAACACGATCACGACGGAAGGGCACCGCCTGGAAGTGCAGTGTTCGAAGGAAATCCCGATTTCGACGTATCTTCAGGATCGCAACGGCACCCGCTATGCAGGCGGCGAAGCGCACACCATGCCGAAGCATTCGCGAGCGCTCGCCGATCAGGTGTGCATCTGGAACCATCGCGGGCCACCGAAGAAATGAAGCGCGTCGAGCGCGAGCCAGAACGGCGCGTGGGGCTGTGCTGCGGCTGTCGCGGGCTGGCAGACCTTCCGCTGTTCCGCGTCGCGCAGTCGATCTACAGGTGCGCCGACTGCCGCGACCTGGGGCCACCCTGGGCGCGCGATCCCCAGGCGCAGCCCGACCAGGCACCCGCGAACGAAGACCGCTGAAGAACCTGAACGCCGGCTGAACGCCGGCGTTTTTCATTCAGGCTTTCGCTTCGTGTGAAGCTCGCGAACCAGGGCCTTCACTTGGGATTCAGATGCTCCGGCGATCCTGGCCCGGTTAAGGGCTGCGACTTCGGAAGCCGGCCACCCGACCGCGCGTTTTCCCAGGTGGACAGGGCGCGTGAACAAGCCCTGGCGCGCGTCCGAATAAAGCGCCCACTTCCCCCGCCCCATGAGCCTTTCGACTTCGGGAAGTCTCAGAAGCGCGTCGATGTGGTCGCTTGCCATCGGGAACGGAAAAGCGTAAAGCTAACCTTGCATCGCTGTCAAGTGACAGATTACCCTTACAGGGTGCAAGCCAGCCTTGACAGCCCCGATAGGCGAAGAACAAAATATTCGCCAACAACAAATAAGAACGGCACAGCTTAAGAAGGTCAAAGAATTGTAGGACAAAGACTAATTAAAGACTCTCAAACAAATCTTAGAAATAGGGATAGGCGCTCTATATATGGCTAAGAGACAACTAGCAGCAACGATGACAAAGGACGAACTGAAGGCAAGGATCGCGAAGAACCTGAAGACGGCAAGAACGCAACACGCGCCGGATATGACACAGGCAAAGGTCGCCGAACTGTTTAATCCGCCGTTGACTCGCGCAGCGATTCAACAGTGGGAAGTCGGCGATACACTGCCCGACCTGGATCGCGTCGCGGTTCTCTCGAAAGCTTTTGGTGTCACCATTGATTCGCTGGTGTTCGGTGAAGATGAAGTGAAAGGTGATCTAACGCTGGAAGGAAGGAAGGCGGGCCGCTTGTGGGAAACGCTTCAGGAGAAGCATCGCGTTCTGTCGATTCAAATGATGCGAGCCTTGCAGGAAGCGGATAAAGCGGACAAATCAAACCGACGATGAAAGGACGGTAGAGAATGGCAGCCCATGCCCATAAGGTGACAGCGCTACACCATGCAGCCAGGAATGAAGAACAATATGAAGAACGGTATGAATGGGACAAAGACAGGGGTGAAGCGCAGCGACCTTTTCGGCTGTGGGACGCCGTTAAGAAGCAGAACATCCGCTGGCGCTATTACGCCGACAAGAAACGCGCGCACATCGCCGCGCTGATCGAAGTCCGATGGATGCAGATAGGCGCAGCGGTCGAAGTGTATGACTGTCGAACCGGGAAGCTACTCGGCCAGTACATAAGACGGGTGGACACGATTCGCTTCATCGAATAGGAGACAGAACCGTGGCATTGAAGAACTCAAAGAAGAAGACCCGTAGCACCGGCACCGACATTCCGCTTCATAACATTCCTGAACGCTCGCGAACGCATAAGAGTTACACCGACGACTTCAAGCGGAACGCCGTCAAAATGCTGAAGGCGGGCGACAAATCCGCCGAACAGATCGCCGCCGAACTTGGTGTTCCAAGTGGAAGCATGGTTAGCAAGTGGGCGCGGCGTGTCGAAGCTGGTCTTCCGATCACGGCGCGCGGCGCGGGACCGGCGGCGGGCGTGAACATCGGAAGCGAAATCGCCGGTCAACTGAAGCAAGCGCTCGCGAAGGCGACGAAGGCCCGCGATGATCGCCTGGAAGCCGCCGCGATGATCGTCGAACACGATGTGGGCGGGCACGACGGTGGACAACTCGCGAAGTCTATCCGCAAGCAGAAGCGCGAGACATGATCGGCCCAGGCAAATATGATGCGGAACTGACTGCCGTGCGCGAGAAGATCGAAGCGCGCGGGGCTATCCTGATCGTGTTCGACGGCAACCGGGGCGGCGGCTTTTCGGCGCAACTTCCGGTTGACCTGGCGACGACAGTGCCAGGTGTCCTTCGGAACATCGCCGACGAAATCGAAAGGCGCGGATTCCTAGGATAGCGCTTCAACTTCCCACAACAAGCCCGCGAAGCTGCGGGCTTTTTTGTTGTCCGTCGCACGGCAGCGACAGCGGCGGATTTTGTCGGATGAAAGCCCTACTTGACGGTGGCGCGGCGGGCGAGTAGCGTCGATTCCCTGATGATCAAGCGCGCAATAGACCGGCTGAAGGCTCGCGGCATTACCGCCGGCGAACTTCTCGGTCGCCTTTCACCGAAGGAAGCCGCTGAACTTCGCGCGAGTATCGGCGAAAAGGGGAAGCGTCATGCAATGGCGAAACGTCTTCGGAAGACGCGCGGCAAGTGATCCATCCATCGAGCTACCGCCACTGCCGGAACCATTCACCAGCGCGCATCCGGCTTGCCTGGAAGTCGAACGCCGGCTGACCATCGCGCGGATGAAGATGGTCGCGCGCGGCGTGAAGCTGCTGATGGTGGATCGCCCCGCCTGGGATCGCGTTACAGGCGGCGCGAAGGTGATCCCGATGAATCGTGGGCGCTGATATGCGCGAGGAACATCGCGACCGCTTCGGTGTGCTGCTGCGGAACATCGCGGAGCGCGAAGCAGCGGTGGCTCGACGGGAACGGCTGAAGAAGGCGCTACTCGCGGCGGCACTGATCGCCGTGATCTTCGTGAACTTGCTGCTGCTGTATTCCTGGGGGCGATAATGGAACCCGGCGTCTATCCGAAGCTGTCAATGCGCGACTACTTGAGCGCGCCAGCGGTGAACGCTTCGCTGTTGAAGTCCATAGTCGAGCGCTGTCCACAGGCCGCGTGGTTCGAATCGTGGCTGAACCCGGCGCGCGAGCGCGAACAGAACACAGCGACGATGGACGCCGGCACTATCGCGCATTCAATACTTCTCGAAGGCGACACATCGCGCGTCGCCATCATTGATCCGCAAGATCACCCGGCGAAGACTACGGGCGCGATCCCTGAAGGCTGGACGAACCAGAGCATCCGCGCGGCCCGTGATGCCGCCTATGCCGCCGGGAAGCTGCCGATTCTGAAGTCGGCGTTCGGCGAAATCGAAGCGATGGTGAACAGCGCTCGCGCCTTCATCGAGACAGTGAAGGAAGATGAACCCGCGATCTGGCGCGCGTTCCAGCCCGACGGCGGCGAAAGCGAAGTGTCGGTGATATGGGAAGACGACGGCGGCGTTCTATGCCGCATGCGGCCCGACCGCATCGCCACTGATCGCAAGCTGATCATCGACTACAAAACCGGCGACACGACGGCGGAACCGAACACCTGGGGCCGCTCGCAAATGATCAGGATGGGTTATTACACCGCCGCCGCGTTCTATCGGCGCGGCGTGAAGCGCATGTTCAAGACGGACTGCGACTACATTTTTTTGGTTCAGGAATGCAAGCCGCCGTATCTGTGTTCCCTGGTCGGCGTTGATAAGACGGGCTTTGCCATCGGGGGCGCGAAGATAGATCACGGGCTTCGCTTGTGGTCGCGCTGCAATCACATGCAGATGTGGCCGGCTTATCCGTCGCGCGTGTGCTACCCGGAAATTCCGCCCTGGGAAGTCGCCAGGTGGGAAGAAACCGAAGCGCTCGGCATTCCCTACGATCCCGCGATGTTGTTCGAACGACGCGATCAAGCCGATGCGAATGCCCGATAAAGTGACACCGGAAAACGCTCGAGCGCTGCCGGCCATCGCCGACGACATCGCGACGCGCGCGCGGCTGTATGCGGTCGGACTCGCCGCGCATGACTTCGACCGGCTGCGCCTTGAGCGCGCCTACATCGCCGGCGCGCTGCAAGCGCTCGACATCGCGCGCGACCTGGTGAAGCCGTGAGCCTCCCGGCGGAAATTCACATGAGCGTCGTTGTCTTCACAGATGGGGCGAAGGGATCGGCGACACAGGAACGGCGCAACTATGAACACGGCGTTCATGTCTTCGCGTCGCGCAAGGATCGCAACAGTTCGTTCGTCGAAGTCTGGTCGGCGGATCGCTTGCCAGGGAAACACTTCGCTTCCTATCGCGCGCTTCGCGATGCGGTTGAAAGGGCGGGCCTGTGATCACAATGCGACCGGCAGCAGCCAGCGAAGCGAAGCCCATCGTCGTGTTGTATGCCGAATCGGGCAAGGGGAAAACGAAGTCGGCGCTGATGCTCGCGAAGGGCTTCGAACCCGATATGAACCGCGTCGTGATGATCGAGACTGAAGCCGGTCGCGGCGAAGCCTACGCGCGCGATCCTGAAGTCGGCGGCTATCAGGTGATCCCACTGCGCGGCGAGTTCTCGCCGAAGACCTACGGGCAAGCGATAGCAGCCGCAGAAGCCGCGAAGGCGCGCGTGTGCATCATCGACAGCGGATCGCATGAATGGGAAGGTGTCGGCGGCGTTCTCGCGATGGCGGCAGCGAACCAGGAAGCGAACAGGAAAGGACCGCTGATCTGGCAGAAGCCGAAGATCGAACACCAGCGCGAATTTGTGGGCCGGCTGACACAGACGCCGATTCCGCTTGTGATCGTGACGCTGCGCGCCAAATATCCGATGTTCGAAGTGCAGCCGCACGACATCGCGCGATGGGAAGAAGCCGGCAAACCAGGCGGCGACAAAGCGCGCCCGAAGGTGGGCGAGTGGGCGCGTTCATGGCGACTCGAACCGAAGCAGGCCGACGATTTCCTTTATGAAGCGATGGTTCACGGCTGGATCGACGAAGCGCATCGCTTCCATGTCACCAAGTACACACTCGACGAACTGCGCGCGGTCTTCCTGACCGGCGAACAGATCAGCGTCGAGACAGGCAAGCGTCTAGCGTTGTGGGCGAACTTCGAACCGACTCGCCAGGTTCCCGACTCGGCAACGAACGGGGCCGGCACTCCACCGGCTGATCACCCTGGCGAGTCGGACGAAGCCCCGCCTGAAGTGCAGCAACAGACAAGCGCGCGACCGCGCCTGATCGACGTACACCAGCGGTTCACGCTCGAACGCTACCTTCGACAAGCGAACATTCCCGCCGCTGAACTGTGCGACGCGGCGAAGGTTAAGACGCTCGCCGAAATCCCCGAAGCGAACTACCAGCGCGCCGAAGAATGGATCAAGAAACGCGCGACGCGAAGCAGCCCGCCGGCCAGTGTCTAGCCCCGTCCTTCCGACCTGGTATGTGATCGCGGTGCGGATCGCGCGCGGCGAGCATTACCGAACGCGCTACTTTTCCGAATGCCACGACGGGAAGCCGCGCGTCGGGGCGAAGATCGAAGGCGCGCGGTTCGGCGAGACTGAAGCCGGCCAGGTATGCGCGCAACTGAACACGCTCGCGCCGCTGTTGCGCTTCGTGGTGTGCGATGACAGCAAGCCGCCGCCGCGCGAAGCCTGGGCCGGCTGGACGCCGCCCTACAGGCAAGCCGAACAGAGCCGCATCGACGACATCGAAGGCGACGCCGGCGTTCCAGCCCCGTGAAGCGAAAGGAAGACACATGGCCGAAGCCGCCTTCAGCTTGAGCGTCGCTTTTGAGCGCGTGACATGCTGCGCTTGCGGTGTGCCGTTCGCCGCGCCGCGCGAACTGCTCGACAAGCGACGCGAGACACACAAGGACTTTTTCTGTCCGAACGGGCATAACCTTCACTTCCCTGGTGAGACAGAAGCGGAACGCCTGAAAAAGCTGCTCGACGACGAAGCGCAGCGGCACAGTCGAACGCTCGCCAGGTTGAACACGACGGAACAGCGCGCGCGCAAAGCCGAACGCAAGCTGAAGCGCGTCGCGCGTGGCGTGTGTCCCTGCTGCAATCGCACCTTCGAAAATCTCGCGCGCCACATGGCAACGAAGCATCCCGACCAGGTGCCGGAATGCAAGCCCGCAGCGTGATCGACGTATCGCTGTGCAGTGATGAAGTGCGGATGGTGCGGCTATTCGCGCGCGAGCGCGTGAAGAAGAACGAAGCGATCCCTGGCCCGATCTGCGGGCGCGAGCGCATCGACACCGCGCTGATCGGCATGCTGGCCGAAGAAGCGTTTTCCAAGGCGCTGAATCTTCATCTGGACCTTTCGCTTCGGCCTACGCTGCACGACTTCGTGCTGATGGGCTACTTCATCGACCTGAAGGCGACCGACCGACCGAACGGGCGATTGATGACGCCGGCGACGAAGCTCGCGATGCAGGCCGACCGCTATGTTCTGGCGACAGTGAACACCGTGGTCGATCCCTGCGCGGTGCGCCTGGTGGGCTTCGCGACCGCCGCCGAACTGTTCGATCCGGCGAACCTGGTCGATGTCGGGCACGGCGCGACCTACGCGCTGCCGCAGTCGAGACTTCACCCGCTCGACCGGATTCTTGAAAGGACTCCATGAACCCCATTCGCCGCGCGTGGAAGCGCTTCACGCTGCTGTTCACACCGTCGCACCGCTGCCCGATCTGCCGGCGTCGCTTCGTCGATGTGGCGAAGCATCGCGCGCGCCGACACAAGGAAGCGACAACGCCGTGAAGTGTGCGCGCGTGTGCAGCGGTGAGAGAAGATAGGTTTCCCGTGGAACGTCGAGCATGTACCTGGTGAGGATCGACACGACATCGGGGCCATCGTGGCTTCATCATGGCCGGCGCGTGACTGAACGCGAGCGCGCCACACGCTACCCGCACCCATCGAGCGCGAAGGCGGCGTTCGAGCGCTTCGTGGCTGTGTTCTGGCGGTACACCTGGCGCGCGACACTCGAAAGCGAACGGCGCGGCTCGCGCTTCGACTATTCGCGCTTGAAGTGACAAGTGAGGCTTGACGGGCAGGACAGCGCGGAATATCGTCGCCTTTCACATGAACGTCGAAAAAATCATCGCCACTGTTGGCGGGCCGCAAGCGGTCGGCGCGATCTGCGGCGTGTCGCGGCAAGCCGTGGTTCAGTGGTCGAAGGTGCCGGCTGAATATGTGCTGGTGATCGCGCGCAAGTCTCCGACGCCGATCACGCCGCACGAAATCCGCGCGGACCTTTACCCGCACCCGATGGACGGGCTGCGACACACGCGGCGATATCGCGCGCGACGCAACTCCAACGGCGTTAAACCGCGCGCGTCGTGACCGGGCCGACGCTGCGATGGATGGCGCAACTGCCAGGGCTTCCCATCCGCGCCGCGTCGCGTTCGTAATTCTCGGTGAACCCGCCAGCAAGGCGAACAACCGCCGGCTTCTACTGATCGACGGGAAGCCGCGCTTCGTGAAGTCGTCGAAGGCGCTCGCGTTCGCGTGTTCGGCAGCGCTTCAGATTCCGGTCGCCGCGCGCGTGATGTTCGAAGGGCCGGTTCGCGTGACGCTTCGCATGTTCTATTCGACCGAACGGCCCGACCTGGACGAATCCATTGTTCTAGACGTTCTGCAGGCGCTTACCTGGCAGGGGAAAGTCACGCGCCCAGGTGTGTATCGGAATGATCGCCAGGTTCGCGAAAAGCATGTGTTTCACGACATCGACCGCGTGAATCCTCGCGTCGAAGTCGAAGTGGAACCGCGCGAATGATGTACGCGCCGCGCAAGCCATTGCCGCGCCTGGTGCGCGTGACGGCAGCCGATCGCGTCGCCTTACTGGTGCTGGAAATGTTTCTACTGCGGCTGGATGTCGAAGCCGCAATGGCTCGACGCTTCGCCGAAATCGACTGGAAGAAGAACCCGGCGAACCGCGACGCGCAGAACGGCTACGCGCGGCGGTGGCGGAAGAAGAATCGCGCGGCGGTGCGCCGCTATCCATCGCGCAACAGGGGCAAGCCCCGATTGGTGACGTTCAGATGATGCACGACGATGCGCTTTTTGCGCTCGACCCGTCGATGGCGCGCGAACGATGGGTGAAGATCGCGTTCGCCTTCAAGGACGCCGGCGGCGACATCGACACCTGGGTTACATGGTGTGAAGGCGGGAACAACTTCGACCGCGCCGACGCGATCAGCACCTTCAGGAAGGCGAAGCCCCAGGCGGGCGGCGT
>JGI10216J12902_100614793_pt1 | contig 22948 bp, 12 predicted proteins | sample KanNatreferecore_FD_12902 | JGI IMG/M metagenome (IMG submission 12902)
CCTGCACGTCGTAGTAGGTCCCGTGATTGTTTTTCGCCGCGGCTTCGTCGCGTCCATTCTGGCTTTCCCGCATCCACAAAAGAAATCTGTCGAACCACTCTTGCAAGCCGCGCCGATCCGCCTCCGTCACGGCGTTCGAGCCGGCCACCAGTCCGATGGCATCCCCGACGCGAGTCAGCCCCCGCGTCTCAATCAGGCCGATCCCGCGTCCGGTGTTAATGCCCGGAATCGCCTGGGCGTATTGCAGGTGCGGATTCATCCGCGTCGCCGGATCGAGAAACCAGGCGCGAAGCAGTTCGGCGGCCTTTGAAGCATACGCATTATTGCCGCCCAGATAGTAAGTCAGCGCGAGCGTTTCAACCGCCTCCACCATCTCGTCCATGACCCGATGATCGGGGAATCTGTTGATCTCCGGGTTCCGCTCCCCGTCACGCCGGATGTAGGGCAGACCGTTCGTGGTCGCCGGGTTGGGCCAGAAATAGGGCGCCTGGCTCATGTAATCGTGTTTGTCACCGCTCGGCGGGGTGGCCTCCTTGAGGACTACTGAAAACGGGCCGGCCTTGAGCGCCCGTTGCGCGTCGCGCTCCAGTCCCGCCCAGGCCGGGCCAAGGCTCTTGTCGCCGCCACGAATGCGCTGGCGGACGCCTTGAAGATGTTTTGCATCGAGGAGAAAAACACGCGGCAGAACCCGGGACTCCGTTTGCTTCGGCTCTTGGTCCGCGGCAAACCCGATTTCTGAAGAGCATTGTATCGCCGCGAAAGCGACAATAACCACGAAACAAAGTCCGGGGCGCCTCATTTTGCGGAGAAGGCGAACACCGTCGTGCTCTTAAACGTTTCCCCGGGCCGGAGAATCGTGGACGGAAAAGCCTGTTGGTTGACCGAGTCGGGATAGTGCTGCGTCTCCAGGCACAGCGCCCCGTGTTTCAGATGATTGCCCGTGTAAAGCTGCACGCCTGGTTCCGTCGTCCGCACTTCCATCACGCGCCCGCTCTTCGGCTCCGTCACACGCGCGGTCGGCACGAGGGACTTGCCGCCGCCGTTGATCACAAAGTTGTGATCGTAGCCGTTCGGTTTTGGCCTGAGCTGATCGATGCGCGCGCCGACGCGAGTCGGCGTCGTAAAGTCCAACGGCGTGCCTTTGACGCCCGCGATTGCACCGGTCGGAATCAACAGATCGTCCGCCGGTGTGTATCGGTCGGCGGCGAGCCACAATTCATGATCGAGCACGTCACCGTGGCCGGCGAGATTGAAGTACGCGTGATTGGTCAGGTTGACGGGCGTTGCTTTGTCGGTGGCGGCTTCATAGTCGACCCGCAGTTCATTGTCGTCGTTGAGCGTGTAGGTGACTTTGACCGTGAGATTGCCGGGGTAACCTTCCTCGCCGTCCTTGCTGAGATAAGTAAACCGGACGGACGCCGCGCGTTCGCCGACCGGAAGCGCCTCGGCCCGCCACGCGACCTTGGCAAATCCAACGCGGCCGCCGTGAATGTGGTTCGGTCCATTGTTCGCCGCGAGTTTGTATTCAACCCCGTCGAGTGTGAACTTCGCGCCCGCGATGCGATTGGCCACGCGCCCGATGACCGCCGCCGCGTTGACTCCCTTGAGGTATTCCTCCAGCGTGCTCGCCCCCAACACCACATTGGTCATGGCACCGTTGCGGTCGGGTGTCTGAAGTTCCGTGATCGTCGCGCCATAGGAAATGACTCTCGCGACCAGCCCGTTGGCGTTGCGCAGCGTGAACTGCCGGACGACCGTACCGTCCGGCAGTTTGCCGAATTCGCGTTCTTCAATTCGCTTCGACGACTCTCGGGTGGCGGCGTTGGTCATGGCGACGGCAAGCAGGCCCAAAGTGACGGTTGATTTCAGTAGATGCATGGCCGGATTGTGTTGAGCGTGTGCGATGCAAAGCAAACTTAAACAACCCGCGCGTTTTCCGCTGTCGGGATACATCCGGCGTGGACTGAAAGTCCGCTGCCAGGGCATCGAGTGGTCAGTAGGAAACCAACCCCTCCCGTATGTCCGCGGCGCGGACGCCGCACAAACTCCAAGCGAAACAGAGGGCAAATGACAGGCGGATTCTTTGTCTCATGAGTCATTCAGGGTAACTGAAGCAGATAGAATTGTTGCGGAACGTTTGGATTCACGGCGTTGGTGACGGAAAAGGCCCCCGTCGCATCAAACAGATTCGTCGTGACGCGACTCCAGTTGGCCAGTGGCAACGCGACGTTGGTGGAACTCAGGACGTAATAAGTTCCGTTCGGCGCGCCGCCGGTGCCGCTGAAGACGATGTTGCCGCCCGATACCGTAACGCCTTCGATCTCCGGCTCCGGAGGAAGCGCATTCGTAACTTTCAGTGTGCCGTTCATGGCGAGGCTGGAAACATCCCACATCAATCCCGCACCCGGCGTCGCCGGTTGAATATTAGCAAACGACCCGGTGTAACTGGCGGCGTCGAACAGCTTGATGACATCGCCGGAAACGAGCGGCTCGCTGCTCGCGTCCACGTTTACCCGCAGTGTGCCGCCAAAGGCCAAGGCCGTGACATTCGAGATCGTGTCGTTCAGAAAGGCACCTCCCGATTTGAGCACGTCGACCGCAACAGTGCCGGCGATGGTCAGAGAGCCGGTGATACGAAATGCGGCAGTCGGACTGGGAGCGTTGCCGGGCGACAAAGTGCCGTTGGCCGCGATGGTCACTGGCTCGCTGATCGATCCCACACCGCCGAGCGTGCCGGTGGCGTTCGCCGTGATTCCGCTGCCGCCGGTTTTAGCCCCGTCAATAAACAGAGTACCGCCGCTGACGATCGTCGTGCCGGTGTAAGTGCCGTCGCCGGTCAGGCTGAGCGCGCTGCCGCCGGTCTTGTTCAGGCCGCCGCTGCCGCTGATCGTGCCGCCCAGGGTCAGGGAAGTCCCGCCCGCATTGACGACACAGTTTCCGTTGAGTGTCATCGGTCCGACCAGGGTATTCTCGCCGGCGCCGTTGTTGAGGGTGTTGGCCAGTCCGTTGCCGTTCAGAACGATTACCTTGTCGAACGCCGTCGTCGTATTGAAAAGTTGCAGGGTCGCTCCGGCGGCCACCGTCAGCGTCCTCGCCGGATTGCCGAGGGAGGTGGTGCCGGTTTCCACGCTGAAGATTCCTGCCTGCACGTCAACGTCGCCCAGATTGGAAACCTGGACTCCCACCAAAGAAACCTGGTTCGCACCGATCTTGGTGATCTTGTGGTCGAGCGAGTCCGCTGCGTTCAGCGATGCGTCGGTTGTGTTGGCCGCACTCTCGCGAATGTCCCACCGGCCGGTGCCGCCGAAGGTCGTGTCCCCCGCCAGCGTCACGTTTCGGAGGGCGTTGTTGGCGCCAGCTCCCGTGTTGATGATCGCCCCTTGTCCGCCCGCTCCCGCGCCCGATACGGTGACGATTTCGGTACCGAGGGCCTGCCCGTTGACATCCAGCGTGGCCCCGCTGCCTGCGGTGGTGCCGGTGCCAGCGTCTCCCAGAGCTGTGCCGCTGCCCGCCTTCAGGGTGCCCGCGTTGAGCTGGATCAGACCGAGGAGACCTTCGTTATTGCCCGAGAGCGTCACCGTGCCTGGGCCATTGTTCGTCACGCCGCCCGAGCCGGAAATGGCATTGGCCACCGTCAGATCACCGCTCCGGTTGAAGATCAGGCCGCCTTGGTTGATCACGTTGCCGGAAGGCAGATTTCCGGATGCGGCACCCGCCCCGACCTGTACCGTGCCGCTGTTGAGGCTCACGCCGCCCGCGATCGAGTTGTCAGCAGCCAGGACCAGCGTGCCGCCGTTGACCGTAACACCACCGCGGAAGTCGTTGATTCCGCTGTTGGCGAGGGTCAACGTGCCCGCCCCTTCCTTGAGGAGGCCGGTAAAACCGCTGAGGTTGCCGCTGCCGGCAAAGCTGTAGTTCAACACCTGATTGCTGACCGTCAGCGCGGCCGGCAAAAGCGCCGTGGTCAGATTGACCACGTTCGTAGCGGCCGCGTCGTAAAAGAATACCGAGTCGGCATTCAGAAAGGCGGTGGGCGTCAACCCGAAGGCCACCCAGTTTGTCGTCGTGGCGATGTCCCAGTCACTGCCATTCACACCCGTCCACGTCAGCGGCTTCGGGCCATCGCGCAGGACCAGGTCCACGGAGGAATTGGCCACGTTGTTGGAAATGAAACCGTCCGTGCTCGGACTCGGCACGTCGCCAAGACCGAAGTTAAACCCGGCGCCGCCGATAGTGCCGGAGTATTTGATAATCGTAAATTGCGTCGGATAACTCGTTATCGTTCCCACCGAGATGAGATCGATCCGGTTGGTCACGCCGCCGGTTGACAGGGCTGTTGTCTCCACATTTGTTCCACCCAGTGTCGTCAACCGCAACCGGGCGTCGGCCAGGTTCAGCGTGCCGATACCCGGCGAGACCGTGGTCCGGACAATATACGAACCATTTGTGATTTCAATTGTGCCGGCGTGGGAAAATCCACCGATCACCCCCGACATGTCCAGCGTGGCGCCATTGTTGACAGACACGAGCCCGCTGCTGGCGATGGAGCCGGATTCACTCACGGCCAGCGTACCGCCGTTCACGGTCGTCGCACCGCTGTAGGTGTTGGCACCCGTCAAAGTCAGGATGCCGCCGCCGATCTTTGTCAGCGCGACCTGGGCGCTTCCATCATTGATCAAACCCCCAAAAGTTCCCGACTGATCGTTGTCGCCCACAGTGAGGATGGAAGGCGCAGCGCCGTTGTTGAGGATGGTGCAGGTGGGTCCATTGCCGGGTGTTGACAGTCCGTTGATCGTCTCGCTGAAACCGTTGAGGTTCCAGGCGATCGTCCCAGTGCCGTATCCGAGCATGGCGACGTTGCCTTTTCCGAAGCCGTTGGGAATGCACTCATTGGTGCCGCTGGTGAAATTGTTGGCGCCCTGATTATTCCGCGCCTGGATCGTTGTCGTTCCGCTCCAGTCGTTGGCGGGATTGGATATCGAAATGGTCCCGTTCACCGTGCCCCCGGAACACAACGTCAGGGCGTAGGGGCCGGTGATTCTTCCAGCAATGCCGCCGCTGAGATTTCCGTTGCCGCCGATCGTCGCGTCGCCGATCAATGTGACAACGCCCCTGACCTCCCAACCGCCGGAAGTCCGGATGGCGCCGATGCCCTGCTCCTGCCTGGCGGAGTTGCCGGCGATGAACATGTCATTGGTGATGGGCGATCCGGTGCCGGCAAAAAACAGATACGCGCCGGGAAAGATATAGAGCGGCCCCGTTCCGATGCCATCCGGATTGGAAGTGCCCACCTCGCTGCCCGACAACTGGAGGCGCCCCTGATGGACGTAGGTGCCCCCGGAATACGTATTGTGCCCGCGCAACTTGAAAAATCCGGGGCCGGCCTTGACGACGGTGACGGGACCGGTGCCATTGTCCGTGACCTTGGCGTCAATGACCATGTTGTTCGCCGAGCCGGAACCCGCCTGGCTCAGGTGGACGATGATCTCGCCCGGCGTATTGTCCGTGGGCCCTCCGGCCGTCAAAGTGCCGACGTCCTGATGGCCCTGTTGGCCGAGATTGTTGACGCCGCCGGGCACGGAGGTGATCCCCCAGGTCGGAGAACCGCCTCGGTACTGACTGAACAGGGCGCCGGTCTTGCCCAGCCGCAGGACGTTGTTGCTGCCAATGTTCAGACTCCAGTTGTTGACGCTCCGATTGAAGGTGATGGTATTGACATCGCGCGTGACGCCCAGGCCCGGCTCGTGGTCGTCGTCCATTCTCAGTGTGTCACTGGTCACGTCGCTGCCGATCAAGGCGTTGTTGGTTCCCAACAGGACATTGCCCACGTTGCCAGTTGCGTCCCTGTACGCGGTGTAGCCGGTATAGGGAACGATGTTGCCGCTGGCATCAACACTCGCAAAGTTGGTGGCGACCGCGGGAGGAATGGGATTCCCCGTCGTGCCGCCTTGAAGCGAAACCGTGCCATCGCTAACCATGGCCCAACCGGCGATGATCCCGTTGACGTTCGTGGCGGTGGTGGTGAGGTTCCCTGCCCCGCCGACCAAACCTGGCGGGATGAAGTTAACAACCCCGCCAAGGTTACGGTTGAGCGCTCCCAGCGTGATGTTGGCCGAGCCGCCCGCACCGCTGTTCGCGCGAACCTGCGCCTGTCCAAGATCAATGGTCGCTCCGTTGAACGTCTGCGAATTGGTCGCGCCGGCTTTGCCGTTCACGATCAGGGCGGCATAGTTGGTCGTGCCCGCGCCAGCCGTGGCTCCACCGAGAGTCAACGCCGAAGCGGGATTGATGATGTTGTTCACCGGGGAAACGGTCTGGGTAAAATCCAGCGTCACCGTGCCGTTTTTGATGGCCGTCGGACCGGTATAGGTATTCGCGCCGGAGAGCGTCAATTCGCCGAACCTGAGCTTCGTCAGACCGCCCGTGCCTGCGCCGTTGTTGGCGGCAATGCCGCCGAACGTCAGGGTGATGCCCGAGGCGATGTCGAATGTGCCCTCGCCACTTCCTGTCGTCGGTCCGAGGGCAATTCCGCGGTTGGCATTCAGTGCGAAACCAGCCGTCGGTTGCAGAGTGCCGCCGTTAATGGTGATGCTGCCTGCGGTGGCGGAACCGGGCGCGACCCCCAGATTTGAGTCCGAAGCGACGCTCACTGTGCCTGCATTGATCGTCAGCGCTCCGGCGAAAGTGTTGGCCGCCGTCAAAGCCAGCAAGCCACCGCCGGTCTTGGTGATACCGCCCGATCCGGAGATGGCGCCGCCCAGGCTCAACGAGCCGTCGGTCACCACGTCAATATTGCGGGTGGCGTTCAACGCCAGCGGGAGACCGATCGTCTGAAGCGTCACCACCTGATTGTCCGTGATGTCGCCGCCCAGAGTGACCTGATTGCCCCGCAGCGTATAACCACCCGCGGGAAGGTTGAAATGGATGCCATCGAAAGCAGTGCCTGCGGTGAAGTTGTTGGTGTTGCTGAGACGCGTGGTCCCGGTGAAAATCAGGCGGTCGTTCGCCGCAGGTGGTGTGTTGGCGTTCCAGTTCTCACCGGTCTGCCAGAAGCCGTCCGCACCGCCGCCATCCCAGGTCTTGTCAGCCGCGTGTATTCGTCCGGGCGCAAAGCCGGCCAGGAGCAGCGCCAGGGTCGAGCCGGCAAAGATCAGCCGTGTCGGGAATGCGTAAAAGGGGGTTCTCATGGGTCGCTCTTAATACTCCAGAAGGAACGGGAAGCGGTATTGAACGTTTGTTCTAGCGCAGTTTAAGTAAAGCCATCGCCCGGAGGAGCAGTGAAACAGTTGCTCGCTGCGGAGCTCCCTCTCCCCTCAACGGGGGAGTGAGGGTGAGGGCGATTGGTTTAGATTCAGGGCACCCGAATGACAAAGAATTGCCGGGGAAAGCCCGGATTCACCGCGTTCGTAAACGCGAAGGCTCCGCTGCCGTTGAAGACATTTGTCACGATCGGAGTCCAGCTCGTCAATGGCAACGCCACATTGGTGGAGGTGAGGACATGATAAGTTCCACCCGCCGCCCCGCCGGTGCCGTTGATCACGACATTGCCCTGCGACACGGCGATGCTTCCGATCTGCGGGGCCGGCACGCCGCCCGCAACTTTCAGCGTGCCGTCCACCAGCAGACGGCTGGTGTCCCACGTCAGTCCCGGACCCGGTGTCACAGGCTGGATGTTGGGCACTGGACCCGAATAACTCGCGGCCTCAAAAAGCCGGAAGCTGTCGCCGCTGGCCAGCGTGCCTGCGACGTTCGTGACGATCAATGTGCCCCCGTAGGCGATGCTCGCCGTGCTCCGAATCACGTCGTTGGTTCCATTCAGCTTGTTCAATTCCATAACCGTGTTTCCCTCAAGAGTCACGGTGCCCGTGACCGCCAGCACACCGATCGAGGTTCCAGGCGAAATTGTAGCGCCTGCGCGCGCGCCGAGGTTGCCGTTGATCGTGCCGCTCCCCTTCAACGTCTGAACGCCGCTCAGCGTCAGGGTGCCGTCGGTGCGAGCGCTGACATCCAGTGTCGCGCCGCTATTCACCGTGACGATCGAGCTGTTGGAAATCGAGCCGGCGCTGGTCAGCGCCAGCGTCCCCGCGTTCACGGTCGTGTCACCGGTGTAGGTGTTGGCGGCACTGAGAATGAGCGTGTCGGCCGAGGTCTTGATCAAGACGCCGCTGCCCCCCAATGGTCCATTTAAAGTCAGCGAAGCAGGCGCGCCGCGATCGGGAGGCGCCGCACTCACAACGCAATTCCCGTTGAGCGTGACCGCTCCTGCGATCGTATTGGCACCATTGTAATTGAAGAGATTCGGTGTCACGCCGTCGCCGAAGAACATAATTTTCTTGTCCCACGCCGTTGTCGTGTCGAAGAAAGAAACCGTGGCCCCTGCCCGGACGGTGAGAGTATTGGCGGGATTTCCCATTGAGGTCGTCCCTCCGCGAAAATCCAGCAGTCCCTGCTGAACCTCGATGTCGCCCAGCGCCGCATCCACCGCGACGCCCGCCAGCGTCACCTGGTTCGGCCCGACCTTGGTCAGATTGTAGGGCTGATTCCCCGTGCTCAACGACGCGCGAAGGGTCCACAAGCCGACGTTCAGAACAGGATCCGTGTTCCATGCCCCCGATCCGCCGAAGGCGGTATGGCCCGTCAGGGTCACGCTGTCCAAGCCCGCCCCTTGAGCGCCCGCCGTGCTGATGATCGCGCCCTCGCCGTTCGGACCCGATCCCGACGCGGTGATCGGAACGGCGCCAAGGTTTTGGCCGTAGATGTCCAACTTCGCGCCGCTGGCAACGGTGGCGCCGACCGAACCGAGCGCGCCCGCGGCCCCGGCCCTGATCGCGCCAGAGTTGATCTGCACCACTGCACTCAAAGCGCTGTTGTCGTTTGCGAGAGTCAATGTGCTGGTGCCTCCCTTGATCAGCGCGCCGCCCCCGGACAAGATCCCGTCCAACGTGGCATCGACCGACTGATTGAAGGTCAGCGTGCCGTCGAGGTCAATCAGGCCGCCGCCGAAAGCATTTGCGTTCGCGTTGGAAACCACAAGCGATGCTCCGAAACCGATCGAGAGCGAACCTCCCGCAATGACATTCGTGCTGTTACCCGCAAAGATCACGCTGCCACCGTTCACCGACAATCCGTTGGCAAAAGTGTTAAGACCGTTGTTCGAAAAGGTCACGGCGCCAGCCTGAACCGTCACCGGCCCGGCGAAGGCATTGTCGCCGCTGTTGCCGAACGTCAAAGCACCCGCACCGTCCTTGGTCAGCGGGCCGCCGGGCGATACACCGCCCGTCCCATTGAACGCATAGCTCCTGGTCGGGTTGCTAACGACGAATGAACCCGGTTTCAGCGCTCCCGCCAGGCTCACCGACGGTGAAGCCGAGCCGCTGTCGTTGAACGTGACGGAATCGAGGCTGAAGAACTGATCCACCCCAGCGCCGTTGTTCCAATTCATCGCCCCCTTCGCATCCCAAATGTTGGCCGTCCCGTCGCCGACCCACGTAAGGTTCTTCGGACCCGACCCACCTACGGTAAGTTGGATTGCGGCTGGTGTAGCGGTGTCGAAGGCAAACGTGTAACGGCTGTCCGCCAGGACGCCGGCCGCCCTCAAATTTGAGGCACTCCCGGTCAGGGTGCCGGCATAGGTGATAAGCGTGTATTTGCCGACGGTGTCGAGGAACCCTCCCAGATTGTTGAAAACCACGTCGGTGGTTCCGCTCAGAGTGAGATTTGCGGAGACCGTCAGCAGGTCGCTGCTGAGATCCGCGGCGTTTGTGGAAAGATCAAACAAAAGCCGGGCATTATTCAGCGTCGCGTTGCCGTTGATATTCAGGGCCGCCGCCCCAACGCCGGTCCCCGCGGGACTGATGCTTGCGCCGGGTGACACGGTCACGTCGCCGAGCACGTTCCCCGATCCGGATAACGAATTACTAATCACCAACCCGCCCGGCACCAGTGTGAAGTCCCAGTTGGCCGCGCCGTTGTTTCCCAGGTTGAGGGCTGGATTGCCGGCAATCGAGCTGCCGTTCAGGACGGTGAGTTGATTGGTCACGGTCAGCCATGCCGCGTTGGAAATCGTGCTGCCATCAATGACGACCACGTTGGCCGCAACCCGGGAGTTGAGGGGCAGATTCAGGTGCGCGTTGGTCAAACCGATGTTCACTGTGCCCTGATTGGTATAGCTGCCCAGCGCGGTCACCGTCCCTCCTTCGATGTTCAGCGTGGCATTGATCGCCCCGTCTCCGCCCGCCGACCGGCCCAGGCGCAACAGGTTGTTCACACGCACGGTCGTGCCAACAAACGTGGCAGTTCCGGAGGTCGCGCTGGTGTCCGCCTGGGCGTCGGTCTGGTCTGCCAGATCAAGTGTGTTCACGTCCAGAGTGCCCGCGCCCGCGATGAGGAAGCCGGTCGCGGACTGTCCCCCGCCCGTCTGGTGTTTTCCGACAACCACCCGGTCGGCCATGATATCCGCCGTGCCGGCGCTCAAATCGATCCTGCCCGTGGTTGGATTGCCGCTCGCGTTCTGATCGGACTCGTCCCCGATGCGAAGCGCGCGTACCCGGCTGGCGCCGTCGCTGCCGCGGAGCCGAAGGGACGGGGCCGTCAGGTTGTCGTTGAAGAGAATGTTTCCCTGGGTCTTCCGGGCACCGACGAGAATCTCGTCGATGTTGAGCGTGTTCTTCTCTCCCAGATAGAGGAAAGACGCTCCGCCATTTCCTGGGTTGTTGACATCATTATTGCCGATCACCAATTGGACATTATCGCCCTGGTTCGGACCGGACAGCGTGATGTTGTTTGTCCGGGCAAGCCTTACCACGCCCTTGGCGCGTCTGATCGGTTCGGCTTCTCCATCGCCAATCCGAATGCGGCCCAGTCGGGCGATAAAAGTGTTCAGGCCGGACATGTCCATCACGGCAAATTGACCGGTGCCCGTGGCATGAATCTGGCGCACGTTCAATTCGTTGTTAGGATTGTCCAGGACCAGCGTGCCGCCGCCCCAGACCGAATTCGTTACCGCCGTGGTTCCGCCAATGTAACTCTTCGTGCCAACATGATAAGTGGACAGCGGATTCGGATCGGGCGGGGTCTGGCTGCCGATGGGGCCGGACCCATTGTCATTGGTGCCCCTGACGGTCAGCGTGACGCTTTGATTGATCAACAGATTGTGAGCGGCAATAACGCTGCCGTCCGTGAGACCGTTCGTCGGTCCGACCCACAGCCGCTCGATCGTGATGTCTGTCGAAACAATATTGTTGATCGACACATTATCGTTGGTCGAACCCGCATCCAGGAAGCGCGCCTCATCGGCCGCGCCCGGCGGACCGGCGGGAGACCAGTTGCCGGGCGTGGACCAGTTCAAGTCGATGCCGCTGGCGCCGGTCCATTCAAACGACGCGGCGTCGGCCAGTTGAGTCATCACGATGACGCCGGACAATGCCGCCAGTTCGCGCAGGTAATGCCGCAAATGTTTCATAGTATTTCCCCGATGGATTGTTTGGTTCGGATTTCTTCACTCGACGCGCCGCTGGAATCCTCCGGCCGGCGATTCATGGACAAAACACTCATGTCGAATTGAAGAACTCATGACCGCGTCATAGGGGACTTGTTGGATTATCGCGGTTATGCCAGAGAACAGGCGCCGCGCGGTATTGAACATTCGTTCGAGGACGACGGCGGCGCCAGAGTTGGCATGACATCGATACGACGCCAACGACGAGGACATGTTATTCTGTTTCGCCCCATTCCTTTGCCTGACGCGCCATCCTGCTGAGCGAATTACCGGCCGAGGTATTTCACCACGGCCTGGGTGCGGGATTGCACATGAAGCTTCTCATAGACCGCGTGCAGATGGGCGCGCACAGTGCTCAGACTGATGCCCAGATGATCGGCGATTTCCTTGTAGAGATACCCCTTGGCCAGCAGTCCGAGAATCTCCTGTTCCCGCCGGGTGAGTTTCTCGACCTCCGACGAGGGCCGCTTGATCTGCTGAAAGTGGCTGACCACCTTCCGGGCGATGTGCATCGACATCGGTGAACCGCCGGCGTGAACCTGTTCCACGGCCTGCACCAGCTCGTCCGGAGGCATGTTCTTGAGAAGATACCCGCTGGCCCCGGAGCGCAATGAATCGAAAATCAGGTCGCTTTCTTCGTATGTGGTCAGCATCAACACTTGTGTCTTCGGCAGCCGTTCCTTGAGCCGCCCCACGCAAACGATGCCGTTCATCCCGGGCAGGTTGATGTCCATCAGCACCACGTTGGGATTTTCTGCGGGGATGCTCCGCAACGCGTCCTCGCCGTTGCCGTGGGCGCCGACACAGCGCAAGCCGGCCGCGCGCTCAAGCAATTCCCGGAGGCTCTCGCGGGTCCCACGGTCGTCTTCGACGATGGAGACGGTAATCATCGTGTCGTGCAGTCTCTGTTGCGGAACTCTGCGGGAATCTCCTGCCCGCCGCAACTGAACAAACGTTTTAGGCGCCCTGGCCCGGCGGCCAGCGGAGCGCCACGATGATCCGCGTGCCCGCCTCGGACCGGCTTTCAATGCGGCATTCGCCGCCAATGTCCGTCAGGCGCTGGCGCATGTTCTGCAGGCCGTCCGCGGTGGCGCTCTCACGCGCTTGTTCGAATCCGCAGCCGTTGTCCTCGATCGTCATCCGCAGGCCCTCCTCCGTGACGTTCACCCACAACCGGACTTCGCTGGCGCGGGCGTGCTTGACGATGTTGTGGAGCGCTTCCTTGACGACCAGAAACAAATTGTGCCGCACATCCGTGGAAAGTTCACGCGCGGGAGATTGTTCGGGCAATTCCAACCGACAGCGGATCCCGGCAATGCGCAGATAGTCCAGCGCATACTGACCCACGTAGTCAATGAGGTGGGCCAGCGTGTCGTTGCGCGGATTGACCGCCCAGACGATTTCATCCAGCGATCTGATCGCCTGCCGCGCGGTGTTCGAGATTTTTTCGATGTGCCCTCCCGCCTTCTCCGGCACGGCGCGATCCTGTCGCGCCAGCTCACCCAGAAGCGCGATCTGCGTCAGATTCGCGCCCACGTCGTCATGGATGTCTTTGGCGATGCGCATCCGTTCCTTCTCGATGGCATGGGCTTCCTCCACGCGTCGCAGCTTCCGTTGCAGTTGCCGCACCGAAACAAACCGTATGGTCCCGCCGAGCAGGCCCGCCGAAGCAACGCCGGCGACCAGAAGAAACCACCCCGTCTGCCAGAACGGCGCGGCGACGCGGAAGGCGATGAAGCGCCCGGCCTGGCTCCAGACGCCATCATGGTTGCTGGCGATAACCTGGAAACGGTAGCGGCCCGGCGGCAGTTTCGCATAGACCGCCGAGCGCGCCCCTCCGGCTTCCGTCCAATCCGAATCGAGTCCCAGCAGACGATGCTTGAATCGCACGCGCTCCGGAGCGGTGAGATTCAGCGCGGTATAGATGAACTCCAGGCGTCGCGTGCCGTGCGGCAACACGAGGCGCGTGTCGCGCAAAGCCTGCTCCCGAGTTGCGCCTGGAGTAACGTGCGGCGGCGTCACCAGTTTGCCGTCCGCGCGCACCTCTTCGATATAAACGGGCGGCGGCGAGGGGTTCATCGTCAATTTCAATTTCGGAGGATCCACCATCACCAGGCCTTTGGCAGTCGGGAACCAGAGTTTGCCGTCCCTTGTTCTCAACCCGGCGGGAGAGAATCCGCCCGAACATTCGGCGCTCAACATGCCCTCGCCGCGACCGCACGCGAAAACTTCCAGCGACGTCTCGCGGCCCTCGGCCACGGCGAGGAGGTCGTGCTTTGCCACGCGCATGATACCGGCGTTGCTGCCCAGCCACAGATTATCGGCGTCATCCTCCAGGATTTGCGTGATCGCGTCGCTCACCAGTCCGTGCGCCTTGGTGAACGTGCTGATTCTGCTCTCTCGCCACGAGCATAGCCCGGATGCGGTGCCGATCCACAATGTGCCGGCGCGGTCCTGATGCAGCGCGCGGACGAAATGGGAGGGCAAGCCTTCCTGGCGCGTCAGCCACATGGCCTTGCCCTGGGCAAGCCGGGCGATACCCAGACCATCAAACCCCACCCAAATCCCCCCGGCGCCGTCCTCCAGCAGCGCCGTGATCGGCGCCCGCAGTTCGCGTCCGTCCACCGGCACCGGCACGACGACATTGGTGGAGGTGGCTTTGTAGAGACTGTAGAATGTCCCCACCCAAACGTCACCGGCGCGGTCTTCGAGGAGCGCGGTGACCTTGTCAATCCGCGCGGGACTGCCAACCGAGGGAACGAACTGCGTCGTCTGGCCGTTGTGGAACCGCACCAAACCATTGCCGAAGGTGCCCACCCAGAGCGCGCCATCGCGCGTGGAAAGCACCGACTTCACGGGCGCGTCGCCGGAAAAGTGTTTGAATCCTTCAAAGGGTTCACTCATGCCGGCTGTGCCGTGAACCAGTCGGCCATCGTTCAATCCAACCCATAACCCACCCTCAGTCCTTTCACACAAGGCGAACACACCGCCATCGGTCAGGCCGTGCCGGGCCGTGAAGGTGTTCAGCACCCGCCGCTTCAATCTCGCCAGTCCAGCCGTCCCGGTGCCGACCCATAAATTGCCTTCGCCGTCTTCAAAAAGCGCCCGCACCTCGCTGCTCACCAATCCGTCGCGGGCTGTGAAAGCGGTCCACTGCCCGTTCCGCTGGCGGCAAAGCCCCTTGCGCGTGCCCACCCAAAAGTCACCCGAGCGCGTCCGGCAAAAGGCCGTGACTTCCGCGTTGCCGAATTGGCCCTCGTCACCAATGCCGATCCATTGGCCGTCGGCGCCCCGCCGCAATGCCTCTCCCATCATCCCGGCCCACAGGTCTCCGGCAGTATCGGCATACACGGCTCGCATCGGCACCTTGAGTTCCGGTCTTAGGAGAGCCGGTTCAAATCTGCCGTCTTTGAAAACCTTCAGGCTGTTCCAATCAGCGATCCACAACTGCCCTTCCCGGTCGAAAGCAAAATTCCAAATCGAATTGGCCGCGTTCGTGACCCCAACCGCGCCGGTGAACCATGTCACTTTGCCGTCCCTCAACCGGCCCAGCCCGCCGCGTGTGCCAAGCCACAAATCGCCCGCCACGTCTTCCGCCAGACAACGCACGACATCCGTCGAAGAACCCGGACGCCCGGCGAACACAGAGAAGGCGCTATCCGCATAACAAAGCACGCCGGCGCCGTCGCTGCCCATCCAAAGCCGCCCGCGTCGATCCACATGGAGACACTGTATGCGATTGGCTTGCTGCTGGTTGGTGGAGTCATCCGGCCCTATCCGAACGAAGCGCATCCCATCAAACCGCACCACGCCGTCATAAGTGCTGCACCACAAGTAGCCGTCGGGAGTTTGCGCAATGCCCGTTACCGTGTTGTTGGGCAACCCCTCATCCGTTCCCCAAACCTCCACCAAATACTCCGATTGCGGATCTCCTGAGAGAGTGGGAGCCGACGCCTCCGGGTTCGCGTCCGCGCAGCGCGCGAACAGGAACATCGACAACCCACCTGCCAGAGCCGCGATGGCCTTCCTCGAAGCCTGGCGCTTACCACGGGACATGGCCGAGAATTTGGCCGGTCTGTGCAGCCTTGGCAAGAACTCGGGTCGCCCCGGTGCTGCTGCACTCTTGGATGGGTAGGGAGGCCGCGCTGCGGCGTCACCGCCTGCGTCCGGCGGACAAAACCGTTACTTCATCGCCTTGATTACAATCCGGGACGACGCGAACGCGGGGGATGCCATCGCGGACCGCCCCGTCGGACCGAACCGTCATCGCGATCTATCGGTCGTGGATCGAGGAAGGGCAGCCGGACCTCCCGCATGGGCGGGGGCCGAAGCGTTTTCGTCCTTTTCCGGGGTGGCGACTTCAGCGCTCAACTCGAATCCACCGCCTTCCGCGATAGCAATCACACCAAGGACGGCGAGATAGATATCCGACGGCAGACCCGAACCTTCGGAGGCAAGGACATCCTTGAGGGCGATCACTAAACCGGCGGCGTCTGAATTCGAGACAACGCCCGACAAATATGGCGTGACATAAGGCATCACGATTCGTGTGTCCCAGGAGGCGATCGGCGCCCGCCAGCCGATGCGCTCAGGGCGCCATCCGTGAAATGTGGCCAGGTGCAACACTTTGGCGAGCGCTCGTGCGTGGATTCTCGCGCGACGCCCCGAAACAGGATTGGTGACTTGAATGAACATGCCAGCGGAGAGAGCAGCACCGATGCCGTGCGGCGCGCCATGAAATAACCCTCCCTCAACGACCATAGGAAAGAACACCGCGCCGAGGTTTTGGCGGCTCGATTGCCTCGTCCCCGCGCCTCGAGCCTCTGTGTTCAGAAGCGAACGGCGGTTCGAACCTCTTTTCGCCATTCGGCATTCCGGAAAGCCAGTTCGACCAAAGGCTCGACGTTGCTGCGGGCGCCGGCGACGACGAGTTGGTCATTGTCGAGGACCCCGATGCACACCTTGACATCCCGCGGCGAACGGATCTGCGCGGGCAGATACACGGCAACCAGTTGGTCGCCGTCCACCACGCCAACCACGCGATCCCAGCCGCGCGCGGCCATGGCCTTGTCCGCCGCCAGCAGCATCGCCGCACGGTCAACGCGTCTCTTCGCCCGGCGGCGCAGTTCGTACACTCCCACCTCGGCCCCGCGCACGGCGCGCAAGGCGTCGCGCATGTCGGGATCCAGATCGACAAATGCCACGGTGGCGCGCGCGAGATTCAGCGCGAACCCGCCTGCGTTGACCTCAATTCTCCTGTCCCAGTCGCCTGTGGACGATTCCATCAGGCTGTCGCGCAGGGTGCCGGCGTCGCCCTTCACTCCCAGATGCCCTGCCACGCCGGCAACGAGCAATCCAACCGATACCACCCCAATTATTAAAATGATTCCCGCGATTCCCACGATTCCCACAACTGCCAGGAGAGGGTTGCGCGGCCGGCGGGGCAAGGTTTCGCCCGGTGTCGTGGGGGTCGTCATAAGCAAGGCGGTATTTTCTGTTCCGGATCCGAGTCGCTCGCATCGAAACATTTGCGGCGCAGTCGCGAAGCTGCGCCACAGACGCGACGGACGGCGAGACAGTTCATTGCCGCTTGAGGGAATCGCCAACCTTCTTGAGCGGTTCGATGTTCAGGCGTTCGCCGATGAGCGCAACCTTCTCGGGCTTCAAATCGCCGACGATGTTCACCAGCACGGCTTCCTTGTTGCCTTCGAGAACGGTGATGACAATGCCTTCCACCGCTTCGTCGCCGCGGGTCTTGAGATAAACACCCACGTCTTCGTTCTGCTTTTGGGCGGTCACGATGCGCTCCCAGCCTTTGCGATCCAACTCGCTGCGAATCGCCTTTATGCGTTTCTCCACTTCGGCCCGATTATCGTCGCCGAGCCCGATGACGTTGACTCGCACGAGGTGCAAACCACGGAGCAGGTCGGCAACTTCCGGTTCGTGTTTCTCGGTCAGACGCGCAACCATCGAGATCAGATTGCTTTTGATGTGAACCTCGACGAATTCGCCACCGGAGGCGGAGGGGGACAGTTTTCCGAAGTCCACCCACCCGGGAGACGGGTTCTCGGCGCAAACGCCGACGTTGAGAGTAGCGGCCATGAGAGACAGGCCGATGGCATGACGGATCAGGTTTTTCATGATTTTTGCGGGTGTTAGTGTTTCTGCATCATCGCGGGTTGAATGTCCCCTGCTGCTGGCAATACCCGAAACCGCACTCAGAAGTTGCACCAAATGCACGGGCCGATCAGGTGTGATGGAAGGCCAAAAGGAAAGATGCGTCCCGTCGGGCGGGCGTCACCGCGTCAGCCACCAGGCGGCGAGCTGGCGGCCCGCGAAAATCCAGATGGTAGCGGCCAGCGCGATGTAAGGGCCGTACGGCAGTTTGCTCGACCACTCGCCCTTCTTCAGGGCGATCAGCGTAATGCCCACCGCGGCGCCGATGATAGCGCTCACCGTTAGCGAGAAGATCACGGCTTGCCATCCGAGAAACGCGCCGATGGCGGCCATGAACTTCACGTCGCCCAGGCCCATCGCTTCGCGCGGAACTACGATTTCATCGGTGACGACTTCGAGATACGGCACGTCGTCGGGTTTGAAGCGGTCTTCACCGATCCGAAGCGCGACCGGGGAAAGGCGCACGGGGACGTCCGCGTAGCATCGATCCACCATCTCCGCGGTCCGGGCCTGGAGGACGATGGTGTCCGATTTTCGGTAAAAGATTTCTTCGTAGGGAATTTCCTTGTCCGGCATTTTCACACTGGTATCCGTGAGAAAAACCCGTGTGCCAGGCCCGAGTTCAAACCTCAACCGGCCGTAAAGCAGTTTGCCCAGCCGCAGGATGCCGTACACGAGCCCGGCACCGACCGCGATTCCGATAAAGCAGCGTTGCAACGCGACGGCGGCGGTCCCGGCCTGGTGCAACGCCGGCGCCAGAAGAGAACAAATGAAACCCGCCGCGATTCCTCCCAGTGTGATTTCGTCGGGAATGATGAAATGCTCGAAGTCGATAAAGGTGGCGACGATGAAACCGGCGAGCACCAGGCAATAAATCAGCGCAAGCGCCGCGGACGATCTTCCGAACCCCAACCAGCAACTGAGAAAGGCCAGGCCCGTCAGCAGTTCCACAAGGAAGTACCGGACGGAGATGGACGCGCCGCAGTTCCTGCACTTGCCGCGCAGCAAAATCCACGTCAGGAGTGGGACATTGAGATACCAGGGGATCGAGTAGTTGCAGTGCGGGCAATGCGAAGCGGGCGAGACGACACTTTCGCCGCGCGGCATCCGGTAGATGCAGACGTTCAGAAAGCTGCCAACCATCGAACCAAAGATGAAGAAGACGACCGACCAGAAGTGGAACGGAATCCTGGACCAATAATGGCCGTCGAAGATCACCTCGATACTACCCATAGACATTCGTTTCCAACGCGCGCCGCATCACGTCGACAGGCGCTGTTTTCCCGGTCCAGATTTCGAGGGCTTGGGCGCCCTGGTAAAGCAGCATGCCCAGTCCGTTGGCCGTCCGGCAGCCGGCGGCTTTGGCTCGAATCAGGAACGGTGTTTCCGCCGGTCGATAAATCATCTCGTAAGCAGCCCGCGCGCGGCTGAGCGGGAATTGAGCTTCGTCGACTGGCAACGGATCGCCGGATTTCAAACCCAGCGACGTCGCGTTGATGACCAGATCGACCGATTCCTTCGGATAACCAACCGTAACCTGCCGACTCGGATGCAACCGTCGAATCTCGGCGGCGGCCTCCTCCGCCTTCTGTCGCGTACGGTTCACCAGGAACAGGGAGCCAACGCCTTCACTCGCCAGCTTCAAGGCGGCAACACGTCCGGCACCACCCGCGCCGAGCAGCAAAACACCGGCCCCGCGCAAGAGTTGCAAGCCGAGGTCTTCGCGCAGGGCGCGCACCAGCGCGTCGGCGTCCGTATTGAAACCCTGACCGCGAATGTCCTCCGGTATTTCGTCGGCGAATTGAATCAGCGGTTGCCACTGACCCGAATGGCCCCGAGCCTCGAAACGGATTGTATTGACCGCACCCCAGGCCTTCGCGGATTCATCGAGCGCTTCGACGATTTCCAGCGCGAGCAGTTTGTGCGGCACCGTGAGATTGAGGCCGATGAACCGCATGGCCTTCGCGCCCTCAATAGCGGCGCGCAAGTGATCGGGACGAACGTCGAAGGCAAGGTAACGGCAGTTCAGACCAAGCGCGGAAAGGGCGGCGTTGTGCATGGCTGGCGACGCCGAGTGTCTGATCGGATGGCCCAGGACTGCGCAGTAGCGCGTGGAGGCGTTGATCTCGCTTGGGCCCGCTTCGGACACGCGCGGAGGATAGAGACCGCTCCACAAAGTTCAAAGTTCAAAGTTCAAAGCTCACACGCGAGGTCCGAATGTCTGGCATCCCCGTGACGCCTTCCGGTGGCTGTCGATCGGGAAATTTCCTTGCGGCGCGGCTTCGCGGCAATAACGCTTGAACGATGCAAACCTCACTGCCCGAAAACTCCTTCAAGCGCGCGCTGCGGCAAGGCCGGCCGCTCATCGGATTTTGGAGCAGTCTGTGCAGTAATCTCAGCGTCGAGATCCTCGCCGGCGCCGGCTTTGACTGGTTGCTTCTCGATATGGAACACGCGCCCAATGAAATCCCGTTGTTGGTGAGCCAACTCCAGGCAATGACCGGCGGCACCGCGGCGCCCGTGGTTCGCCCCGCCTGGAATGACCTCGTGCTGATCAAACGCGTCCTCGACGCCGGCGCGCAAAATCTCCTGGTGCCCTACGTCCAGACCGCCGACGAGGCACGCGCCGCCGTGGCCGCGACGCGGTATCCGCCCGAAGGACTTCGGGGGGTGGCGACAGCGCATCGGTCGAATCGCTTCGGTCGGACCAAAGACTATTTTCAGCGGGCCAACGAGGAGATGTGCGTGGTGGTGCAGATTGAGACCCGCGCGACGCTCCAAAACCTCGAATCCATCGCGGCCGTCGAGGGCGTCGATGGTTTGTTCGTCGGGCCCAGCGACCTGTCCGCCTCGCTGGGCCATCTCGGGAATCCGCGACATGCGGACGTGCGGGCCGCGATCGAGGAGGCCGGAACACGAATCCGTAAATCGGGCAAGGCGGCCGGCATTCTGGCTCCGGTAGACGAGGACGCGCGGCACTGGTTGGCACAAGGATTCACCGCCGTGGCCGTCGGCGGCGACACCGCGTTGCTGGCGCGCCAAAGCGAAGAGCTGGCGGCGAAATTCAAGAATCTGACAGGCCAAAAGGAATCCAAAGGTTGACGAGTGGCGCGGCCTTTCTAAGATGGCCGCGCATTCCGACAAAGATGTTATGAGCGACAACACCAGGCCGATGGACATCACCTCTGTCCTTCATGAGACGCGCGTATTCAAGCCGCAAAAGGAATTTTCCGGAAAGGCGCACGTCAAATCGCTCGCGCAATACCGCAAGCTCTACAATGAGTCGATCCGGTCGCCGGAAAAATTCTGGGGCAAACAGGCAAAGGACGAACTCATCTGGTTCAAGCCGTGGAACAAAGTGCTCCAGTGGAAAGTGCCGTTCGCAAAATGGTTCGTCGGCGGGAAGCTCAACGTCAGCTTCAACTGCCTCGATCGCCATCTCGGGACGCCCACTGCCAACAAAGCCGCGCTCATCTGGGAAGGCGAACCGGCCGCGCCCGGCAAACCGGGTGAAGAACGCACCCTCACTTACAAACAGCTCCACCGTGAGGTCTGCCTGTTCGCGAATGTGCTCAAGCGAAACGGCCTCAAAAAAGGCGATCGCGCCCTCATCTACCTGCCGATGGTACCCGAGGCGGCGATCGCCATGCTCGCCTGCGCGCGCATCGGCGCCATTCACTCGGTTGTCTTCGGCGGGTTCAGCGCCCAGTCGGTCGCCGACCGCATTCACGATTCCCAGGCGAAACTGGTGATCACAGCGGACGGCGGTTTCCGTCGCGGCGCCGTTATTCAACTCAAGAAAAACGTGGACGACGCGCTGGCACTGAAGGACGCAGAGAACAACCTGCTCGCCAAATCGATCGAGAAAGTCATCGTCCTTCGTCGCGCCGGCAACGACGTGCGCCTCGAGGAGGGCCGCGATGTCTGGTGGCACCGCGAACTCGAATATGTCGATGGGAACTGTCCGGCGGAGAAGATGGACAGCGAAGCGCCCTTGTTCACGCTTTACACCAGCGGTTCTACCGGAAAGCCCAAAGGTATCTTCCACACCACCGCCGGCTATTTGCTGGGCGCAAAACTGACCTGCCGATACGTGTTCGATCTCAAAGAGACCGATGTTTACTGGTGCACGGCGGACGTCGGATGGGTGACTGGTCACAGCTACGTCGTGTTCGGTCCGCTGGCGAACGGCGCGACCAGCCTGATGTACGAAGGCGCGCCGAACTGGCCGGAACCGGACCGTTTCTGGCGCATCGTGGCGAAGTACGGCGTCACGGTACTTTACACGGCGCCCACCGCAATCCGGGCGTTCATGAAATGGGGGACGGAATGGCCGAAGAAGCACGACCTGAGTTCGCTTCGCTTGCTGGGCACGGTGGGAGAGCCGATCAATCCTGAGGCCTGGATCTGGTATCACCAGGTCATCGGCGGAAAACGCTGTCCCATCGTCGATACCTGGTGGCAGACGGAGACCGGCGCCATCATGATCACGCCTTTGCCCGGCGCCACGCCGACCAAACCCGGCTCGGCAACGCTTCCGTTTTTTGGAGTGCTGCCCGAGGTCGTCGATGACCAAGGCAATCCAGTCCCGCGAAACACCGGCGGCAAACTCGTCATCCGCCGGCCGTGGCCCAGCATGCTCCGCGGCATCTGGGGTGATCCGCAACGCTACAAAGAGACCTATTGGAGCGAGGTCAAGGGGAGCTATTTCACCGGAGACGGCTGCCGGCAGGACAAGGACGGCTACTTCTGGATCGTGGGCCGCATCGACGACGTGCTGAACGTTGCCGGTCATCGCATTGGCACCGCGGAAGTGGAAAGCGCGCTCGTGAGCAACCAGAAGGTGGCCGAGGCGGCAGTCGTCGGTCGGCCGGACGAATTAAAGGGCCAGGCGCTGGTTGCGTTTGTCACCCTGAAGTCCGGTGTGACGGCCGCCCCGGAAGTCCGTGAGGAACTGCGCAATCACGTGGCCAGGGAAATCGGCCCGGTGGCAAAGCCGGACGACATTCGGTTCGCCGAGGCGCTGCCCAAGACGCGCTCGGGAAAAATCATGCGCCGACTCCTCAAGCAAATCGCCGCCGGCAAGGAGATCAAGGGCGACACGACGACGCTGGAGGACTTCAACGTGTTGGCGCGCCTGAGCCAGAGCGAGGAGTAACTTCGGGCCGGGGGAACCTCACCCTCCGGTGATTCGTCCCAGCGGCCGAATGGAGTTCCCTCTCCTGGGGGATCGCCGCAGTCGCGGGACAGGGAGGGCTAGGGTGAGGGCGAGCC
>JGI10216J12902_100275911_pt1 | contig 22942 bp, 21 predicted proteins | sample KanNatreferecore_FD_12902 | JGI IMG/M metagenome (IMG submission 12902)
ACGGTGCGGACGCCGAAGCGGTAATAGCGAAACGGCTCGAGGGGCAGCGGCCCGAGCGCGGGCTGCTCCTCGTCAAACATCGCCGCCACTTGGCGCTTCGTCGTGCCGTGGATGCGCGTGTCGGCCCAGTGCGTTTCCCACCGATCGAGGTACGCTTGCGCCTCGTCGAGTGATTCGAAACGCCCCGGAGCGGCGTCTTCTTCGCATGCCCGACACCCGCTTCGACTTCGCCCTTGCGGTCGGGATCACCGACGCGACACGGCAGCGCGACGACGCCGTAGTGCGCGAGCACGTCGCGGTAGAGCGGATTGAGGGCCGAGTCGTACATGTCCGGCGCGAGGACCCCTTCCTTCAGATGGTCGAGGACGATCACACGCACCGTCCCACCAAGGCGACGAAACGCGCGCTCGTGAAGCTCGGCCCAGACGTGCGTGCTCGACTGCCATACGAGCAGCCGGACAGCTTTGCGCGAGTAGCCGAGCGTCAGGACGAAGAGGCGTGCCCGCCGGTACTTGCCCGTCTGCGGATGGCAAACCATCGGACCGTCGCCGTAGTCGACCTGTCCTTCTTCGCCGGGCGCGGTGGTGATCACGACGCAGGCCTCGGGCGAGGCGGTCCCGCGGAGCATCACGACGAAGCGCCGCACGCTGGCATACCGGGCGGTGAAACCGGGGTCGTCGACGAGGTCCTGCCAGATGGTCATGGCGTTGGGGCCTCGCCGGAGCTCGATGATCAGCTCTCGATACGGCTCGCACGCGCTCGCGCTCGGCGCGCGCCGGGCGCGGGACCGGAGCCGAGTCGGCGGACCCCTCCGCCCTGGTGGCCGGTTTTGCTCCGTCAGAGTCGGTGGACCCTCCTCGGAAATGGCCGGTTTTGCCGGACCAGGATCGGTGGACAGCAGCGGCGGGGAAATTGCCGGTTTTGCAATCGATTCGCTCGGGCGCTCTCGTCCACGCACCGGGATCCCCGCGGCTCTCAGGTAACCCCCGACGGTCTCGCGGCGCACGCCGGTGCGCTGCTGGATGCGCGAGAGCGTCCAACCGAGACGGCAAAGTGCGAGGATCTGCTGTCGTGTGGTGCCGCCCAAGACGTTGCTCATGCCGGCGACAGAACCTGCGTTCTGCGTCCGGGTCAACGTCTCGGCCGGGTCAGTTAATTGCCGGTTTTGAGGTGTCGAATAATTGCAGGTTTTGGGTGTCCACCGAGGCCACTTGGTCCCAAGTTTGGACCCAAAGCATCCCACAATTGAAGTGCTTATCATGCCGCCTCCACGGACGTCTCCATTGAAACAAAGTTTCGACGTGGAGGCGTGTCACCATTTGCAGGTCCTCTCGATTCGTCACACCCAACTCTGCAGTGGATTGGCCCCCAAACGCCACAAGGGGGCGATACGAGATCGCAGGAATCGATGTGCAGCCGAGGCTCAACCTGGGTCAGTCGTCGTTCACGAGACGACACGGCCGGCCGTTGACCACAGGGGCCAATCCTTTTGGTTCGAGAAGGGGTGGCCGAGTGTTACCTGAGTGAGAACCGTACGCGAAGTAAAGTGTCAGTAGGACAAACGCTGATAGTAGGCCGCGCCGATCGCCCCAATCTCGAGATTAAATTGGTTGTCGCCGGAGAAGTTCGCCGGACGACGAGGGCGGAGACGAGAGCGGCCGGCGATACTTCTTTCGCGCAAATACGGATATATCAACGCTTGTCAGTTTCGATAACGTCGCTGACAATCGAAACACCCGCCAATTCCAGTCGGTCTCCCAAGGCCATTCATAGCGGAGGGGAAGTCCTCGTGGAGTCCAACTTTCTGTCTCGTATGCCGTCCAACGCCGGGTGCCGATTTGTTGTCAGCTTCCTGCTTTCGGTTCTTTAGTGCGCAAGCTTCCGAACGCTCTTTTGAAAGCCTAATGCCTGATCCTTGCCCAGCCGTAGTACAGCGTGAGCCTTCCTCCGATTCGTTCTCGGATTCGGCACCGATGAGTCGGAAGCGCTCGGCGTCCACTTGGCCGTCTAAACCTGGCAAGTGGAATCTGGATTGACCTCGCCGAGCGCCTGTTGAGTTTTGCAAAAACGCTCGGATTCGAATCATTAGCGTCTCTTTCGCTGGCTTCCCGCCTCCTCCTCGCGGTCCGACGTTCGGCACGGCGCGTTTTGCTTCGGCGCGAGAGTGGCTCGCACCAGCCCGACGCACGACGGACAACGTCAAGGATGAACCGGCAGTCATCCCGGAACTGGCCATTGCTTGTAGCACGCTTTGTTGAGCCAAGAGATCACAATGAGAACCAACCGTCGTCGCTTGCACGAACGCCGTATTCCTCCAGATACTTCCCCCCTCGCCTGCGTTCTCCGTCAGGCGCCGTTCCTGCCCACGCTTTCCAGTGGGACTCTAATGGCGGCAGCTTACCTGTTCAATGCAGACAACATCACCCTACGAACATTCAAGAGGCGCGTGGTACGCGGCTCAGGTTCGAGTCGGCCGTGAGCGTGTTTGCGCCGCGCATCTAGACGCACGCGGGTATGAAGTCTGTCTTCCCTACCATCGGGAGGCCCATCAGTGGTCCGATCGCCTGCGCACCGTCACTCGTGCCCTCTTCCCGGGTTACGTATTCTGCCGCGCTTCCCAAGAAGCTTTTGGAAAGGTCGTCACGACGCCTGGCGTCGTTCGTTTGGTAGGAAATGGTAATCGTCCCGTCCCTGTTCCGCCCGAGGAAATCGAACCCTTACAACAGCTCGTCGCGAATGGCCTCACGGCACGACCCTGGGCACTATTGACCGTCGGTCGGCAGGTGCGCCTCGTGCGCGGCCCCTTGCAGGGCGTGACGGGCACCATCATTGACGTGAGCGGAACACATCGCATCGTAGTCGCGATCACGCTGCTCCAGCGAGCCATCGCCATTGATATCGATCCGAGCTGGCTGCTCTTAGACGATCGGGACAACTGACACGTGGAATATCCTACATTCGCACGCGCGTGAACCGTGCCGCATCTGCCCATGTCACTGATGTCACCAAGGGGCCGCGGCAGCAAATACCGTCGCACATCACACACGCGCTGTCACGGACTTGTTTTAACGGTTACGTTGTAGGACACGCAATCATGGCGTTTGGAGATCAAGAGTACCGCGATAACCCGTACCCGACTCTGGCGCAGCTTCGCGCTACTGATCCAGTTCATCGCGATGCTTACGGTATCTGGATTCTCACTCGCCATGACGACATAACAAAGGTCCACGCTGATTCCAGGTTCGGTCGAGACTACAAGATGTGGCGAGACTATGCTCTTTTACGGCCCTTCATGGCCGGCAGTGCCCTTGAGGCGTCCGTTGAGCGTTGGTTCTTCTTCAGAGACCCGCCAGACCATACGCGTCTCCGGAGGCTCGCCGCTCGCGCCCTGGCCTTCTCCGGGGCTACTCGGAAGCGCGCCGCTGCTTCTAGCGTCGTCGATACCCTCCTCGCGCGTCTTCACGATCAGCATGAAATCGAATTCATGTCCGACTTTGCGCGGGTTGTTCCGGTGCACCTGATTGGCGACCTCATGGGCCTGCCAATTGACGACCTGCCTCTCCTTCAACGATGGGCGAGTGAACTAACAGCCGTGTTCGAACCGTCGCGGCCCCTTTCAGAACGAAAGACGGCTGACACGGCGAACGCACACCTACATTCCTACCTTCGTAATGCAGTGGCCTACCGTCGCACGCATAACACTGACGACCTAATTTCTGCGCTAATGGAAGCGGACCCTTCACCTCCGCATGACTACGCAGACGATGTGATCGAGATACTAGTACTGCTAATCATCGCCGCCGTCGAAACGACCTCCAACTTGCTAGGCAACGGCATGTTCGCCCTCGTAACACATCCTGATCAGCTGGATTCATTAGCGGGCGATCCTAGTCTTATCCAACGTGCAGTTGAGGAGATGTTGCGCTTCGAGGCGCCGGCCTCCTTGAACACGCGTGTTGCGTTGACACCCGTCTCCCTGCGAGGCAAGAACATTGGTGAAGGCGACTTGGTATTTTGCATGCTGGCTGCTGCGAATAGAGACCCTAACGTGTTTAGTAAGCCAGACGATGTGGATATCACTCGGCATCCTAATCCGCACGTCGCTTTCGGCGGCGGTGGACACCATTGTCTCGGGGCTTCGTTAGCTAGGCTCGAGGGCGAGGTCGCATTCACGCGGTTGCTCCGCTATTGGCGCAACATTGAATTGCTCACCTCGCACGTGCAGTGGCGGCCCTTCATAAATTTGCGGGGCTTGGAGCGATTACAACTACGCGTAAGCACGCACTTGCGGCACTGACTGCTACTTGCTTTATGACACGATCACGCCCTTCACAGTCTCCGGCGCACACCCTTATGACAGGCGAGGCTGGCGCACCACGGACGAAGAAGTCCGCACGACCGACCAAGCCAGCAGCGACACATTATTCACTGGTGAGAGCTGTTGCCTTGAGGCTCGGTCTCTTAGACGTCAACGACATGCTCATACCACTCGATTCATTGCAAGTCGTTGAATTTGCGCGTTGTCTCGAGATGTCGTGCTCCGTTCAGCTTTCCACTAAAGACATTGCGCGAGCGCATTTCACATCCGTCCGCACTGTTACGATGATGATTACTTCGAACCTGAAGAGGACGATAGCGCGACGAACCGTGTAAACGTGGGCTGCTAATGAGTACTTCAAACATTCTTGATGCTCTTGACCGGTGGGCCACTCTTACTCCAGACCGGCCCGCCGTTACTTTTCTCGACGGCGACCGCGCCTGTGCACCGATGACTTACTCGCAACTTCATCACCGAGCGGTGGCGATTGCCAGCCGTCTCCGGACTCAGGGCGATGCGTCACAGCCCGTCCTCATCGCCTGCCCGCCCGGCTGCGACTTCATCGTGGCTTTCTTTGCCTGTCTGTATGCGCGTCGACCCGCGGTGCCAGTGCCAGCTCCGACGCACGCTCAGTCAGGCGCAACGACCGTTCGTCTTAGATCGATCATCGCCGACTCCGGTGCTCGGCATGCACTTACTACGGAGAATATCGCCACTGCACTTTCGAAGGAGGCGTCATCGCGTGCGCCGGAATTAGACCAAGTGACATGGTTGAAGACGACAATCTCTGAAGCTCCGCAAACGCTCTCACAATGGAGACGACCGGATACACGCGACCGGGATGTCGCGTACATTCAATATACCTCGGGGTCAACGTATCAACCTAAGGGTGTCATCGTTCGTCACGCGAACATAATGGCGACGCTTGCGTACTTATCCACCTTATGGATCAAGGACCAATCCGCACCTGTGGCTGTGTCGTGGCTGCCACCGTATCACGATATGGGCCTCATTGTCGGGATCCTTCTGCCACTGTTCGAGGGATTTCCTCTTTACATGATGTCACCGGCCTCATTCATTCATCGCCCAGCCCGGTGGCTCCAAGCGATCACGCAATATCGCGGCACGATAAGTGCGGCGCCGAACTTTGCCTATGACCTATGTGTCGCAGCGATCCCTGAGACACAGCGCCGTGCCCTGCGGCTGAGTTCGTGGATCATCGCGGTAAATGCGGCAGAACCCATTCGCGCAGCCACCCTAGATAGCTTTGCTCAGAGCTTTGCGCCGGTTGGTTTTGACAGGACGGCATTCTGTGGAGGATACGGTCTTGCTGAGGCGACAGTTGCGGTATCCGCTCAGCGTTGTCGCACTGGACCAGAGTTGATCCGCGTCGACACGGATCAACTCGAGCGCGGAAGAGTTGTACCCCTATCAGCCTCGGAGCGCTCGACTACACTCGTCGGATGCGGCCGACCGGATGCAGTCGCCATTGAGGACATCGCGATTGTGAATCCGAACACGCTGAAGCGTTGTGACATGGATACCATCGGCGAGATATGGGTGAGAGGCCCAGGTATAGCGGACGGCTACTGGCGTAATGCACACGCGACCGCTCGCGCGTTTAAGGCATGGACCGCCGATTCACGTGGACCATTTCTTCGCACGGGCGACCTAGGATTTGTTCACGATGGCACGGTGTACGTAACCGGTCGTTGGAAAGAGGTCATCCTAATCAGGGGACGGAATCTCTATCCACAGGATCTTGAACGGACAGCTTACCTTGTGCACCCGTCGCTACCACTACCGCGTTGCGTGGCCTTCAGTGTCACGGCAGAGTCCGAGGAGCGTGTGATCCTTGTTGTCGAATGCCGACGAACCATTGTGCCGACGTCAGCGTTGCGGCGGCTAATCCAACGCGCGTTGCTAGATTATCACGACGTACAGGCTGAGATTGTGTTTGTCAAACGAGGAACGATCTCGACCACATCGAGTGGCAAGCTACAGCGACGGCTCTGTCGGGATCGGTACCTTCGCGGTCAGTTGGCCGAGATCACTCCATCGCTCTCCAGTGAGGACATCAATGACACACATGACACACACGTGCAGGCACGCACCGACGGCCACGACCGGCCCTGAAGAAGCGCTAGCGGGCGTGATAGAGTGCATCGCAGAGGTTCTAAGGATAGATATTGCGACCATCACACCTGCTCGGCCCCTTTCCGAACTTGGCGCGCGCTCGTTCGACTTAGTGGAGCTTGTTGTCAAGCTCGAGCAGCGCTACGGCATCCAAGTACGCTTGGACCATTTGCCACAAGGGATCCAGACGGCTGAGGGGTTTGCGCGCTTGGTTGGGGCTCGCGGACACCACGGTCATCCGAATATGGAGAAGGTGCCGGCCGACACGTAGGTCCCTGGACGCCTCAGTCCGTTTCTTCAGACTACGATTACCTTCGCTACGCATACGCTAAACGACCCTTACAGGCGATCAGCCATGCGTGACGAGTTAGTTCGATGTGCTTGTCTCTTCCCGCTCATTACCCTTCACTGACATGCCGAAATCGATATACTTGATCAATCCGAGGTCCGATGCGCCCTCCTACTACGGCGGAGAAGCCTTCGCCGGTCATGGCATGGCTCCGACTATCTCTATTGCAGACCTGGCCACGCCCACCGTTGCGGGCCTGATCCCGTCAGGATTCGCCATTAAACTATGCGACGAGAATCGTGACACGATTGATCTGGACGCTGCCGTTGATTACGTTGCCATCACCGGCAAGGTCAGTCAAAGTCAACGCATGCGAGAGTTGGCTGATGCATTCCGCCGGCGCGGGGCAACAGTGGTTATTGGCGGGCCATATGCCTCTCTAGATCCTGACGCCGTCCGGCCACATTGTGACATTCTTGTTCGTGGCGAACTCGAGGAACTGGCACCGCAGCTATTCGGGGATCTTCAGGACGGACGGTGGAAGGACGAGTATCAAGGGAACAGACCGGACTTGTCACACTGTAGCCTACCGCGATGGGATCTCTACCCAAATGCAGACACGCTAGTCTGCACTCTCCAGACATCTCGTGGGTGTCCATTCGAATGTGAGTTCTGCGACGTGATCGAGTATCTCGGCCGCCGACAGCGTCACAAGTCAATAAGCCAGGTTCTGCTGGAACTCCAATCTGTGTACGGCCATGGATACCGCCACGTCTTCCTAGCAGATGACAACCTCACGGTATATAGGAATCGAGCGAAAGAACTACTCTGCGCATTGCACGATTGGAATACCACACGGGAGAATGGCCCAGTACACTTCTACACGCAGGTATCTATCGACGCCGCGAGGGACGAGGAACTTCTCAGGTGCTGCGCGGCGGCGCCGTTGAGGGGTGTCTTCATCGGTCTCGAGACATCGAACGCCTCCAGCCTCAAAGAAGTCAAAAAGCGTCAAAACATCAACGTCGACATCAAAGAATCTGTGACGCGCTTCGTGAGACACGGCATCGCCGTCACTGGTGGAATGATCGTTGGTTTCGACTCTGACCACCGTAACATCTTCGACGACCAGTTTGAGTTCGCCATGTCATTGCCTGTTCCCATTTTTACTGTCGGTGCTCTCGTCGCCCCGGCCTCAACTCCGATTCATCGGAGACTGTTAAGCGAGGGCAGACTATTAATGCAGGACAGAACCGGTGTACAAGCGACGCCCTGGTACACAAACATTCAGCCCAGGCATATGAGTCGAGACGAGCTTGTCAATGGTCTTCGCGGACTGTGTCGACGCATTTACGACCCGTCTTGCTTCACCGCGCGTGTCCTACACTTCATTGATCTGTTTGGAAGCACACGTAACACCGTACTCTCCGCCCTGGATAGCCGTACGGGACTACGCCCAGTTCAATGTCGCGCGGTCGATCTACTTCACATGCTGCCCGCGATGGGCGCGCCAGAAGCCCGCATGTGGCGAGATATCAGCGGGCGGCTGGCGTCAAAGCCGGAGGCGCGCGATGCTGTGGCTCACATGCTGCTTCAATATATTCAGATTCGCTATATGTATCGGCAAGGTTTCTTTTGGGAGTCTCCTGAGGTAGGCACTACGTACGCCGGGGACGTCAGACGTAGTGCGACGCTGCACAGCTAGTCGCCCGGCGGGCGGCCGGCGACGCGCTCGTCAGCCAAAGACTACTTACGCCTTCCGACCTATGGTCAGAGAGCAAGTCGCATTAGCAACTGGGTCTCCCGACATCAACACCCTCGTCGCGAGTGCTGCCGATGGGTGTGTCTTTCTCAGTCGGCCGCTGTCCTCACAGCTCTTCTTCGTCTTTGCTGGTGCACGCACTAACACGCCTATTGCGCCAACCGTGTTCTTGGGACGAACACGACTCATGGAGCGTAACATTGTCTTGTTCAGAGATAAGGATGAGGTGTTTTACCATAGCGGAGTGTCCTCCGCGGTTTCGTCGATGAGTGCTCTCACTGTGTGGCAGCGGCACTTTGTGCAGGCGCTTCCACAGGTAACGCGCGTGTACTGCCTCGGCACATCGATGGGAGCGTATGCAGCGCTTCTCTCTGGACATCTTATCAAAGCGGACGCTGTCTGGGCGTTAGCGCCTATCACAAACATCGAGGGGCATCCGTTTGTAAAAGGGCTACAACTGCCGGAGGGCCAGGCAGATTTAGCATCTACCTTGGCCATAGGAAATGGGCACACTGTCTATAACGTTTTCTACAACGACCGGTGCGAGCAGGACCGTCGTGCCGCTCACCGGCTTCGGGGGTGTCCAGGGGTAAAATGCTTTCCCCAAGCCGGGCGCGGGCACGACATCGTTCGCACCCTCGCGAATCGACGTCTTCTCGACCGGCTTTTACCTCCAGTTGAATAGCATCTCTTCGCTCTATGGCTTCATTCGATGACCGAGTGCCTACTGTTTGGTTCCGTGATACGACACAATGCACTGACAGTGACATAGAGACCGCCAGCCGAACATTGTCTCTCGGTGAACTCAGGCGAGCGAAACGTTATCGAAGCCCTGCGGACCGTCGGGACTACATCGTCGCTCATTGTCTGCTCCGCGATGCCCTCGCGGTAGCTTTAGACACGTGCCCAAGAGCACTACGATTCTCTCCATCGGCAAACGGTAAGCCCTATCTAGTGGTTCGAAAGCCGGCGTACCCGTCAGGCTCGCCGTTCTCGTTTAGTCTTTCCCATGCGCGAGGCCTCGTAGCGTGTGCAATAGCGTCCGGCAGTTCTAGTGTTGGCGTGGACGTCGAAGGGCCGGCGCGTCGCATCGCGACGCCGCCAATTGCCGAGCGTTATTTCACGAGGTCTGAAGTAATGCACCTCAGACGCTGCGATCCGCGACGAAGGAACACACGGTTTCTCGAGCTCTGGACGCTGAAAGAGGCCTTCGGTAAGGCGACAGGACAAGGGCTAACCGCACTCGGGGAGACATCGTTCGATCTAGCATTGGGCAATCGGGTTGCCCTCAGCCTGCCAGGTAGTGAAGACAGCGCGCGGTGGCACTTTGCGGTGTATGCTCCAGTGATTGGCTTCAGGCTGAGCGTCGCCATTTGCGCCGACGCGCACAAGACCCCGTTAGTCAGGCCCTGGAACCTCCGACAAGAGGAGATCGATTTCCGACTCACGCCATTGAGAACATGTCGGTGCCCTTCTCGCTGATAACACGCTCCTTTGGTCGTACTGCGGCACCTCACGTGCGATCGCGGCACCGCGTTACCTGCCCATACGGTACGCTGACAACTGCTTTGTTTGTATGACAGAAGGTACACCCTCCGGCGCCGGCGGTCCGAGACGAACAGTGGACGCTGGGCTTCTCGTCCATATCGATCGCCACCAGTCACCTTGTGTTGTTCAGAGCCGTTCTCGAGAGTGGCTCGCTGTGTTCGAGGACTTTCATCGATTCTCATCCAGAGAGCTCCTTGCATCGGGCCTGTCCGGGAATGGTCATCAGCCACGAATATTTCGGCGTGTGTCTCTCTTCAATAGCTTCACAAAGCGATATGAGCCGTTATCACTACAACAGCGCTATCGTTCTATGATTCCGGTCGGCTTTTCGATGTGCAGCCGCTATTTGGCATTTGTCGCGAGGACGTCACCTGACCAATGGTCTCCGGGATGGTTTGAGTGTCACTCGGGTGCTACCGTGGTCATGCGCCAGCTCTCTATCGATTCCTCGTGGGGTGACTGCATGGTCTGGTGCGGTCAAGCGCCGCAGTTGCTCTGCCGTGTCAAAGCAAAACCCCCGCGCTCCACCGGCTGCCCAGCGACGCACTTGGCCATCATCGATGTCGTTCACCGCACGGTACGAACAGTTGTCCTTAACGGTATAGCGCAGTCGCTGCTGGCTTCGCCCAACGGCAAGTACGTCCTGGCACGCTGTGCCCCCTTTGGCACACAGGCCATTGAGACGTTGGTGACGCAGCCGCAATCGTGCGCGCTGCTGGATACCTCTCCGGACAACGAGCCTATCCGTCTCGACAATAACGGCCGACAGCAAGAGCTTAGCGGCTACAGCATCGACAATCTCGAATGGGTCTGGCACGCATGTGAGGGCGCTACGCTGGTGACTAGTGTTCGAGACGCCGCGGGCGCTCGTATTGTCACCATTGCGGAGCCGTTTACCGGCGCCGCCGTTGAGCTAGCGCGCACCTCCTATCCATGTTTGAGGTACTGTTGGACAACGGAGGGCTTGTTAGTAACGTGGGAGTACGATCGGGTTGACCGAACGTTAATGATCAACCTGTCGGGCCCAGATAGGTTGACGCGAACTAATGTCTGGACGGGACGACTCTTGCCTGACGATGGTGTGGCACTGCGATGGTCTCAGGTTGGTCGCGTAGCGGAAGATGAAATTGTTCCTTTGTGGGAGCCTTCGCCGACCAAGGGCCTCATTGCGCAATGCGGTAGTTCTCTTTTCGTATCAGGAGTGAGGAACCAGGACGGCTGTCCTCACTCGTACATCGACGCACTCGATATTCTGTCTCGAGCTCGCAGAACACTATTCGAAAGCGCTAACGGACGTCGCGATAGAATCGTCGGTCTTCTGGACCGCGTTGGCCATGCCTTCTGCGCAATTACGGAATCTCCAGAGGACCCTCCACATGCGGTGGTGTACCAGGCCGGCGCCGCAGACGTTCATCTACGCTGCAAGTCGGCTCCGCGGCGACAGTTGCCTCCTCCCGCCACGCGCCACGTTGTTAGGTATCACGGTTACGACCGCAACACCCTCACCGGTGATTTATATGTACCTCGTAGGCCCGGTCCACAGCCGTGGCCATGCGTCGTCTGGATCTATCCTGAACTAAAGGGCTTCAAAGACATTCAAGATCGGATCTTACCGAATCAGCATCTTTCGATGTGGTCCGTTTCGGGCGATGTATCACCGATGCTTCTGTTGCATTACGGCTATGCCGTTATGCATTACCCGACGTTCCCGCTTAAGCCGGATGCCACACATCCTGACGCAATTATTCACCAACTGTGCGATGTCGCAACGAATCTCGTAAATGACCTAGTATGTTTCGGAATTGACCCCCAAAGGATCATGATCGGAGGTCATTGCCTCGGAGCGTATGCGGCAGTTCTACTTCTTATCCACACGCGTCTGTTCTGCGCCGGCATCGCTTGTGGTGGTTTTTACAATTTGACGAACCAGCCGGTGGGTCTTCTACTCACTGCACGGCAAGCACTTTGGAACGCACCTCAGGCTTACTTGACGGGCTCGCCATTACTTGCGGCACATAAGATCCAAGCGCCGCTGCTGTTGATTCACGGCGAACAGGATCGCACGCTCTGGGTAGATGCCGCATTTGAAAGCAGGCGGCTTGAGGCCGCCCTTGCTGCCACCGGGGGAAAGGTTCGTCGCGTGTCGCTAAGTGCCGAAGGGCACGCATACTGCGCGCGCGAGTCGATCGCTACCGTATTAACGGAGATGTTACAATGGTGTGATCGACACTTGTCAAAGACATCGTTAGAAATGTGACGCCATATGTGATAATCGGTACTTACGAACCCAGATGCATTACGGAGGAACTATCGCCAACACACTGACTTAGCAATCGCATCACGACTTGCTCAAGTTCAGCAAGGTTACACAGCTTTGAAGTCACGAAGGCGCCTAGCGACGCTACGTCTGACTCGTCGTCATACACGTTCCAATCGGCGGTAAAGATAGTCGCGGGAATTCTGCTCCGAAGCGAATATCTGACGGACCGCAAGAATTCGACACCGTTCTCGTCGGGCAGATTGTAGTCAATGATAAGAGCGCTCGGCATCGATTGGGTCATTTTCAGTCTTGCAGACATTGCGTCAGGAGCGGCCGTTACGTTGTAGCCGAACACTCTGAGTGACTCCGCAATAGTGACACGTGTCGTGTCGTCATCCTCTACCAGCAGTATTGTTAGCTCCCGAATGTTTTGTGGCGTTTGCTCGACAGCTTCAGCGGATACCTTATCCGCCTTGCCACCTAGCGTAGTACCGACAACACGGTGACCGGACGCTCGAAAGGCTCCCGGTGTCAGTCCAAAGTGCCTCTTGAAGTCGTGGTCGAAATTGCTGGCATGATTGTATCCCACGGCGGCCCAGATCTCCTTTATTGAGTCCAGGCCGTTAACTAACATAACCGCAGCATGTTCAAGTCTGACATTCCGCACAAAGCACCGGACCGTCGTCCCCGTCCATTTGTGGAATTCCGACGACAGCGTGGCCGCGGTCAGATCAACCGCGGCGGCGACTTCTCTATGGCTCAAATTCGGACGCCGAAAATTCGCTTCCACGTACGAGATTGCACTGCGAATTTTGCGATTGGTTATCGTGTGGTACTTCAGGGCGTGACGCACGCAGTCGGCAAACCGCTCGACATTATCAGCAAGGTCACTTTGTGCCAGGTACCGCTCAAGTAGCGTTGGCAACCGTCCTCCAGTTCCGCGGTCCAACGCATTTAGACATCGCACAAGAACGGCATCCCTCTCGGCAGGCCTCATCCCAGATTCTTTGACGATGTCCACGAATCGTTGAAGGGCAGACTCGCTCTGAGCGGGGCGAAACGGTAACACCTGTAAGAGGAAGTGGTGCCCAGCCGTTACGAGCGCGAAGCGCCGTCTCGAAGGATCATCCATAACTTCGGCCTCAGTACGAGTGAGATAGAGCCACATGTACTGCCCCGCTGTCAAGTGCTGCAAGAATTAAACTCCTGACCATCGTGCCTAACAATGCACTGCTCGCCAACTGCCTGCAGAGTCGCCGCTGACAAGACGTTCTTGGGTGGTCAGCCACGTACACGTGCGAGTCACTACGGAGGATGGTATGGCAGTCGAATTGCGTCCCTTAAATGTGTTATGCAACATCCAGTGTCACTATTGCTACCAGCAACCGCAGCGCGATGCGGGCAATGTGCCGCGCTCCTACAGCATGCAGAAGATGAAGGATGCAATCGAAGCAGAAGGGGGTCCATTTACTCTTTTTGGTGGCGAACCACTATTGATGCCTTTAGCTGACCTCGAGGACCTGTGGGCGTGGGGTCTTGAGCGGTACGGTTCCAATGCTATTCAGACGAACGGCACCTTGGTCACGCCCGAGCACGTCGCCCTGTTCAGACAGTACAAGGTGAGGGTCGGTATCTCGGTGGATGGCCCTGACGAACTGAACGACGTCAGGTGGCACGGCACTCTGGAACGGACAAGAGAGAGCACAGCCAAATCACAACGCGCAATCGCAATGCTGTGCGACGAAGGACTCCCTCCCTCGCTAATCATTACGCTGCATCGCGGTAATGCACGAAGGGACACACTGCCGCGTCTTTTAGAGTGGGTGACGACGTTGTCTACCATGGGCATCCGATTACTCCGCCTTCATCTTCTTGAAAGCGAAAATGAATGCATTCGCAATGAGTGGGGATTGACGCTGTCCGAGAATACGGCGGCGCTGATGTCCTTCTTGGACTTGGAACGTCGCATACCAACGTTGCAGTTCGATGTGTTTCCAGAAATGCGACGTCTTCTCATGGGAAACGATCGTCACACTTCATGTATTTGGTATGGGTGCGATCCATATACCACTAGCGCGGTCCGCGGTGTTGAGGGCCAGGGACAACGATCCAACTGCGGACGCACGAATAAAGATGGGATCGACTTTGTCAAGGCCGGCACACCCGGCTACGAGCGATACGTTGCGCTGTATCACACCCCTTTTGAGGCTGGTGGGTGCCGCGAGTGCCGTTTTTTCTTAATGTGCAAGGGCCAGTGTCCAGGCACAGCGATCAGTGGTGACTGGCGTAATAGGAGTGAACATTGCGAGGTATGGATGGCACTCTTCTCGGTTTTGGAGCAAGAGCTCCTCAGCAAGGGGCAGCTTCCTCTTTCGCTCAACCCCGTGCGAGCCGAAGTGGAGCGGCGCGCGATTGAGATCTGGAAGACTGGTCGCCAAGTGTCTATGACGGGACTCTTGGATGAGTTGCGCTCCGAAGGGCTGTCCTGCTCAGCCTAGCTGCATGACTCCGAATATCTCATGGCGCTAGACGGATCAACACGTTCGTAGGGATGCTTTTGGTTGTCCTCCCATCTGAATGACGGACGGTCGCACGAGGACGGAGTAGATGCCTCTGATTACGTTCACTCCATCCCGACTCGATTTCAGAATGCATGACTTCTTGCGAATGTCATGGGCTAGCGAAGTGGCCCGTGACGTTTGGCTTGAACGGTTTCGCTCCGTCGTGAAGATGTGTGCGGCACTGGAATGGCTTTCTGTTAGCGCGGGCGTCAGGCGTTGCTGTGTACTGACATGCTCCGTCGCGCGGGCGACTCGAGAAACACACGTCTGGCGCGCTCATGCGCTTCACACGCTCTCTCTCGCGGACCTCGATTCTGGCCCCGGGCAGCCGACAGGCACGCTCGTTGGAAGTAGTAGACCCGTTTTAGTGGGCCGCCGATCCGATATCGCCGCTTTTGAAGAGGCCTGGCGCACGCTTGATCGCGACGCTGTTGCACGTATGCTCGGTGTGCCCGCTTGCTGCAACATTGCGTCTTTTCGGCGTTCGCGCGACAACTCGTGCCATGATCCAGTCTGGAGTATCGCTGCTGATACTGTGACTCCGGCGGGCCCGTCCGTCGATCTGGCTGGTACCTACTCGGTGAACGTACTTTGGCGTCGACTCAAGATGCACCTCATTCCGCAGTGGCCGTGCACTTTCAACTGTCCCTCCTCGCAGGACCTTGGGGACCGCTATTGTCAGGTCGCGAGAGATGGAGGCTACACTCTTGAGATCGACTGGCTTCGTCAGATTCTCACATGGCCTGCTGAATGGTCCGCCCTACACGGTATTGCCGAGATGAAGACGCCCGTGGTCAAGATTGTGATGAATACAGACGCCACGCGAGAAAAGCTGATCATTCGGTGGAACGGCGATAGCTATCCCGTCGAGGGAATCCATGGGCTGGTGTTCCCCTACCAACTTAGCGACAAGTCCGCACGCGTGCGCGAACACCACGCGAGAGTAGGGCGCGTAATTTCACTGAAGCCTACATAGCCTACTCTCGTTCTCAACGAACGGCGGGCAGGACGGCATGTATCCTGCCTCGGCGTGCGGCAACCCCTTCCTCGTTCCTGGCGCAACCATTTAACGGAATCGGGCCAGGAAGACGAAGAGCCTTCGTCGCGCTCATTAAGCCGGCGGTGCGCAACTTGCGGGCCACTTCTGTTGAAGTCGGCTTGGCGCGACACTGCTCTCATGCAAGTCGCCTTGATTTTCGTCGTTGGTTGCGCCGCGCCGAGGGTGGCTCCTAAGCGGGGCGGCACCTGCAAGACCGTCACAGTCACTGCACAACATCAAGGAGAATCGGTATGGCAGATCCATTCGATAAGCTCATGCTGAACAACGAGGACGTTGACGAGATCCTGGGAACCATCTCCGAGTCGAGCGGCTCCGGAAAAGTCACAGAGCCAGTAGCTCACACCGACGGTCACCTTGACGGCCACATCGATGGTCACGGCGACCATGTTGATGGCTAGTGATCGATCGAAGCCAGCCCATCGGCGTTACTGACACGTCGGTGATCAACAGACAACAATGAGGACTTCTTGCGGAGTGCACCTTGTCACGGGCCAGCCACCCTCGGCGCGACGCAACCAACAGCCCGTTACTACACAGGCCCCCTTGCGCATCTCCGTTAGAGCAAGTGCATCTATGCTGACGAAAGTACGATCGGCGGTCGACATACAGTGGGCGACGTGTGAAGACGAACGGAACTGGGCACCGCGACTGCGTGCCGTTAGGGCGTTGGTATCACAACTGGAATGGCGATCCGTGGCCGCTGGAATCCGCCGTTGCGCATTGCTCGTGCGCTCGCACGCACAGCTACAGCTCGCGCTTCCAGAGTTGCTGCAGGCCGGCCTAGTACTCCAACAGGTGCACGAGGTCCGACTGCAGGAGATCCGACGGAGCGGCGAGTACACGGGCTCACGCGGCTGCCAGGCAGTTGGTGAAGCCACGAACATACTAGCCGTCGTCGCCACCTGCTCTGCGGATGCCGTGCTGTTCATCAAGAGTTGGAACACGAACGATCACGACGCCATTGGCCATATGCTCGGATATCCGTCATGCTGCCGTGCGTTCTTCAACGATGTCTGGACGAAGCCTCGGCGGATTGAGGATCCGACGTGGCGAATGGCAACGAATACATCAGGAGGACTCCTCCGCGACAACACGTGTCTCGTCGAAGGCTTTTGGGAGTGCAACGTCTTGCTTCGCTGGATCGGCGCACGGCCCGTATTGCACCTGCCGTGCAGCTTCAAATGCGTTGAAACGGTAAAAGTTGCTCGACGCCTTCTCTCTACTGCGGCCACATTTACCGATGGCGCGGTACTCGCCGATCTTCAAGAGATGCTCTCATGGGACACACGGTGGCGAGCGGTAGGCGGCGTCGCGCACGTTCACACGCCAGCGTTGTCCATTCAGGCTGGTACGGACTTAGCACACAATGCATGCAGTTGCACACTACGCACAGCATAGCAGCGTTCCAACGCACCGGCGGGCACGTCGAGACGGCGCTGAACCTACGTGCGCGGGTGCGTTGTCAGGAGGTGGGGCAAATGGCGGGCATTACTCTTCGCGAAGGGATCAAGATTCTTGGCTTAGGTTCTGTTGATGAGCCACCTGGAGCTGTGGAGCTCAGCGCTGGCATCGTGGCCGCTCACGCCGAGTATCCTCAACTGCCCTACTGGAAGGATGCTTTCGTGCCAAAGCTTCCGTGGCGCCCACCGTCGTGTGCTGAGCGCGACTTGCTCCTCACTTCTGGTCTACCATTCACTGCCGGCATGTGGGTCAGCATCGTTCGCGCACCACAGGATCTGTTTGCGGCATTCGAACCGTTCCGTTACGCCGCCGCCAAAGCCACTCATGAGTCGCAACTAGATCGGCTCCGTAAGACAACCTACTTCGCGGCAGCAGTTGAACAGGCGAGCGCGTATGCCCGTTCACTACTTACACCGGATTCTGAACTCCGTGGTGGCGATGTCATTTTCAATGCCAAGGGGCTTCCGACGACAGCCAACATAGACGTAGATCACCTCCTTGGTCTGCATACCGATACAATGTCTCCCGTGCTATTCACTCAACGCCGCCAAGCGCCGGTCCGCCTCTGCATCAATTTCGGCCTCTATGAGCGCTTTCTTCTCTTCGTCAACCTCGATCTCGAACAGCTGCGAATGCTAATGACATCTGAAGGACATTCGTTTGAAGAGGCATGGGGTGGCCCGGTGCCGAGCCAGTTAAGGACGGCGTTCATGGCAGCGCATCGTGAGTATCCTGTAGTGAAGGTACAGCTGAAACCCGGTGATGCGTACATTGCTCCAACTGAAAACATGATTCACGACGGCAGCAGTCCGCATGAAGAGGCATTTGATGTTACCTTTCAAGCGCACGGTTTCTTCAGAGCACCTACGACAGTTGAACCGGCACACGCAATCAGTGCATAGAGAGAGCCAATGCTGCAGCCGGAAATGTGCCAGCGCTCGGCGTACGTCCTATTCAGTGGGTCAATCGACAAGAACACCGTCAACCGACTGTTTCACGTCACCGATGAACTAACAAGGGCATCCGTGGCGCGTATGCACCTACTGTTTCACACGAGCGGTGGGAATGTCGGCGACGCGGTATGTTTATACAATTTCTTTCGAACTCTACCGCTCGAATTGGTCATCTACAATGCCGGCGCCGTGCGGTCCAGCGGCATCCTTGCTTATCTCGGAGGCGCCCGCCGAATGGTTAGCCAGTATGGCGCCTTCATGCTCCACCGAAGCAGTGTCGCCGCGCAGACCGCCTCAGCAGGCGATCTAGCCGCGATCGTACACTCTATGAACATCGAGGATGAGCGCATCGAAAGCATCATACGTACGCACCTCGAACTGACTACTGATCAGTGGAGAGTATTCACACACCACGAACTAACGTTGTCGGCGCCGGAGGCTCTGCGTGCAGGGCTGGCGACTGACATCGAAGAATTCTCGCCTCCTCCTCAGGCGCGGTTCGTGCTGGTTTAGTATTCGACGGGTCTTGAGAGCAGGACCGACGACGCCCGGAGATACGCTTCACAATACATGATCGCGATTATCACACAATACCGGCGTCACCTGCTAGGAATGATAGTCCTGGGCTCGATCATTCAAGCGCTTACTGTGTGCACGCCGTACATTTCGCGGCTATTTATCGACAGGGCGTACCCAACGCGCGATATAAGTCTGATGCACGCTCTTCTGGCAGCGACTCTGGCCGTCTCATGTGCCTCGCTGGTTGTGCGACATTCGAAGTCGTTGGCCGGAAGAATCCTTCAGGTCAGAATCAGTGCCGATATAGTCGACGCTTTGTATCGAGACCTGCTTGCGCTGCCCGTCGTATTCTTCGATTGTAGTAACGGCGCAGACATCGCGAGCCGACTTCAATCAGTCCGATCGTCCATGGTTACGCTCGTCATTTTGTTTAACACGTGTGCAACCAACTGGCTCGTGTTTCTTGTCGTGCCAGCCCTCCTATACTCAACGTCGCCCCAACTGGCCCTGGTCATCGCGGCCGTGCTGCCCATTACGATGTGGCTGTGCTTCCGTCAGGCTACCATCTCACGCACCCTGATGAGTAGGTACCAGAAACACGCCGCTGTCGCCTCGGCTTATCACGCGGAGACACTCAGCCAAATGCGCGTGATTAAGACCTGTCAAATGGAAGCCTATTGCGACGCGCGAGCACGCACACTTAACGAGGCGGTCGAAAGTGTTCAGAGGCGCCGATATGAATTGCTCGGCCGGTACAACAGCATCGGCGGAAGTCTCAGAACTGCGAGTCTATTGATTTGTACATGGCTGGGTTGGCAAGCGATTATCACTGGGCAAATCAGCCTCGGTGAGTTTGTCGCGTTTATGGCGTATCTGCAACTTCTTTACAGCCCTGTCCAAGAAGTCGTTGATGCGCTATCCGGCGCGCAGGATGCCGTAGTGTCACTGCGACTGGCAACGGAGATCGCTAACACACCTCCGGAGGACGTGCAATGGCGCCGCATGATGACTCCGCCATCGGTGATGGCCTCGAGTGACGTGTCGGACGTGTCGCTGGAGTTTGAGCGCGTCAGTTTTGCGTATCCTCCTTTGAAACACGTCCTTTCGAATGCGACGTTCAGACTGCCGAACGAAGGGGTTATCGCCATTGTGGGTCCAAGCGGTTCGGGCAAAACAACGATCTTGCAGTTGATGTCCGGCCTGATTGTCCCGGACTCCGGTACTATACGGCTGGCCGGCAACGATCTGCGCGGTGTGCCGTTGTCTCGGTTGCGAGGACAGATCAGTGTGGCGTGGCAGGAGCCCGCTCTGTTTGCGGACTCATTGTGGCAGAACCTCACACTCGGAAGAGCGGTGTGCAGTTCGGAAGTCGATAGGATCGTCGCATTATGCGAGTTGGAGGAACTTGTCGAGACACTACCGAACGGCTATGAAACCCTAGTGGGCCCAAAAGGCATATTGTTGTCGTCGGGGCAACGGCAGCGTATTGCGATCGCGAGGACGCTTCTTCGGCGCACGCCGATTGCGCTTTTCGACGAGGTTACCGCGAACATTGACAAGGAACAGGAACATCGTTTAATCAAGGGAATCGTCGCAGCCTCCGGACATAGGCTAATGGTATTCGTGAGCCATCGAGACTATGTCATAAGCCTGGCTGATGTGGTTCTCTGCTGCCGCCATGGGCACGTAACAGATGTTTCGTCAGCTACGAGAGAGGATGGAATTGAACGGGCGGCCCGCGTCACGATGGTTGCTGATGATACCAGTGCTGAAGGCGGACCGTTGACCTTATGAACACCGTGGATACACCAGTGAGAGAAGCGGTCGGATTTTTGTCTGGCTCATTGAACGGCGCGGCGGTGTCACGAGTGTTCAAGAGTGTGGGCATTGCCATTGAAAGCCACGTCCGTCAGATTCATATATTTATGATGTGCACAGGCGGGCCTATCGGCGACGCTATATGTTTATACAACTTCTTTCGAGTGTTTCCTATTGCGTTGTCCGTGTATGCCGTTGGCAACCTCGGGCCTGAGGCGACGATTGCCTATCTCGGAGCGAAACGGCGGATTGTCACTGAACATGCACGCTTTTGGTTGGGGGCGACACGGCGACCTCGACGCGGTTCTGCGAATGCTCTTCATGTGGAATCATCTCAGTTGTCCCTCGACGATGCACGCGTGAGAAGGATTCTTGAGGAACGCACCGATGTGAAGATCAACGCTCCATTTGGTCGCTTTCGCTTGTCGTTGTCCGCCAATGAAGCTGTTCACACCGGTCTCGCACACACTGTTGACGGCTTTCGGCCGAGCGGGCCACTGGTGTACGTGAACCTGGCACCCGAACGGGTTCTCGATGTGTGATTGGCTCGAGAACGGCTTCACCACGAAGGCTTCTATGGAGCGTGCGCATCAACTGATCTGCCGTGTTGTTGCCTCGGGGGGTTCTCAATTGACAAGCATCTTGGATCTGGGATGCGGCAACGGAAGGCTGTTAGAAGCACTCGGCGCCAAACGAGCGTACGGCGTTGAACGAGAGCCACGTCGTGCACGAACAATGGCGCAATTAACAAGAGGCACGGTAGTCATTGGCGATATCGGCGATGTAGCCTGTTGGCCAGGCCAGAACTATGATTTGATCTTGCTGATGCCTGGTCGGTTAACCCAAATGAGCGTCGAGCGAGCCAACACTGTGTTAGACGCGATTCGTGCGCGGACGGAATGGGTCCTCGTTTATGCGTATAGAGATTGGTTACGCAAATATTGCACTCTAGGAGATATTCTGAATATGGTCGGCTTGCCAACTGGCCCCGGTGAGGCGATCGACGACTTTGAGGCAATGATGCTTGAGTTGCGTAAAGGAACTCTCGGCTTCACTCATAGCGATTAGCGCTTCCGTAGCCTGTCACTACCGTCGCAGGCTGCGAACGCCCTTTCTTTCGTACTGCTATGGACGTCCAGCTTACACTTCGGCCGAGTCGATCTCGTCTCTTACTAAATTAGTACTGGCGGGTGAACGGGCGACGTGTGCGCGTTTCGCAATCAAGGGTTACGTTCCGCGAGGAGTGCGTTTGATCGGAGACGGGAAGGCTCCGCTGGTCATCAGAAGGCTTCCATCGGCACGGCCGGACTTGCAGGCCCTCCTCGGGATAGACGCGGTCCACATGTTTGTGCAGTGGCGTGTGCCCGCCGGTGTTCGCGCGGAGCGGCCAGCCTTGTCGGATCCCATGTCGGTGCTGCTAGCGCTCACGTTGCACTGAGCACCATTATCAGCAATTGCCTAGCAGGGTGCTGAAAAAGTGACCGCAAAGGGATCGACACGATGATCCCGTCGTACTACGATGCTCGCGACCTTCGAAAAGGGAGCGTGCCGATGCGAGGCGACGATCCGCGCCACGAATCGATGTTCAGCTACGTGACGCCCGAGGCGCGCGTGCGCCCGGACCATCCGCTCCGGCCCATTCGCCGGATGACCGATGCCGCGTTGGAACGCCTCTCGCCGCGGTTCGCTCAGTTGTACTCGACGATGGGGCGACCGCCGATTCCGCCCGAGCAGTTGTTGCGTGCGCTCTGCTCCAAATGCTCTATAGCTTTCGCAGCGAGCGGTTGCTGGTCGAGGAGTTGGATTACAGCGTGCTGTACCGGTGGTTCGTCGGGCTGAGCCTCGATGATCCGATCTGGGATGCGACGACGTTCACGAAGAATCGCGATCGACGCCATCAAGGCCGACGGTTTGATGTCGGATGAGCACTTCACGGTCGACGGCACGCTGCTCGAAGCCTGGGCGAGTCACAAGAGTTCAAACCCAAGGGGCGCGATCGGACACCGCCCGACGACCCGAAGAATCCGACGGTCAATTTCCACGGGCAGAGGCGCCGCAACGAGACGCATCAGTCGACGACGGATCCCGACGCACGGCTGTATAAGAAAGGAACGGGCCACGAGTCGAAGCTGGCCTATCTCGGGCATCTGCTTACCGAAAATCGCCACGGCCTGATTGTCGACGCCGCGGTGACGGCGGCCACCGGCACGGCCGAACGCGATGCGGCGATCGTGATGCTCGGCGAGTTGCCGCTGAC
>JGI10216J12902_101444754_pt1 | contig 22878 bp, 43 predicted proteins | sample KanNatreferecore_FD_12902 | JGI IMG/M metagenome (IMG submission 12902)
GCCCGCCGCGGCTCCTGTCCCGGTCGCGCTCCCGGTCACGTCGAGCTGCCGGGTGAGCGAGCCTGCGACTGCGCCCGATCCCGCGGCTGAGCCGGTGGCGGCGTACTGCCGACCCGCGGACCCGGAGGCCGCTCCCGAGCCTGACGCCGAGCCCGAAGCTGCGAGGATGCGACTCGCTGACCCCGACGCCGAGCCGGAGCCGGATGCCGAGCCGGTGACGCTGTGCGTCGTGCCGCCGCCGCCCGCAGCCGGACGGATCGCGACGAGCGTTACGGCCCAATCGTCCGACGTGCTGATCGTCCATGCGCCCGGATCGAGCGAGCTGACCGCGCTCGACGCCATCGCCACCCCGAGCGTCGCGCCACCCGCACCACCTGACACGTCCGACGTGCGAAGGTCCGGCAGGTTCGATGGGTACGTCGTGACAGTCCGGCTCGTGTCGACGGCCATGAGCGATACCCACAGTGTGTCTTCGGTCGCCCACGGGTTCGGGTCGAGCGTCGGGTTGTCGGGGTTCGCTGAGACGCCCACGTCGCCCGGCGCGAGCGCCGAGCCCGTGGATTGCACCGAAGCCGCGTTATTGATCGCGCCCCATGAAGTTCCGAGCGTGCCTTCCCACCCGGTGATCCGGAACACGCGCCAGCCGCCCTGTTCGGCGTCGTCGAGTGTGACCGTGAATGTCCCGCTCTCCCCGCCCGCGGCGACCTTCTTCGCGAAGAGAAGCGTCGCGTTCGACGCACTACGTCGGCCGCCGACCCACGTTCCGTCCGGCCATGTTGCGTTCGGCGCGCCATCGGTGGCGATGGCGACGAGGATCAGGTCGCCCGCGGCGAGGTTCGACGGATAGGTGAGCACCCATGACGTCGAGTTCGCAGCGACGGTGCCGTTCTTCGTGTCGGCCGTCTCAACGACGGGGAACGCCACCGGGCGAGCCTACGCGGCGACGGCGAAGACGAACTCGGTCAGCGAGCGATCGGGGCCGTGCCGGGTGATCCAGACAACCTCTGCGGTGCACGTCGCGGCGCCACCCGTCCATGCCGGGCTGTAGAGCCCGACGTCGTCGTCGTATCCGGTCGAGTTCGAGTACGGGCTGAAGCTGACGCCGACGATCTCGCCGTCCTGCTCGCAGACGACATGAATGTACGTCGGAGCGACGTTCGTCGTGGCGGTCAGCGTGATCACCTGACCGTACTCCGGGGTCGGATCGTCGATCGTGAGTGTCGCCTCGCCCTCGACCCGCTTCAGCGTCGTCGACGCACAGGCGGGCCGGAGCGGGATATGACACGGCGACGACGCGATCGCCTCCGTCCACGAGTACGGCTTGTCGAACTTCGCCGCCGAGACAGGCGACGCGATGGCGAGGAAGAGCGCAGCCGTAGCTGCGACCAGAAGCTTCCGCATGATGCGACCTCCTACGCGAACGTCAGGACGAGCGCGCCCGCCGCGAAGCGAACGACGTCATCGACGGCGACCACCTTCGAGGCGCCTAGCGCGTTCCACAGGAGCAGGTTCCCCGCCGTGACCGCGTCGAACACGCCGAAGTGCGTGATCGTGCCCCACGAGCCGGTCGCCGTCGGGAACGTGACGATGTTCGTGTTCGAGATCGAGCCCGTGCCCGCCGCGCCTGACGTCCAGTCCGCGTTCGCGATCGGCTGCCGTGCGTAGGCGTTGCCGCTGACCTCGGTGCCACCGCCGCTGTCCGAGGGTGCCGCCGTGTAAAGCCCGACGTAGGCGTTCGCGGCCTTCGTCGGGAACGTCGTGCCCTTGAACCAGTTCCGGATCGCGTCTTCGAGGTAGTCGCTCATCTGTGACATGCGGGCGTCTCCTTCAGGAGCTTCTGAACCTGTAGCCCTCGGCGACGATCGACACGCCTCGCACGTCGAACTGTCGAAGGTAGTCGTGATCGACGGTCGCCGTCAGGTTATCCCATAGCTGACCGTTCTCGCGAGTCAGGATCTTCAGAATGTAGTCGTCGACCTTCGCCTGAATGATCTCGGAGATCTCGCGCTCGCGGACGCCCGTCGGCTCTTCGCCGGAGTTCGGGATCGAATACACCGCCCGGAGCGAGAACCGCTGCTGCGCCTCGCCGACGGCGTCGAAGCTGCCCGTGCCGATCCGCTCGAAGCGGTTCGAGATCGGGAAGACGTACAGCGTGTTCGGCGCCCACTCGTTCGGTTGCGAGCACGAGTCGTCGACCTCTGCCGTCCGGCCCGGCCCGGCCGGTTCGAGCAGCTCGCGCAGCGCGTCACACAGGTCGATCACGTGATCCGACCGAGATGCTGATCCATGAACTCGGGAAACTTGTCGCCCGCCGGGCGAAGCCACGGCCGGTAGCCCTGCCGGGGTCCGCCGGGCCGCTGCATGACCCGCTTCGCGAACCTGTCTTCACCTGTGACCGGGTCGACCCAATGCAGCAGGTTGCCCCGGACCGGCAGGATCGGGCCGCCGAACTCGCGCTGCATCGCATGTCGCAACGGGGAGCCGACGCGGGCATGCCACCCGGCGCCGTCGTGCCGGACGTCAGTGACCGAGATAGAAGCTCTCAGCCCGCCCTGTACGGACCCCACGTTCAGCCCGGCGCCCCGAGTGACGCTGACAGGCGCATTCTCGGCTGCCGTGCCCCTGACGTCCTCACAGGATCGCCTGAAGCCCGTCTCGATCTCTCGTTCGAGCGCCGAGTGATCGACGACGAGCTTCATGTCGTGACGATCGTCCCGATGATCGCGCCACCGACGACGTCGTCGAGCAGCCCGATCACGCGAGGGTGAAAGCGGCCGTAGTCACGGTCATCGGCGAGCTGACCGCTCGTGCCGTCGGGGTTCGAGAAGTTCGCCAGCCCGCGCGCCCGGCGGGACGCAGCGGCGTCGAGAATGTCGACGTTGGCGAGCAGGTACGCCGCCTGCAGGAATGTTGCACGTGAAACACGCGCCGGGATGACCGGATCGCCGACGTCGTCGACGTCCTCTGACCGAGGGAACCGGAGCGCCTGCGCCGTGTCCCACACGGCCACCGTCGCCCCGACATGCTCGTCGATCTCGGCCGTCGCGCGGATCAGCGCGGCCTCGCGGTCCTCTGACGTCGCCTTCAGCCAAGCCTTCGGCAGCGACCCGAGTTCGAGTGCTGCGAAGGCGTCGGCCGAAGCGACGTCGAGGTACGAGTTCGCGTCTGCGGCCGCGACGGTCGCAATGACCGCCACGGGTTACTTGTCCGCCGAGTCCTCGGCCGCCTGATCGTCGGCGACCGCGTTCGCGTCGAGTTCGAGATCCTCGACGATCGAGCCTGCCGAGCTGTCCGACTCGACGTCGGCCTTCGGCGCGCTCTTCGCCTCGGCGGCCTGCGCCTTCGTCAGCGCGGCCTTGCGCTCGGCGACGTCCTTGTCGTCGACCGAGATCGCGACCGCCTCGCGACCGGCGTACAGGTCGCCCTGCTCGGCTTCCCATGCGCTGTTCGCCTTGACCTGCTCCGCGTACGTCGTCGGAGCGAAGCGCGACGGCATGTTCGTCTTCGTCTCGAAGTCGACATTCCCGCCCGCGTGGAGCACCGGCTCGGCGGGCTGCCGGACCTCGCCCACGTGGAGCCCCTTGTCCTTGACGTCCGGAATGATATCGCCGTCCCGTGGGTCGACGAGTGCGTCGCGCGGACCCGACGCCGCGAGCGCGAGCGGGACGTCAGCCCCACGCGCGACGACGTCGGACGGCTTCGCTGCCTTCGTTGCCATTCTGCGTTCTCCTTGCACGTGAGCCGGTCCGGCATAGGGTACGCCCGGTCGAACCTCGACGATCCGCTCGTGGCGGCTCGTCCAGCCCGGCGGCGGGTCGAACCTCTGCCGGACCGGCTTCATGTCAGTCAGTCAGGAGCTTCGATCAGACCTAGATCTGGTCGATGCCCTTCAGGCGTGCGGCAGCCTTGCCGTTGAAGTTGGCGATCGCCATGTACGCCTCGATCCGGGTCCGGTAGACGGGCTTCGTCTCAAGCTCGCCGAGATCGTAGACGTCGATGCCGCCGTTGGTGACGCCGGAGATGTACTCCTGCTCACCGAAGCGGACGGCGTAGATCGACGCTGTCGTCGTGTCCGTGCCCTGCGTCTCGCTGAACGGCAGGATCATCGTCGTGCCGTCGGTCGAGAGGCCCGGATCGACGATCGGGATGCCCGCGTAGATCTTCGCCTTCTTCCCGAACGCCTCGCGGGTTTCGAGCTGAAGCTGACCTGTGGCCCGCACGAGTGCGTCGATCTTCCGGATCAGCCACGAGTTCGCGTAGACCACGTCCGCCCCGCCGAGCACGGCCGCGAGCAGATCGTCGAGCATCGCGAGGGTCAGCGCGGCGCCGTTGGCGCCCGCCGTGAGCACCTGCGCGCCCGTGAGCATCGTCTGAAGCCCGTCGAATGCGTCGGGGTTCGAGCCCGAGTTGCCCGAGAAGAAGTTCTGCGTGAAGAAGATCGCCGCCGACTTCGCCTTCAGGCGTGTCTGAAGGGCTCGCTGATCGTTCAGGTTGCCCATCGTCCGCGCGATGAAGCGGTCGACGTCCGCGTCGCCGCCGAAGATCTTCAGGCCAACGGTCGCATTGACCACGGCGCCCGTCGACTCGGTGTACGCGGCGTTCACGGCACGGAAGGCGATGCCCGGAAGGGCTGACTCCTTCGTGTACTGGTAGGCGTTGCCCTCGATCTCCATGAACGGGATGCGGTCGAGAACCGGGCTCTCGTCGATGAAGACCTGAATGACGCCGCGCTGCAGCATGTTCGTCGATGCCGCCTGCGCCTGCGCGAGCGTGACCGCGCCGAGCGCGACGCCCGCGTCTCCGATCAGCAGGAAGCCGATCAGCGACGTCACCGCGGAGAGCAGGATCGCCCACAGGATCGGGTGCTGCCCGGCGAAGCGCCGAGCGTTCGTGAGTGTCATGTTCTAGAAGCTCCTGACTGCAGGAGCGTGACCTAGCCCCGTCGGTTGCCTGACGCTGCGTATCCCGCCGAGAGCATGTCACGCGCCGTCTTCGGTTCGGGACCACCCTGCGAGCCATTGCCGCCCGCGGGCTGTCCGAAGTCGTTTCGGTTCGTGCCCGGCTTCAGGAACTCGTATCGCTTCACGACGTCGTCGACGAGCTTGCCGACCGCGGCTTCGTCCTTCGCGTTGCCGTCATCGTCGACCTCGATCTTGTCGAGATCCCCGTCGGCCGCCGCGAGCTTCGCCGCCGCGTCTGCGCTGGTCACCTTCCCGGCTGCAGCGCCCACGAATACCGCTCGTCGTGCGATGCGAAGAGCCCGTTCCTCGGCTGCCACTCGGGCGGCCTTCTCGCGCTCGGCGAGCTGTTCGTGCTCGCCCTTCTTCTTCATCTCGTCGGCCTGACGTTCCTGCTCGGCCTTCAGGAGCTTCTGATACTCCGTGTTGACCTGAGCGAACCGCTCGTACGGAACCGTCTGCTCGGGCGGCCCTGACGGCGCCGGAGCCCCGCCGCCCGAAGGTGGCGCAGCCGGTGGCGTCGAAGGCGGTGCCCCCGGTGCCGGATCGCCCGTAGGCGGCCCGCCTGCCGGAAGCTCGTACAGCGGCCCGAGTCCGAAGAACCGATCGCATCGCATCTTCACTTGTCGAGTTCCCTCACCCGCCCATGACGTCGGCGACACGGCTCGGACACTCACGCGGCCCGAGTTACTGCGCCGGAGTCTAGAAGCTACGGCCCTTCGTTGTCGAGCAGGATGCGCGAGCCCTTCATCGCATAGATCACCGCTCGGGCATGGTCGGCCGAGCCGGGCGCGACCTTCTCTAGTCGTTCCTCGATCCCGCCACCGTCGATCTCGACGCTGCGCCGGACGCGAGCGGGCTTCGAGAACGCCCGGCGGATGCGCGTCTCTTCGACGCCCGAAGCTTCGAGTACGTCGAGCCGACCCTTCTCCCACGAGATCGTCGTGCGCTCCCCGATCATCGCGAGGATCACGGCTCGACCCCTCCGAACACTCGATCGCGGAAGAAGGCATACCGGCGCGGGCTGTACCTCTTCAGCCGGGCCGGGTTCAGGAAGTAGAGCATGCCCGACTCGGCGAAGTCTTCGGCGTAGCCGTCGGTCATGGCATAGCGCGTCGGGTACATCTCGGCGCCGCTCTCGATCGCGCTCTCGATCTTCGCGATCTCGTTCCTGACGCGAACGAGCAGCCCTTCGTAGAAGCTGTCGCCCGTCTCGCTCAGTCGCTCGACGTACTTCGCTTCCGACTCGCGCAGCCCCTTCAGCGCCCCGGCGTCGGGAGCGACCTGCCGCGTGGTGGCCTTCCTGATCGCGAAGTATTCGTCGTGCCAGTCCGCGGCGATCTTCTCGACCGACTTGAACGCCGACCACGCCTGCCGGGCCGTCGAGTTGACGGCCGTGTCGTACAGCCCGTAGCGGAAGTGGATCGTGTGCAGGAACTCGTGCAGGAAGATCTCTTCGACGCCGTTGACGCCCTCGCCCGCCCGGATCGACCTTGTGATATACGCCGGGAGCTTCGGAAGGTTCGCCTCGACGTAGCCCTGCGGGAATGCCCGGCCGAGCACGTTCGCGCCCCACCGGCTCGCGAACGGCGGCCGGATACCGAGGAAGCGCAGGTACTCGCTGTCGACGACGTAGCTCGGATTGATCGCCCGGAGCCGTTCGAGCGCCTGAATGGTCGCAGCCCGAAGCTCCGGAGCCCACCCGAGCGGCTTGCCCCACGTGATCCCGTACCTGAGCTGCAGGAAGTTCGCGAACGCGGCGTTCCCCTGCGTGCCCTTCAGCAGCGAGAGCATCCGGATCTCGTCGGCCGTGAGCGTCCCGAGCCCACGCCAGAACTGCGCGTTCACGAGAGCTTCGAGCCGCTGCAGCGCGGCGAGCGAGTTCAGCGGCCCGGTCGCCCGGAGCGCCGCGTCGAGAATGTCGTCGGACACGCCCGGCAGCGCCGCTCGAATGCGGTTCAGGATGCCCCACTGATCGACCGTCACCCTCGACAGCGACGAGAGCTGACCGAGCGCGTTCGGGAAGTCGCCCGCGGCAGGCGGGATGATCGGCTTCTTCAGCCCGCCCATCGCCGTCTTCGGCAGGACCGGCGGCACGACGGCCGTGCCCGGCTTCAGGATCTTGCCGTTCGGATCTCGGTACTCGGCCCGGATCGAGCACCGGCAGCGGGGATGCGCCGGGAGCTTCGGGAGCGGCCCGGCGAACGGGTAGCCGTCGCCCGGTGCGATCCGGTACACCTTGCCGCCCCGCGGCCCGCACGTCGGACACACGGCTTCGTCGGGCGAGATGATCCAGCGGACGAAGCTCGCCCCGGTCGACTCGATCCCGGCGAGTACGCCGCCGTTGAACGCCTTCATCGTCTCGGTCCGGGCGATCACGCCTGCCCGGTATTCGAGGCTCGGCCAGTGGGGTATGTTCGTCAGCCCCGACGCGATGATCCGGGTCCGGAGATCCGAGCCCGAGAGCCCCTGCAGGATGCCCTGAGCGATCGACTGCCGGATCGAGACGCGAATGTCGTTCGACGCCCCGACGATCAGCCCGAGCGTGTCCTTCGAGAGCGCGTCGAGCGCCGCGATCGGCATGACGACGGAGCTGTTGATCCGCCACCCGGCCGAGTAGGCTTCGGGGATGACGCTCGTCGTCCAACGGGAGCCGTCCGCGGCGAGCTGCGTCGCGACGCGGTTCGTCTCGTCGAGCAGCTTCCGGTAGAACACCGAGTCGCTCGCCGTGAGCGAGCCCTCGCGGATGAACTGTTCAAGTTCGAGGCGAGCCTCGCGGAAGAAGCTCTGAAGCTGCGCTGTCGAGTCGGCCTCCGCTCCGAGGAACTGCCACAGCCACGTGTGCCGGGGCGAAGTGACCCCGCCGGGGCGAAGCTCGTCGGGGAATGGCGCCAGCGTCACGCCTGACAGCCTACAGCGGCCCTAGACAGCCGGAAGCCCGCCGGGCTGACCCGACGGGCTCCTGAGCGGCTCTGCCGTAGCAGCGTCGATCCTAGCGCGTCAGCGCCTCGACCATGTCGGCCGCCGACCGAGTCAGCGCATCCGCATCGCCTCGCCACGTGAGCTGATACATCGCGTAGCTGACCCTCTCCCACTGTGCCCGAGACATCGTGAGCGTGAGCTGCTCGGCAGCCTTCGCGGAAGGCTTGAACGCATCGACCACGACCCGCGCGGCCTCGGTGCCGTACGCCTCGCCAGCGGCCTTCGCGGACTTCGCGCTCACGGCGATTGCGCCTGTGAGTGAACGGACCGTGACCTTCGTGATCGGGAAGACCTCGCGCATGTTCGCGTCGTAGCGGCGCGTGCGCTCGATCGTCGCGCTGCCCTTGAACTCGTGCCGCTCGCCGTCGGGATCGGTGATCGTGACCGTCGCCCATCCCGTCTCCCCACCGACGCCGACGTAGGTGGAGATGCTGAACTCACCCTTGCCGGTGCTGAGCTTCCACGAGCTAGCTGTCTGTGCCATCTGAGTGCTCCTTCCGTGTGCCCGACCGTCGGGCGATGTGAGAAAGTTACTCCGAAGCTTCTGTGCTGTCAAGCCCTGACTTGACGGCTTCACGGGTTCTTCAGCTCGCAGTCGACGATGCCGTTCGCGAGGATCGAGCCGTCGGTGATCGCGCTGAACACGGCGTACTTGACGTCGTTCCGGATGGTCGCGACGTCGTCGACGCCGTAGTTCTCGCAGTAGTCGTCGAGATCGACGATCACGGCCAGCTCGACGCGGACCGTGATCCTCTTCGCTCGCTCGGTGCGGGCGATGCAGCGGTTCATCGCCGCCAGATCGCCCGCCACCGTCCGTCGCCGGGTCATGCCCCCACCTGCTCGTACCCGTACTTGTCCTCACGGACCTCGGTCGCCTTCTCGCGATGCGCGACACTGATCGGGTCGAGCGGCTTGATCCAGCCGTCGATGATCGCAATGATCGTCTTCGCGGCGACCTCCGGGGTCGAGCGCGTCGCGTCGAGATCGAAGATCCCGGCGGCGTCCAGCTCAGCGAGTGCCCGTTGCGTCGCGGCCGAGAGATCCCGGCTCGCGTACTCGGCCTTCCATGCGCGGCTGAAGCCGGAGTTCCGGATCTCGCCGAGCACTTCCAGCTCGTACACGGCCTGCTGATATGACTCGCGGCGCTTCTCGGCGGCGAGCACGCTCGCGATGACCGGGTCGATGCTCATGACCGGGTGCTTCGCGCAGCCGGTGTAGCTGCCGTGCTCCGTGTTCAGGTAGTTCGCCGAGCACGCCTCGCATCCGAGCGTCGCGTCGACCTTGACCGTGTAGTCCCATCCTGCGACTGGCTTCTGCATCTCGATCTCTCTCCTTCGTCTGCGTCGGACCGTCCGACAAGAGAGAAGGTAGGAGCTTCCGAAGCTTCTGTCAAGTCCTAACTTGACGGGTCGGCGACCGATCGAGCTTCGAGCCCGGCACGAGGATCTCGAACGTCCGGATCATCTCGTGCGGGATCGCCATCCCGTCCGCGATGTACGGCTCCGAGTCGTGCTGCCAGTTCGCGTTCAGCGCGACGAGCACGTAGGCGTCGTTCGAGCCCACGAAGTAACCCGTCGTCTCTTCGAGCGACTTCCGCATGACGTCGAGCGTGTCGAGATAATCGGGGATCGTCGACCAGCCGTTGTGCACCCGCGAGGCATCACGCCACCGAGCGCGCACGACATCGCCCTGTCGCGCCCGCTTCAGCGTCGCCCGGTACTCGCGCTCTCTCACTGAGGCGAGCCGGATAGCGACAGGGTTGTGCTAACCGAACCCGCTCTTTCCCCGGCTCGCCTCATGCCTGCCGCTGTGCGCTAGATCCGCCCCTGCGCGTCTGTGGCGGCCCCTGACGCCCGCCCGGCGGCGGCGGTGCGTCGTCGTCCTCTTCGGCCGGTGCGCCGCCTCCGAAGGCGTCCTGCGCGGCCTGCACCGACGCGGCCTTCTCGTCGGCGATGCGCGCCAGCTCGTCGTCGAGTTCCTCGGCAGGCACTCGCCGGAGCTTCCGAAGCGAGAGTTCGAGCGACGACATGCCCGCCCCGAAGAGCCCCTGCTCGATCCGGGCTTCCTGCTCGTCGTCGGCCGGGAGCGGCGAGCCCGACGTCACCTTCGCCTTGCGCTGAGCTTCGTCCGTCACGCCGTCGATCCTGAGCCCGAAGTCGATGATCCGCCGCTCCCGCGCCGCCTCGCGCCGCTGCCAGCGTGCCGCCTTCTTCAGATAGTTCTGAAGCTGCAGACGCATCGCTGTGCCCGAGCCGAGTTCACCGCCCACGCCCCGGCCGAAGTAGCTGAGCGGAACCTCGGACGTGAGCATGATCAGGTCGATCACCTTGTCGAGATCGGCGAGATGCTGATCGAGCATGCCCTCGAAGGTGATATAGCGCGCCACGTCGGCTTCCTTCGGGTCGCGGATGCCGATCGCCTTGTCGGAGCCCTTGAACAGCGTGCCGCCGAACATCGTCGACGCCGGGATCTGCAGCATCGGGTCGCCGTGGTATTCGAGAATGTTCGAGACGTTCGAGAGCGTGTTGTCGACGTCGTCGAAGAGGGTCATGCAGCGGGAGAGTTCCGAGACGCCCCAATACCGACCGCTCCACCGGGCGCCGTGCATGTCGATGAACGGCAGGAAGTCGAGCGTCGTCTGCTCGGACGAGACGCGACTGAAGTCCTCCTTCCCGCCCTTGCGCTCGGACCGGGTGATCTCGTACTTGCCTGAGATCGAGCTGACCTCGTGCATCTCGCGGACCTGCCAGATCTCATCCCGGCCGTCGTCCTTCGGGCGGTTCTCTTCCCACGCCAGCACGACGTACTCGATCAGCCGGTCGCTACCGCTCCGGAGCTTCGGGAAGTAGATCCCCGAGCTGATCTCTTCGATCTGCACCGGGTGGCCCGTCAGGTCGCCGAGCGCCTCGGACCGGAAGAGCCGCACGACGCTCGTGCCCCGGAACGACGCCGCGAAGACGCTCTCCCACGCCCGGCCGTCCGACCAGCCGTTCGCGTCGTCGATCGCGGCCCATCGGTCCTCTACCGACGTCGACGGCAGCTCGATCTCGGGCGGATCGCCCCACACCGAGTCCGCCCACACGTTGCACAGCAGCTCGGGCAGCGCGACCGCGAGCAGGATCTTCGACTTCTGATCCTCGCGCAGCGCGGCTCGCTCGAAGACGTCGTGCGGGCGGTTCTCGATCAGCGCCTCGTACTCGACGTAGCGATCGAGCCGCTCGGCGTCTTCGTCCGGCGGCCACAGCTTCGTGCTCGACGGGACGCGCACCCGCGTCCGGTTGAACGGCGTGAGCCCCATGACGATAGGCTGACCGTAGCTTCCGCTCCACGTCGGCATCGGCGTCTCCTACAGGAAGCCCGGCGGGCGCCGGTTCAGTACCACGGCGCCGCTGAGCAGCCCGGTCATCTGCAGTATCCCCGACGCGGCGTCGGCCATGTCGTCGTGTCGAGCGTTCGGCAGCCGGGAGAGCTGCCACTCGAAGGCTGAAGCCTGCATCGTCGGATGATGGTAGACCCGGCCGAACTCGTACATACGCCCGAGCGCGAGATGACGGCTCAGCTTGTCCCGGTCCGGGCGCACGCCTTCGATCGGAAGTTCCGGATGGTCGCCGACGAGAAGCTGCACGAGCGCCGTCTGATAGGCGACCTCTTCGATCCCGATCGCCGCCGGGCGGTAGTACCTCGCGACCTCGACGATGATCTCTTCCTGCTCCTTGATCCCGACGCGGCCGTGCCAGAACCAGCGGAAGAACACCGCGCCCCGGAGCGTTGGCGGCGGTTCCTCGCCCGGCTTCAGCTCCCACTCGGGCGCCAGATGTGCCGGAGTCTGCTCTAGGCTCACGTTCGCGACGACGATCGCCGTCTCGTCGGCTGTCGTCTTCTGCGAGATCGCCGGGTCGATGAAGGCGTACGGCGTGCCCGGCGGGTCGCCCCGGTAGTACCGGAACCACTCGGGCTTGATGATCTGACCGGCGAGCCCGCCCCGGCGGCCCTGATACATCGTCTCGAAGAGCGGCGTGCCGAGATCCTCGTGCGCCTGCGCGAGATCGGCGAGCGGAATGTAGCCCGGCCACAGCGCCGGACCCTGACCGTGCAGCTCGACCTTCAGCCGGGTCGGAGCCTCAGTCACAGCCTGAGCCGCTTCGCGAACGCGAACAGGAGCGCGCCCGCCCCGACGACGCATCCGATGATGAAGCTCGCGAGCAGCGCCGGATCGGCGACGCCCATCGTCGAGACGCGCGGCCCGTTGCCCGGCTTGTCGCGGTTCGGGTCACGGCCCGGCGGGCAGGTGCGCCCCGGCTCCTGTGCACCTGTCCGGATCTCGCAGGTCGGACGCGGCCGCGGGGTCCGCGGCGGCTCGACGGACGTCTCGACCGGGGTCGGCGTCTCTGTGACAGCGACGATCGGCGGATCGGTCAGTTCCGGCTCAGGCGTGCCCGACGTCTCGACCGGAATGATGCTCGGGGTCGGCGACGCGACAGGCGAGAAGCTCGGAGCTTCGGACGCGCGCACGGTTGGAGCTGCGCTCGGGCTCGGCGCCACGGCCACGGGTGGCGGGCTAGGCAGCGCGTCGATGACCGTCTCGGCGACGCCCGCGACGAGCATCGCAGCCGTCAGGACACCGAGAAGGCCCGCGAGCCCCCTATCGCTCACGAGTCAGCACCGCCTCGCCGCCGGGCTCGGCTGCTGGCGTCTCGGGCTCGGCGAACGGGTGCGACCGGCGCCACTTCAGGTACTCGACGTCGACGATGACCGCGGCGAAGAGCCCCACGAACACCCCAAGGGTGAGCGGCGTCAGCGCTGAGCTGAGCGCGGCGTAGTCGATCGCGATGACGCCGCGCTCGTTCAGCACTCGGAGAGCCGTCAGGAACAGCAGGTACGAGAGCCCGAGCACGCCTCCCGACGTCACGACGAGCTTCACGAACGTCAGCGTGAGCCACGTCGACGGCAACGGCTTCGTCGTGCGGTCCTGCCGCCACAGCCGATACAGGTAGCGAACGCCCTGTATCGCCCGTAGGTCGACGATGATCACGATCACGAGCGCGATGACGAGCGCCATTCAGCGACCCCCTGCGTTCAGTCGTTCGATGCGCCGGACCTCCTGCAAGTCTGCCGTAGCCGCGGCCAGATGGTCGAGCGCGCTGTCGACCTTCGTGATCGACTCGTCGTGCGCGGGCCGGATCGCCCCGATCTCGTCTTCGAGACGCTTCAGGTTCTCGTCGCGCCCCGACACCGTGTCGCGCTCCTTCTCGTCGGTCACGTTCGGCCTACCTTCGCGCGCTGTCGTGCGATGGTCGAGATCGCCGTCGCCGCCTGCTCAGTCGCCTCGGCCGCCTTCGCGCTTGCGGCAGTCTGCTCCCGCCACCCCGTGACCGCAACGGACGCGAGTTCCTCGGCCTTGTCGAGCTGCGCTTCGAGCTTCGCCTCGCGGGCATCGGCCCGCGTCCGCTCACGGTTGTCGGCGTCGAGATGCAGCTTCCACAGGATGCCGATAACGGTCGAGAGGGTCGAGAGTGCGACGATGAGCGCCTGCTCGAAGGTCACGGACGCTGCGTGTTCGTGAACTCGACGGCTGCCCACTTCTTACAGAAGCTTCCGTCGGCCTCGCAGTTCGAGCTGCTCTTCGTCTTGAAGATGGCGACGCCGTATCGATCGTAGTCACAGTTCCGGATCAGCGCCCGGTGCCCCGGCGAGTCGATCCAGCCGTTGACGATGCGCCGCGCGACGTCGCGATCGGGGAAGCTCGACACAGCGAGGATCTCGCCCGCCCCGTACGGCCTCGGGATGCCCGCCTCGGCGTAGAAGTCCCATATCCGGTGCCCGTCGTTGAACTGGTGCGCGATCCGGTCACGGAAGCCCATGTCGTACGCCTTGAACTCGGCCGCGGCGTCGAGCTGCGCGTCGCGGTCGATGTTCCGGCCGCACGCCCGGAAGTGCTCGGTCAGCACCCGAGCAGCGATCTCGTCGGCGACGTCGGCGTTCGTGGTGGCGTTGCGCCACGACAGCGCGATCGCTGAGCTTGCGAGCAGGACTGCCAGCGCACCCGCGAGCAGCGATGCCCGCCCGATCACGTCTTCCGGCCGAGCTTCTTCGCGATCCGCGGCGGGATCGAGTGAGCCTTCGTCGGCTTACCCGTCTTCACGAACTTTCCCGACTTGCCGTGCTTCGCCTGCGCCATCGCCCGCTCCTTCCGGAGCTTCAGTCGACCCGTTCGAGATCCGAGCCGGTCAGCTCCCGGTACTTCTGACCCGGCCGCCACGTCACCCCGTTCGGGATGGTCACGTCGGCCTCGACGATGGTACTCGACGATCGGGCGGCCATATGCAGCACCACGAAGCTTCCGGATTGCGCCGCGCTGTCGACGACGTCGGCTTCCGCCCACAGCGTGCCCGCGATGACCCGCCACCCGCCGGGCTTCAGCCGGGAGAACACCGAGCGCCTGATCCACACCTTCCGGGCTTCGAGCATCGTCTCGGACCGAGCCGTCGCTTCGTCGACCGCGTCGTCGATCACGACGCCGTTCGCCCGACGGCCGATGATCGCCCCGCCCGCCCCGACGAAGACGATCTGCGGATCTTTCGACTGCCGGAGCTGCCGGACCGGCCCCTTCAGGAACCGCCCGTCCGCGGACCAGCCTCGACGGTAGTCGGGCTCGACGCCGGGGAACACGGCACGCTGCTCGGGCGCCTGCTCGAACACGTTCGCGATCGTGTCGCCGTAGAGCTTGCCGAGCGTGTCCGTCGTCGTGACGCCGATGACCTGCTCGTTGTACCTGTGACCGAGGTAGAAGCTCGGGAAGATGATCGACGTGTAGGTCGACTTCGCGTGCCCCGGTGGAGCGATGATCACGAGCCGGGAGATCAGCCCGTCGTACACGCCCTGCAGCGCGTCGAGCATGAGCACGTGGTGATCGGCGGGCTCGACCTCGAAGACGTGCCGCGAATACTCGAAGAGGCTACCCCGTGCCAGCCTTCGAGCGCGCTCTAGGCGTAGCCGTAGCTCGACGATCGCGTCGTGCCGTTCGCTCTCGTTCGCGTAGCCCACTCAGCCGTTCCTCGATCTCGTCGTCGTTCATGCCCTCGAAGCCCGAAGCTCCGAACAGTGGCGACCCGTCCTTGCCGGTGATCTCCTTGCGGTCCTGCCACCCGTCCCGGCGTCGACGCAGCCATTCGAGCGCGGCTCGCCAGTCGCCCGGTACTCGCACCTGCCCCTCTCCTGCCGCGGCCTCGACCCGCGAGCGTGCGGCGGCGGCGATGATGATGACCCGAGCGTGCTCGGCGTAGCTCTCGGCCGCCTCGATCTTGTGAGCATATCGAGAGTAGATCGTGTCAAGGCTGTCGAGCTTGTCGGCCTCGCCCTTCTCGATCCATTCGTAGTGGGTTCGGCGCGGGACGCCGCACAGCTCCGCGGCGACGAACGGCCGGTCGCCCATCCGCACGTACTTCGCGATCTTGTCGCCGAGCGACTCCGACAGGACGTTCGGCGTCTCGTACGGGCGCCCCTGAGCCACGAGAGCGACCTCGCGGTTCGGTCCGTGTCTCCGTGCCCGCTTCGAGCCCTTCGGTGGCGTAGCGGCCGTTCTAGGCATGCTCAGAAGCTACCACGATCAGACTCGCTCACGGTAGTCGCGGCCCGGCTTCGGCTTATTGCCGATATGCCAGCAGTCGCACACGCCGCAGATGTACGCCTGCATGTTCCCGGCGTTCGTGAAGTGGCTCGACCGGCGGGCGGCCTTCGCCTTCGCCTTCGTCGGGTAGGGCTTCTTCAGCTCGAAGTCGCCCCGGCGGTGCCCTAGCTCGCGCTCGACGATCATCTGATCGCGCAGCTTCCCGTTCACCATGCGATCAGGACCGGCTGCAGGCGAGCCCGGCCGCCGCCGGGGTGAAGCGCCGAGTCGTATCCACACTCAGCGCACAGCGTGTCGAGATGCCACAGGAAGCCGCGCTGATAGCTCGGGCACGGCTCGGCGTAGGCATGTCGGCCCCGGTGAGCGCCGAGCGCGCAGGGTCGACACAGGACGCACTTCTTCGAGAACGTCGGGTTCGAGCAGCCCTCGGCATGACAGAAGCCGTCACCCTTCGCCATCGCTCGTCTCGGCGCGCAGCACGTCCATGTCGGCGAGCGCGGCACGGCTGCCGTCGTCCTTCACGAACGACATGAGCCCGGCGAACATGCCCGGCCCGAACCGGCCCTCGTACATACCCTCGATCGTCACGAAGCCCATGCCGTCGGTCGAGAGCTTGTCGAACCCGATGACCCGGCCCGTCTCGACCTCTTCGGCGTGCATGTGTTCGAGCTTCGTCGGCGCTGCGAACACGATCACCCGGTAGCGGGTGCCGGGGATCAGCTCGATCGGCACCACTTCGCTCAGAAGCTTCTGCCACTCGGCCCGGAACTCCTGCAGGTCGACCGTGCTCCCCGGTTCGAGCTGATCCTGCAGGCGGCGGGCTCGGCGCGTCCGGGCGAGGAACGCCTCGCGGTCGGCCTCGAAGATGACGGTCATCGGTACGCCGCCTCGTCTCGATCGGGCACGAGCGCCTTCTCGGGCTTCGCCCCGAGCCCCTCTTCGAGCTGCCAGCGGAACATGCCCCGGCGGCCGCGCGCCGGATCTTTCACCCGGACCAGCTCGACCGTCCCGCCTGACGGCGCCTGCGCCGTGCCGACTTCGAGGATCTCGACCTTCCGGCCGTGGTACTCGACGATCTCGCCCGGCTTGAACGTCCGGGGCTTCGGAGCCTTCTTCGTCATCGCCATACCCTCGTGATACCGAGCGCAACGATCGTCGCCGCGGCAGCGATCGCCCATGCCAGCATGCCTCGCCAGTCGCCCACGAGCGCCGCCTGCCACTCGAAGATGACCATCATCGCCAGCAGCGCCCACGTCGCCAGTTCGAGCAGGCGGGTCACGAGTTCCTGAGCCGCTCGGGGTCGGCCAGCATGAACGCCTGATTAGCCACGTCAGCGGCCCGCTTGCGTAGCTCGTCGATGCCGACCGAGCCCTCGCGGAACCGCTCGTGCACGTATTCGAGATGGTCGACGGCTCGATCGAGCCGGTCGCGGCACTCGTCGTCGCTGTAGCTCGCCCTCCACCCGGCGCCCCACCCGCGCCGGAGCCCGTCACGCATCCGCCGGAGCATGTCGGACGTCGAGCGGATCAGGAACATCGCGACGGCGTCCCGGTCGAGCTTGTCCTGCTTCGTCGGCTTCTCGTCGACGGGCTCCTGCCCGCGCTGCGCCCGATCGTAGATCCCGTGCGCGGCCGGGTCGATCGGGTTCATGACGGCTTGACCTGAGCCTCGCCCGTCGGCACGAGAAGGCGCGGCTTCGACGGCAGCTCGATCCCGTCCGGGCGACGGCTCCGGGCGAGCTTCGCGGCATCGTAGAGCTGCGTCGCGATCAGCAGGAAGGCGGGGACGTCGTCGGGATCTTCGCCGAACTCACGCGGCACGATGATCCGGACCACGCCGCCGCTCCGGGCGAGCTGATACTGCGCGACCATGCTGTCGCCCGACGGCTCGGGGAACTGCTCGGGAGCTTCGGGCTCCTTCCCCTTCATCGGTCGGTCCTGACGAGCCGCACGGTCGCGACGTAGCCGTAGTCGGCGAGCAGGTTCTTGATCGCCGTCTCGACGGCGTCGACCGTCATCGGGTCCGCGTCGCCGTCGAGGTTATTCCGCATGATGATCGTGCCCATCAGCGGCAGAACGATCGGCAGCTCCTTCGTCTCCTGCCCGGCGGCCTTGACCTGCTCGCCCGGATGGTCCGGGTCGCCCGGATGCAGCACTTCGATATCGCCCGTCACGGTGCCCTTCATCGGCTCGCTCCCGGCGTCGTCTGGCATCTCGTTCCCGTTCGTCACTTCGCTCCTTCCGCCTTCGCCGGGTCGAACTTCGCCCCGCACTCAGGACACTCGATCAGCTTCGTCTTCCGGACCATCCGGCGGCTGTCGAGCTTCAGCGGCTTATCGAGTTCTGCGACCTCGCGTTCGAGATCCTCGACGTCGTCGAGATCCGCTCCGGTCGCCTCGAACAGCTCCCGGTCGGCCTGAAGCTCCTGCATGAGATCGAGCAGCTCGGACGGCATGTTCCGCCCTCTGCCCGGTATCCAGTTGTCGGCGAGCATGATCGCCCTCGCAACGTCGTCGTCGACGTCGACGAAGTGCACCGGCCCATTCGGTGCTCCGAGGCTTCGGAGTGCCTTCAGTTCCCCGTTCCCGACGATCACGTACCGGGTCGATCGCTGCGCGACCATCGCCCGCCACGTGCCGAACCGCCGGATCGACTCGGCGATCGCGCCGACGTCGTGCTCGCGGAAGTTCTCGGGATGCTCGATCAGGGTTGCGAGCGGGACGATCTCGACCGGCCACAGCTTCGAGACTTCGCCCCGCTCGATCACGTCCGTCATCGACTGAGCCTCGCCTCGATCTCGTGCCGGTTCATCCACACAGCCCGGATCGCCGACGTCTCACCGGACAGCCCGAGCTTCGCGTAGGCGAGCGTCATGTAGCCCCGCGCCGTGCTGACGCTGATCCCGACTGCGTCCGCGGCTTCCTGCATCGACCCGCTCTCGACCAGCGCCGCGAGCACGTCGAGCTGTCGCGGCGACAGCGGAAGCCCGCGCGGATCACGGCTCGCCGGGCCGCTCATGCGTCGCGCAGCCGGAGGAACTTCACGACGCGGCTGTCGATCTTGATCGCCCCGCCGGACACCCGGTAGCCGAGCCCCATCGACGTCGAGTACGAGCCCTCGCGCCAGATCTCGATCTTCCCGCCGAACGTGCCGTGCCAGCTCCCCGAGACGACGCGCTTCGTGAGCGAGATGTAGTTCCACGCCGTGCCGTTGTCGTCGGGGTCGAACGGGTAGCGGTCGAGCCGCACGTCGATCCGCGAGTCGGGCTCGGTTACGATGAGTCCGCTGACGCTGACATTCACGAAGTAGGTTCGGAAGTCGAGCAGCTCGTCGCCCGGCAGCATCGGCGGCGCGAAGTCGGGCTCGATCAGCCCGTCGAACCGCTTGACCTGCCACGGGTGCCACAGGCCATCCTCGGCCATCCCGACTTCTCGGTCCTTGTCGGTGATCGTCGGGTGGGTGGCGCTCATTCGATGACCTCCGAAGCTACGAACTCGGTGTACGGCTCCCGCGGCGACTGCGCGATCGCGAACGAGATCGACCGGATGACCCTGATCGAGTCGTCGAGCAGGATGCCAGCGGCCACGATGCCGTCAAGTTCCGGCTTGATCGAGCCGATCAGGTTGTCCCAATCCCGCACCGCCCGAGTGTGCACCCCGAAGACGACGGTCAGGTCGGCGAGCCGGAGCGGGCGCCACTTCAGCCCGTGCCGGGCCTCCCACTCATGCTTCGCCTGCTCGGCCGTGTGCGTCGTCGAGTTCTTCCACGTCTCGTTGTCCCGAGCGACCGAGCGCCAGTGTCGCCGGGCGTTCGCCGTCGGCGGGCGCCCCGGCACGCGGATCGTGATCTCCTGCAGGATCGTCTCAGTCGCCATCGAACAGCTCGTCCGCGAGCGACCCTAGTTCGTCGATCGTGATCGCCTTCTCGGGCTTGCCGATGCCCTCGCGCATCGGCCGAGCGTTCTCGCTCGCCGCGTTGAACAGCGCGTCGGCGCCGTGAACGGCCGCCTCGCTCTCAGCCTTCTCGACGTCGGACAGAGACACCGCCTGCTGCTGTGTGACGAGCGCAAGCCCGTTCCGCCTGAGCGCGTCTTCGAGCGTCCTCCACGTCAGCTCGCCCGGAGCTTCGAGCGCCTCTCGGAGCGCGTGCTCGGCGGCGTACTGCATCGTCGGGCTAGTCATAGTCGGCGCTCGTCATCGGCTTCGCGGGCTCCACGGACCAGTCCGGAGCCGCGCCGGGCGGCAGGTCGAGCCCGAGATCGAGCGGGCCGTGCTCGGCGCCGCACCATCGGCACGTCGTCGGCCGCGGGATCTTCGTGATCGGGTCGGAGCGCAGCTCGACGAGCGTGTAGCGAGCGCACTTCCGGCACTTCCGGCTGATCTTCTCGACGAGCTTCGTCGGCTTGTCGAGCGACTTGCGCTGCGCCTTGACCCTCGGACCCTTCTTCGTTCGTGGAGAAGCCACGTCATGACTCCTTCGATAGCCCCTGACCGTCAGGGATAGGCGGACGGCCGTCCGGGTGGCGGTCCCGATCGGGGAGCGAAGGAGTGAGCTTCGACCCTCTACCGGCTGCAGGGTCCGTGACCGACCTTGCGACTGCAGACACCGGGCTCGTCGCCGAGCCGTCCGGGACGGACGTTACCACGTCTCCGACCTTCGTCATAGCCCCGCCGCGCGAGCCGTTCACAGGCGGCTCGTAGCGGCCTGTCGCGACCAGCGCGGCTCGGAATGCCGCTTCCTCCGGCGTCGGCTCTCTGCGTCGCTTCTCGGCGGCCCTGACGGTCGCCTGCTCCATGCGCTCGGCCTGTTTCGCGAGCCGGGCCGAGACGCGCCCGAGCAGCCCGTTCTCGGTGCCCACCTTCGCCTCGACTTCGAGCGCCGCGATCACGTTGATGATGCCGTGCCGATCTTCGAGATCACGGAGCCACGAGCCCGACTTGCCGCCCCACGGCCGGACCTGTGTCAGCTCGTAGAAGCGATCGAGCGAGTCGCGCTCGTCGCCGTTCACAGCTACAGCTCCGTTCTCCTTCTCCGTAGAGATAGATATAGACGTAGAGGGTAGAGAGCCATGTTCCGCTGTGTTCGTGAACGGTTCGGGAACAGTTCGCGAACTGTTATCCACACGTTCCGCACCGTTTTCCTTCGGCGACTTCCGCTCGGTGGACAGCACGCCCGACTGATAGGTGCTCCACCCGACGATCTCGATCGAACCGTCCGCCTGCTCGGCTAGGTCACCCTCCGAGAAGAGGAAGTCGGCCGCGTCCTGACCGAGCTTGCCGATGACAGCCCGACGGCTCGGAAGCATGCCGCGAGGCGAGTTCCTGACGCCCCATGCGAGCGCCTCGATGAACGCCCGGAACTGAGCGTCGGTGTAGTGGACCTTCCGGTCGACGACGTCGCCGTAGACCTTGAACCACGGTCCGAGTGATTGCCTTCGCATCCCCGTAGTGACCTCTCGCAAGTCGGGCGGCCGGGACGCTTGCGATCGCCCCGGCCCCCGAGATCCTGTCGTTCAGCTCGCGCCGCCGACGGCCGTAGCCTACACGGACGGCTCGCGCCGGGCGAGCCACGAGCGCTCGAAGATCCGAAGCTCACGGCTCACGTTGACGTTCGCGTTGTGGCACTCGGCGACCGTGTGCAGCTCGTCGTCGGGCGCCTTCCGCCCGTAGGCGTTCTCGCCCTCCGCGGGCACGTGCGCCAGTTCGAGCCTGCCGAGATCCGTCGGCTCGTGCGGCGTGCCCCACGTGTCCCGGCACTCGTGCGGCATCGGTGCCATGTACGCGACGCAGACTCGATCGCGGTCGACGATCACGTAGTGGCGCAGCTCGCGCATGGTGCACGGCTTACCCCGGAGCTTCGGGCTCGGCTTCTCCGGCTTCTGGCGCTTCAAGAGCTTCGGGAACAGCATCGGGGATCTCCATCTCGAACATCGGGCGAAGGTCGGACTGCGGGATCAGGTGGCGCGAGACGTCGAGCGTGTAGCCCATGACGAGCGCGCCCTTCGGGTGCCAGTACCGCTCGATCATGCCCTCCTTGCCCGGCAGCCAGCCGATCAGCCTGTACGTCGGGAACTTCCCGACGACGAGAACGTAGCGCCGCGAGCCCTTGTCGTACTCGTACAGCGACAACATGCCGTCGCCCCGGCGGACGTTGCGGACCTCGACGTCCGTGCCCACGTCGGGCAGGCGGCGGATGCCGCGGTTCCATTCGAGCCCCGTCCACCGAGCGACGAACAGCTCGGCCCCGAGCCCGTCGGTCACGACGTCGATGATCGACCGACCGCGAGCCCGGTACTTCATGTGCGCGTCCTTGTCGGCCTCGTATCGCGCGGCGACCTTCTTCGCGACCGGCAGCAGAAGCTTCTGATCAGCGGGGTCGAGCGTGCCGTGCATCGGCTTGAAGCGGCCCGTCGCCATCCGGTGCGCCGGGTGCACGAGATCGCCCGGCCAGATCGGCGCGTGCGAGCAGGCGTACTTCGGGCTGCCGTCGTTGAACGATCCGCTCGGAGCGGCGCCACAGCTCGCGCACGGGATCACGACGGCGTCGCTTCGCGCTCCATGCGCTTGCACTCGATCTTCGCCATGTCGGGATCGTCGACGACGACGAAGCCGTTCAGCGCGAGCGCCATCTGCAGCGCGTCGCCGACGGCTGCCATGTTGCCGCCCGGATGCTGACGGAGCACGTCGGCATGACCGTCAACGGCGTTCTCGACCGTCGCCACGGCACGCCCGAGCCGTCGGAGCTGCGCGTGCGTCATCGTCATTCGGTCTTTCCTTCGCTGGCGCTCTCGGAGAGACGGGCGTTGATTTCACGGGTAAGCGCCCGGAGGAAGTCCGGCGTGGTGTGCGTTGCGAGTGATGCGGCCTGATAAGCGTCCGTGACCGCTGCCACGTCGAGGCTCCCGTCGCTGGCGGCACGTTCCGCGAGCATCTGGCGAAGCATGTCGTTCTCGCGTTTCAGGCCAGCCCAGCGGTCGTCGCTGGCGGCAGGGGTAGCGGCGATGGCGGCGCGGGCCTGTTTCCGAACCTCAGCGATGTTCTCGGTGTCGCCTGCGCTCAGGCGCTCGCCACTGGCGATAACGGACTGCATGAACGCCATCTCGCGGAGTGCCGCTTCAAGCGCCGCTCGCAGTCCCGGCTCGTCAGTCGTGGCGGGCATGATCGGATCGAGTCGAACCCAGCGGCCCCTACCCACGTTCATTCCCTCGCTCCCGCCGCAGTCGATCGGCCTCGGCTCGGTCGTATTCAAGCGCCTTAGCGCGAACGCGCGGGTCGAGACTCTCGCGCCTGTGGTCCTCGTGGCGGCTGCGCGT
>JGI10216J12902_100629659_pt1 | contig 22862 bp, 20 predicted proteins | sample KanNatreferecore_FD_12902 | JGI IMG/M metagenome (IMG submission 12902)
ACACTGCCGACACCCATCGCGTTGCGCGCGAGAAAGCGGCGCCGGGACCAGAGTCCCATCGCTTCAAAAGCAGAATGCGGAGTCACTTTCATGGAGCGTAGTCGGAAGAATGGACGACCAGGGCAGCAAAGGAAATTCAAAACCCGTGCCCGTAATGACTGCAAAGGATAAAGAGAGGACATTTGCGTAATAAAGCGGTAATACGTCCTCAATACTTTGCCGGCATGAAAATGAGATCACTGGTTCAATCGTTCGCCGGCGGAATGAGAAGGTTCGCGGTGTTTGGTGTCGCGCTGCTGCTGTTCGCGATACAAGCCGCGCGCGGTGCGGATGCGCTTTTTCTGCTGGAGAAAGGAATCTACACGGAGGAAACGAAAGGCGACCTCAAAGCAGCCAGTGAGATTTATCGTCAGATTGTCGATGACCCGGCGGCCAGTCGCAGTCTGGTCGCGCAGGCGCAATTGCGGCGCGGGCTTTGCGAATTGAAGCTAGGCAACAAGCCGCAGGCGGTTTCCGCGCTGGAACGGCTCACGCAGGAATTTCCCGACAAAGACCAGCTCCTCGCTATGGTCGAGCAGCATATGCCGCAGTTGCTCGAAGAGATGCTCAAGCAGATCGAGCGGAACTACATTCAGGAAATCGACCGCAGCGAACTGATGGAGACCGCCCTGCGCGCTATTGTCGGCAAGCTCGATACCCGCGGTCTCTTGCGCCCAAACGATATGGAGTTTTTGAATACGCAGCAGATGACCGATCTGAACATACACGTGGAGCAGAAGGTGGCCGGCGTCGGAGTCGTGCTGAAGGCGGAACGCGGCGAGGTGATTGTGGGGCAAGCACCGTTGCCCGGCTCGCCTGCGCTCAAAGGAGGGATTCTCGCTGGTGACCGCATTGTCAGCGTGGATGGGAGTGAGTTGCCTCCAGACAATCTTGCGACGGCCCTCAGACTCTTGCGAGGACCAATGGGCACACCCGTCATTCTCGGCGTGAAGCGGCCGGGTTCGGATGAGTTGCTGGAAATCAAACTCGTGCGCGACACAATCCGGCTGCCGACGCTTCAGGGCGCGGGCGATCATCGCAAGCCGGACAACACCTGGGAATTCATGTTGGACGACGCGAAAAAGATCGGCTACCTGCGCCTCGGCTACATCGGCAAACAAAGCGCAGAGGAAATGCAGGATGCGCTCGACGGTCTCCAGGCTCGCGGCATGAAGGCGCTCGTGCTCGATTTGCGAAACAATCCCGGTGGCGTGCTCGATGGAGCCGTGGCCATCGCTGACCTGTTCGTGGAAAATGGAAGAATCGTTACGGTCAAGGGCCGCAGCGGAGAGACGGCCTACGATGCGAAGCGTGACGGCACTTTCTCCGGCTTCCCAATGGTCGTGCTCGTCAATTCGAATACGGCGTCCGCGGCCGAAATTGTCGCCGGGTGCTTGCAGGACCACGGCCGTGCCGTCGTGATGGGTGAACGAACGTTCGGCCAGGCAATCGTAAGGAGCATCTTCCAACTGAAAAACGGCATGGGCGCTTTGAAGTTGCCCGTGGCCGCATATTACAGACCCAGCGGCAAAAACGTGAATCGCTATCCAGCTTCGAAAGATACGGATGATTGGGGCATTACCCCCGATCAAGCCTACGCAGTCACGCCAGGCGAAGATGGGTTGCGCAAGGCCCTCGATTATCTGCAGGGGCAGTTGGCAGGGAAATAGAACTTTCGCGAAGTCCAGCAAACACTGGCTGTAAAGCCAATCAGCAGCGCCGGGTTACGGATTTGTAAAACTCCTTGTGCCACGTCTCATCCGCAATTGCCAAGAACGGGAGAGTATGGCTATGAATACCCGCCTATGGTTACCCACGATTCCGGCAACCCGACCGTTCCATCGGGCCACGAGTCGGCGGCCACTGCTCGCACGACAGGCAACATTCCGCCGTTGCTTACGCCGCCGCTGCCCTTGCCTGCGAAACGGGGCAAGTTCCGGGTTCTTCCCGTAATAATCACTCTCGCCTGCGTCGCGGGCATCGCCATTGTGACCGCGGGCGTGCTGGTCCGGGCCGCCATTGTCGCCGCGCGCGAGACCGAGGCGGATTCCCAACCTCAAACCATCGCCACCGCTCGCGAGACGAAGTCCGAGCCGGCCGTCGGCTCCAACGCGCGTGCGATCAAGGCCGAACCCGGACTGAGCTACACCAATGTAAACATGAGGGTTGGCAACAGCCCTGTGTCTATCCATGTGCTAAAGATCGATCGGTCGCAAAAGGACCTGACCTTTTTCTCCGCGCACGCGGGGACCAAGGTTCTGGGCGTGAGCTACCTCGCGGACCAGGCCCGTACCGTTCCGCGCGAGGTCGGGCGCGCCATTGCCGCTGTGAACGGAGACTTTTACGATCGGGACAATCCCACTTACGCCGGTGATCCGCGCGGCCTGCAAATCATTAACGGCGAACTCACCAGTGCCCCGGATACGGTCTGCGTTTGGTTCGACGCGGAGGGCAATCCCCATCTCGATGAGGTGACGGGCGACTTCAACGTCACATGGCCCAGTGGCCGCAAAATCCCGTTCGGCCTCAATCAACGGCGGCGCACCGGCATGGCCGTCCTTTACACGCCCACCTACGGTCCCTCAACCCGCACTTCCGGTGGTCGCGAATTGATTCTGGAAAAAGACGGGGAGAGTCCCTGGCTGCCGTTTCAGGCCGGTGAAAACTACCGTGCCCGCGTCCGCGCCGTTTCAACCAATAGCAACACCCGTCTCGCGCCGGACGTAATGGTCCTGTCATTCGCGCCTGACGTTGTGGCCAAGCTTCCTGCCGTAATACCTGGGGATCTGCTGCAACTTTCCACTGTGACCACGCCCGACTTGAAAGGGGTGAAGATGGCCATCGCCGGTGGTCCCGCGATAATCAAGAATGGCAAAGCGTTCTCTCTGAGGACGCCCCCGCCCGGCTCCCCGGGCGGTTACGCCGAGGCTTCGAAATACCAACCTCATCCCCGTTCCGCCGTGGGCTGGAGCCCGACGCATGTTTATCTGGTGACCGTGGATGGCCGGCAACCTGGCCTCTCCTTGGGCATGAGGCTGGCCGACCTCGCGGAGTTCATGGAGAAACTTGGCTGCACCGAGGCGATGAATCTGGATGGTGGCAAGTCCGCGCAGATGTGGCTGAACGGCCAGATCATGAACAGTCCCTGCCAAGGCGTGGATACGGTGGCCAATTCCCTTCTGGTCGTCCGTAGGTCCGAAGGGCGCTGAACGATCCTTTGCCGGCCTCGCTGCATTGAATTTCGCTTTCAGCGACCGGCGTGATTCGGAACAACCCGTGCCGGTAATAAGCCGGTAACATTTCCTCGCTACTTTGCCGGCCAGCAGTGAGGACGAACAGAACGAGGAGTTCTGTCTTCGTTCGCTTGCTTCGGTTGACCCAATCGAACCGGGAGCACACGACTGCCCAAACGATTTTGAGAAAGCTCGTTAGAACATTCATGCGCGCCAGCCAGAAAAGCGATGTCTGGCCTGTCGTGCTGGTGTTGTTTGCGGTGCTGGCGCCGGCTGTGTGCCTGCTTTGGTTTATGGCGGCGGCGATGCGCAACGAACGTTTCGCCGCGCGCCAAAAGCTGGCGGACGTTTATCGCGGGCAGCTTTCATCTTCACAGGCGCGGCTCGAACAGCATTGGAGGCAAACCGTGACGGAACTGGAGAGATTCTCGCGAACGAGCCCTCCATCAGCCGCGTTCGCGCGGTGCGTTCAATCCGGCGTGGCAGACAGCGTCATCGTCTTCGACGAGAAAGGGCAGGTTCTCTATCCCGACAAACCGTCTGCGTCTCAAAGCATGTCCGGTGATTCAGAATCAAAATGGGAGGAAGCCGGCCAACTCGAGTACTTGCGCAAGGACTTCATCGCCGCCGCCAACCGCTACGATGCGCTGGCGAAGGAAGCGACGAACGCCAGCGTGGCAGCGCGGGCGTTGCAAGCGGAAGCCAGATGTCTTGTGCAAGCAGGACGCAAAGACGAAGCCACTCAGCTCGTGAACGAAATGCTCGGCGGCGAGCGGTACGATCGCGCCGTTGATCCGCAGGGTCGCCTGATCGTGGCGAATGCCGAGTTGATGGTGCTGGAACTGACCACCAACCACGCTTCGTCGATCTTTCAATCGACGGCGCAGCGACTGAAGAAGCGGCTGATGAATTATGACAATCCGGTGCTTGCCGCACCGCAACGCCGCTTCCTGATGAAAGAGTTGCAAACGCTTTCTCCAAACATCGAATTCCCGACGCTGGCTGCCGAAGAATTGGCTGCTGAGGTCCTGGGTAGCACAGGCCACTGGCCTGTGCCGTCCGGCGACTCGCCGGACGGAACGGAAGGAACGTCACGCAAGGAGAATAATACCGCGCCCACCAGAACGTCTCTCTCCGTTCCGCGCGGCGAGTCACCGAGCGGGGCGGGCGAGTCGCCCGCGCTACCCATCGGGCGCGCCACGCTGCCAGGTCTGTGGCAATTCACAACCGCAGATCGTCGAGTGCTGGCGTTGGTCCGCTCAGAAAAGCTGCTGGCCAATCTGCGCCCGGTGATCGGTGCCGAAAACTGGCCTGCCGACGCGGAGATCACGCTACTGCCGCCTGATGCGGAAAACGCCGCTGCTTTCGTCACGCTGCCGGCCGGCGCATCATTGCCGGGATGGCGATTGGCGCTTTCTCTCAAAGACCAGAAGTTCTTCGATGCAACAACCAAACACCGCGCCGCCGTTTACCTGTGGACCGGAGTTTTGGTAGTGGCCGCGATGGGTGTGCTGACACTGCTGGCCCTCCGGCTTCTGCGCCGACAGAGCGCGCTCGCACGATTGAAGAATGATTTGGCGGCGACGGTTTCGCACGAACTTAAGACCCCGCTCTCTTCCATGCGCGTACTCGTCGATACGTTGTTGGAGTCCGATAGAATCGACGAACAGACCGCTCGCGAATATCTCCAGCTCATTGCTCAGGAGAACGAGCGCCTCAGCCGGCTCATTCAAAACTTCCTCACCTTCTCTCGAATGGAGCGAAAGAAGCACGCCTTTCATTTCGCGCCCGTGCCGGCGCGGCAGGTCATTGACGCCGCAGCCGAGGCCGTGCGCGAACGTTTCGACGCGCCCGGCTGCCGTTTTGAAGTGCAGATCGAAACCGGGTTGCCCGCGGTCATGGCCGACCCGGACGCTCTGGCGACCGCGCTCATCAACCTGCTCGACAACGCCTGGAAATACTCGGGAGACATCAAGCACATCACCCTTTGTGCGCGCGCCGAAAACGGAAACGTGGTCTTTTCGGTCCGGGACAACGGAGTTGGAATCGCGCCGCGCGAAACGAAGAAGATCTTCAATCCCTTCCATCAAGTGGACCAACGTCTTTCGCGCAAAGGCAGCGGCTGTGGGTTGGGATTGAGCATCGTCCAGTTCATCGTGACCGCCCATCACGGCAGCGTGTCAGTGGAGAGCGAGCCGGGCCGTGGCAGCACGTTTATGATTTCCATTCCCGCGGCGTCGCTGGTCGCCGGTACTCACAGGGAGGCCATCGCTTAAATGCAACGCGCCTCGGTTCTCATTATCGAAGACGACCCGGCCTTGCTGCGCGGACTCAAAGACAACTTTGAGGCTCAGGACTATCGCGTCCACCTCGCGCGCGACGGACGTGAAGGATTGTCCGCCGCTCTGGCGAATTCGCCCGACCTCGTCCTCCTAGACATCATGCTTCCCAAAATGAACGGCTACGAAATCTGCCGCGCCCTTCGCGCGAAGCAGTTGGAGATGCCGATCATCATGCTCACCGCCAAAGGCCAGGAGGAAGACATTGTCCGCGGACTCGAACTCGGCGCCGACGATTACGTGACCAAGCCGTTCAGCATTCGCGAACTCCTCGCGCGCGCGAAAGCCTTCCTGCGCCGGCGCCGGAATGCCTCGTCCACCGTATTTCATTTCGGCGACTGCAAACTCGATCTCGCTGCGCACAAACTTTTCAGGAACCGCGAGGAAGTTGTGCTCACCACGAAAGAGTTCCGGCTCTTGGAGTTCTTTGCGAGCCGTCCTGGTCGTGCCCTCACACGCGACCAGATTCTCGATGCGGTCTGGGGCAACGACATTATCGTCAACGACCGTAGCGTGGACCGTTGCGTAACGACGCTTCGCGCCAAAATCGAGGCCGACCCACACCACCCGGCCTTCATTCAAACCATCCGCGACATCGGTTATCGCTTTGATAATTCCTGAAAACCAGAAAGTGGGAAGAGGCTCTGCTGGTTTCAAAAGCGGCGGGCTGTTAGTCTCGGTTCGTGTTACCGAATAGCGCCCAACAGCTTGCCGAAATGATGGCGGCCTATCACGCGCGCGCGGAAAAGATGTCCACGGTCGATTTGCGACTGATGAATCGTGTGTTGGAGTTGGCGCCGGAAGACATGACGGTGACGGTAGAGAGCGGCATCTCGCTAGGCACGCTGCAAAAGGAACTCGCCAGACATGGCCAATGGCTTCCCATCGATCCGCCGAATGCCGACGGCCTTTCGATTCGTGACGTGCTCTCGAAGGACTTGAGTGGACCGCGGCGCTTCGGTTACGGAACCATTCGCGAACATCTGATCGGAATGAAGGTCGTGCTGGCGGACGGGCGCGTCATCAAGTCCGGCGGCAAGGTGGTGAAGAACGTGGCTGGCTATGACCTCGCGAAATTATTTATCGGCGCGCGAGATAGCCTGGGAATCATCGTGGAGGCCACGTTCAAGTTGCGGCCATTGCCCTCGATTGAGAGGTTTGTTTACCGAACGCTCAACGAGCTTACGGAAGCCAGGACGGCCATTCGTATCGTGCTCGATTCCGACCTCACGTCCGTCGTATTGGATGCGCACAATTTAACTGGGGCCGGTGCGCCTGTCATAGTGCTTGGTTTTGCGGGGACGTCTCAGGAAGTGGATTGGCAAATAGGCCAGGCGCGCGCATTCGGTTTCGAGGCGGAGACAAAGCTCGAGTACGAAATACAATTCTGGAGCGATGCCACACCGGCCCATCACCTTTCCGTCCTGCCATCTCGATTAATTGAAACCATCGCGGGAGTGGGCTCACGTCCGTTTGTCGCGCGCGCGGGCAATGGCGTGGTTTACTATCGCGGCGAAAAGGTTCCACAGAAGCATGAGTTGCCTCTCGAACTGACGCGCCGGATTAAGAGCGCCTACGATCCAAAAAACATTTTGCCGGAGTTGAGGTCGTGAATACTGCCGCCGCGCCGGAACCATTTCTCGATGAGCGCAAGTCGCTGGCTTGCGTGCATTGCGGCCTTTGTCTGTCGGCCTGCCCGACGTATCTGGAAACGGGAAACGAGAACGATTCGCCGCGCGGACGCATTTACTTGATGAGGGCCTTCCAGTCCGGACGTTCGCCATTGAGTGATGACGCCGTGCGGCACATCGATCTGTGCCTCGGCTGCCGCGCGTGCGAAGTGGCGTGTCCCAGTGGCGTGCAATATGGCGAACTGCTGGAATCCACGCGGGAGCACATCGAGAAGCACTACGGCCGCTCGGCGTTGCAGACGCTCCTGCGCCGCGTCGCCATTGAGAAGGTTTTCCCATTTGCGGGCCGAATGAAACTCGCGCTGCTTCCGGCTAAAATAATTCGCGCCTTTCGCGCCGAATCACTCCTGCCGAAGTTTGCGCGTGAGGCATTGTCATTGATTCCCGAAGACGCGCGGGAAGGGCAGCTTCCTGAAGTTGCGGCGGCTAAAGCGCAGACGAAAGGCCGCGTCGGTTTCATTCGCGGCTGTGTCATGAATGTGCTGTTCGGCGACACAAACGAAGCGAGCATCCAATTGCTGAACGAAGCGGGCTACGATGTGATTACGCCGCCTCAGCAGGTCTGCTGCGGCGCACTTTACGCACACGGCGGCAATCTGAACGCGGCACGCGACTGTGCCCGGCGCAACATCGGGGTGTTCGAGAACCACAAGTTGGACGCCATCATCATCAACGCGGCGGGCTGCGGCTCGACGTTGAAGGAATACGGGCACCTGCTGCACAACGATGCTGCATGGAGCAAACGCGCTGCCGCATTCAGCGCGAAAGTGAAGGACCTCACCGAAGTGCTGGAGAAGTCCAATGTCAAAAATCCAATGTCCAAGGTCGTGACGTATCACGATGCGTGTCACCTCGTTCACGCGCAGCGGATCAGCAAACAGCCGCGCGAACTCGTGAAAGCAGTGACGGGAAAGAACTTCGTTGAGTTGCCCGAGTCCGATGTCTGCTGCGGCAGCGCGGGCAGCTACAATCTCACCGAGCCGGAAATGGCGGAGCGGCTTCAGCGGCGCAAGACGGAGAATATTCTGAAAACCGGCGCGCAGATTGTCGTCACGACCAATCCCGGCTGCATTCTGCAGATCCGCGCCGGTTTGAAAAAAGCCGGAGCGGAACAAATTGAGGTGCTGCACATCGCGGATTTTCTGAAACGAGCTTCGCCGGGTTGCGAGTAGCGCGCGTACTGAGAAGCCAAACGCAGAGCAGCCGAAGAATTTCAGCCAGCCATCAGGGGAGCGAAAGGAAACCACACAGAGTTGGATAAATGCTGGCTCGCTTGCGCTTCGCGCGGCGGTGCCTATTGTTTGCGCCGTGGCTCAGATCAAATTTGGAACGGACGGCTGGCGGGCCGTTATTGCGGAGGATTTCACGTTCACCAACGTCGAGCGCGTGGCGCAGGCGACGGCGGAGTTTTGGACACGTAACCCCGTCGCGGGGGCGCAAAGGCGAGTCATCATCGGGTATGACCGGCGGTTTTTGTCGGACCAGTTTGCACGGCGCACGGCGGAAATCATGCTGGGCAATGGCTTCGACGTGACGCTCACATCGGTGCCGACGCCGACGCCGGCGGTGTCTTATGCGGTGAGAGAGCAACGCGCGATGGGCGGCGTCATGATCACGGCAAGCCACAATCCGCCCGCGTTCAATGGGTTCAAACTTAAGGCGCACTTCGGGGGGTCTGCTGAAACGGCGATGTGCCAGGCGATTGAAGCGTTGCTCGATGCAGCGCCGGTGCAGGCACGGCCCTTTGAACAGCGTGACGGCCAGGCCGCACAATTGACGGACATTCGCGCGGAGCATTTCCGGGCACTCAAAGATTCAGTGGACTTCGCGCTGATCGCGAAATCGAAACTGAAGTTCGCGCACGATGCGTTGTTCGGCGTGGGCGCGGGCTGCTTCGAGCAGTTGCTCGCGGGAACGAGCTGCCGGGTTACGACGCTGAACGCGAAACACGATCCATTCTTTGGCGGCATCAATCCCGAACCGATCGCGAAGAACTACACGAACACGCGGAAGTATTTGCAGAAGCATCCGCACGACATTTGCCTCGTCACCGACGGCGATGCGGATCGCGTCGGCGGAATGGACGGTCGAGGCAACGCGCTTTCAACACATCAACTGATTTGTCTGCTGCTGCATCATTACGTCGTGAACCGCGGCGCGCGCGGACGGATGATCAAGGCGCTGACAACCACGTCGATGGCGGACAAGATGTGTGCGAAGCACGGACTGGAACTGATCGAGACCGGCGTGGGTTTCAAATACATCGCGGCGGAGATGTTGAAGGGCGATTACGTGCTCGGCGCGGAGGAGAGTGGTGGCATCGGCTTCCCCGGCCACATCCCGGAGCGCGATGGAATTCTCGCGGGACTGATGCTCCTCGAATTGCTCGCGACGGAAAAGACTTCGGTCAACAAGCTCATTGCGAACCTGGAGAAGGAATTCGGCCCACACCGTTACGCACGCATCGACACGCATTTCCCGGTGGAGAAGCGCGCGGCGTTGATGGAGTTCTGCAAAGCGAATCCGCCGGCGAAGCTGCTCAAGTCCCCGCTGGCGGACGTGAAGACTTACGACGGCGTGAAGTTCATCGCGCGCGACGGCTCGTGGCTGATGCTGCGTGGCTCCGGCACGGAACCCATTCTGCGGATTTACGCCGAGGCGCCAAGTGATGCGGGCGCGCAGCGGCTGCTGGAGACAGGTCTAAAGATGACGAAACAAGTTTGAAACCAAAGCGGCGGACGCGCAGTCTCTTTCAAGAGGGTCGGGGAAACAAACTCAAACACATCAAATCATGAAAAGAACGATAGTCTTCACGGCGCTCGGGCTGTTTTGCGCATCGGTGCTGACCGCGGCCGATGCCCAGAGCGATGTTAAAGCAGCGGCGAAAAAACTCGGCGCCAATTACAGTTGGACCTCCACGAGCAAGTTCGAAGGCGGTGCTGGCGGCGGTGGCGGAGGCGGACGTTTCGGCGGTGGCCCCACGGATGGGCAGACGGACGGCGGCATCGTGTATCTGAAATCCACTTTTGGCGACCGCACTTCGTTCACTGCGGCGAAGGGAGAAAAAGTCATCTTCAAGGGTGAGGACGATTGGGAAGTGGCGGACGCGGACGCGCAAGGTCCGGGAGCCTTCGCGGCGCGGCGCATGAGAAATTTCAAAGCGCCAGCAGCGGAAGCAGCAGACCTTGCGGACAAGGCGAAGTCGCTCAAAAGCGCGGATGGCGCCATTAGCGGCGACCTGACGGAGGAAGGCGCGAAAGCGTTTCTCACGTTTGGACGCCGACCAGATGCGCCGGCCCCGAAGAATGCGAAAGGGTCGGTGAAGTTCTGGCTCAAGGACGGTGAGCTGACGAAATACGAATACAACGTGCAAGGCAAGGTCACTGGCCGCGACGACCAGGAATTCGACGTCAACCGCACGACCACGGTTGAAATCAAAGACGTGGGCAAGACGAAACTCACTCTGCCGGAGGAAGCGAAGAAGAAGCTGTCGTAGCAGTTGCAGTTCGTTTTTCGAGGCTTAGCATGGCGACATGCTAAGCCTTTTTCGTTTGTTGCTTGGTGCGATCTTGATGTCATACGCGTTCGTTTCCCACGCGTCGGCGCTCCAGCAGTGGCTCTATTGCCAGCAGAACCTTTGGGTGGACAAAAATATCGAAGAGCTGGAGGCGCTGTTCGCGCGCGCGGGCAAGGTCGGTTACACGCGCGTGCTGCTGGCGGACTCGAAGTTCGCGAAGCTCGGAGATATGGACGCGCGCTACTTCCGCAACGTGGAGCGCATTAAGAAAGCGGCGGCGGCGAATCGGCTCGAAATTGTTCCGGCCGTTTTCCCGATTGGCTACTCGAACGATATTCTTTGGCATGACCCCAATCTCATCGAGGCGCTGCCGGTTCGGGATGCGTTGTTCGTCGTGACGAAAGGCGAGGCACCGTTGCAGATGGACTCGAACGTCGCGTTGAAAGGCGGCGATTTCTCGGATTTCAAGTTGTGGGGTTGGCACGATCCGACGGTGGTGGCGGACAACGGCGCGGCGCTGATCAAAGACCCGAAAGGAGCGAATGCCCGCATCTCGCAAAAGATAAAGCTCACACCGTTCCGCCAGTATCACGTTTCAGTGCGCGTAAAGACGCAGGAGTTTCGCGGCACGCCGGAGGTCAAAGTAATCGCGGGAAAGCAGACGCTGAATTACGACTCGCTGCGGGTAAAGCTGACGCAGGATTGGGCGACGCACCATGTTGTTTTCAATTCGTTGTCGAACACGGAAGCGCAGATTTATTTCGGCTGCTGGGGCGGGCGCAGCGGTTCTTTGTGGTTCGACGACGCGAAGCTGGAGGAAGTTGGATTGGTGAATCTGGTCCGGCGTGATGGCGCGCCGTTAACAGTGAAAAGTGAAGACGGCGGAACGTTGAGCGAAGGAAAGGATTTCGAGCGCGTCGTCGATCCCAAGCTCGGCGTGAAACCATGGAAAGGTGCTTACGAAGTTTATCACGAGCCCCCGGTCATCAAAACCGCATTGCCGGAGGGAACGCGGCTTCGCGTTTCATACTATCACGGCGTCACGGTTCACGAGGACCAGGCGAATATTTGTCCGTCAGAGCCGAAGACGATTGAGTTGCTGCGCGATCAGGCGAAGCGAGTGCATGCAGCGTGGAGCGCGAAGGGTTACATGATGTCGCACGATGAAATCCGCGTGCTCAACTGGTGCGACGCCTGCCAAAAACGGAATCTCGACGCGGGCGCGTTGCTCGCAGACAACGCCCGCGCCTGCATCAAGATTCTGCGCAACATGAATCCCGGCGGAAGAACTTACGTGTGGAGCGACATGTTCGACCCGAACCACAACGCGCACAAAGATTACTATCTCGTGCGCGGCGATCTGAGCGGCTCATGGGAAGGACTGGACAAGGACGTAACCATCGTGCCGTGGTATTTCGAGAAACGCGCGTCGTCGCTGAAATTCTTCGCGGAGCGCGGACATCACCAGATGATTGCCGGCTATTACGATTCCAAACCGGAGCAGATTGCGGAATGGCTGCGTGCCGCCGAACCTTTCCCGAACGTCGATGGTGTGATGTACACAACGTGGCTCACGACTTCAAAGACATCGAGGCGTTTGCGGAAGCGGTGAAAAACTCCACACGATAGCCATCTCGTGGTGGCGCAGCCGGTCTCCGCATGCTTCGCGCGAAAATCGGCTGCGCTCTCACGAGACACCGCCATAGTTTAGTGCACTGTGCATCATGCATCGTGCTGGTTCATGCACGGGAAGCGAGACGCTTCCTCTTCTTTCATGCGCTAGTCTCTGATTTCACTTCACTGGCACAGGGCTGGCTCAAACACCGCCGACGGATTCAAGGAGGAAGACATGAGACATTTGAACGTAAAATGGGTGCCGGGAACATTCGCCATCATTTCGTTAACCGTGGCGACGACTCAGCATCCGTCGCCGGCGGGAAGGCAATCTCAATCAGAAGGATGCCGGCCCCTCATCGCTGCGGCCGGCACCAAACTCATTGTCATCTCCGGCGAACGGGAACTCAAAGCGGATGTGAGAACGGCCGCGCCATAGTTACGACTCGCCACGCAGTTTTTCCAGCAGAGCAGTGGTGGACTTTCCCGGCACATGAGCGAGCAACACGATTTTCCCGCCGGCCTTCTCGATTAGCCGGCGTTCGTCCTGGTTGATCGTCTCAATGGTGTAATCGCCGCCCTTCACGTAAATGTCCGGTTGCACGGCTTCGAGAAATCTCACGGCGTCGCGCTCGCGAAAAATGAACACGGCATCGACGCATTGCAGCGCGGCTACAACCAGCGCGCGGTCATGCTCCGAATTCACCGGACGGCCAGGGCCTTTCAAACCGCGCACCGCGGCATCGCTGTTCACGCCCACGAGCAGTGCGTCGCCCTGGTTGCGCGCGGCTTCGAGATAAGTGACGTGCCCGGCGTGGAGCACGTCGAAGCAGCCGTTGGTCACGACCAGCCGATGGCCCGCCTGGCGCTGTTTATTGCGCCACTGCGACAGCGTTTCGGGCGACAGGATTTTGTCCGCGCAATGCATGGACGCATTTTGAAGTTCAGGGCCGGATTCGCAATGAACTTCCCTTGACGATGGATGCCCGGAGAGCATGAAGTCGGAATTTTGATTTTGTCTTTCCCCACTCGTCTGGTATTCTGCCAAAGCTCCACAGCAAACAAAAAACGAGAGCAACTATGCGAACCAAGACCAACCGACGCGCCGGCTTTACGCTGGTGGAAATCATGATCGTCGTGGCGATCATCGGCCTGCTGGCCGCCATAGCCATCCCCAACTTCATCAAGGCCCGCCAGGCCAGCCAGAAGGCCGCCTGCGTCGCCAACCTGAGGACAATGGATGGCGCCAAGGCCACGTGGGCGCTCGAACAGAAGAAGAACAACGGTGACGTGCCGACGGATGCGGATCTGTTCGGCCCGACCTCGTACATTCGCGAGAAGCCAAGCTGCCCGGCGGGCGGCGCCTACTCGCTCAATCAGGTGGACCAGAAGCCGACCTGCACGGTCCCCGATCACTCGTTCTAAGCGATCCAGATTGAACACACGAACGGCCCGCGGGTTTCCGCGGGCCGTTTCTTTTTACACAGTAACTTTCCGCGCCGGACGGTTGTTCCCTTTCACGCGCCAATCACGGCGCAAACGAAAGGAACAACATGCGTATTCAACAGTCACTCAATTCGGCATTCACCCTCGTGGAAATCATGATCGTCGTGGCGATCATTGGATTGCTCGCGGCGATTGCGATTCCGAGTTTCGTCAGGGCGCGAGAGAAAGCGCAGCAGACCGTGTGCATTTCGAACCTCAAGGGGATCGAGGGTATCAAAGGAACGTGGGCGCTGGAGACGCGGCGCGGCAGCACTGATACACCCGCCGACGCTGACTTATTTGGGCCGACGCTCTACATGAGTGCGAAACCGAGTTGTCCCGCGAATGGCGCTTACACGATCAATCAGGTGGATACGAAGCCCGCCTGTTCGGTCCCGAATCACACGCTGTGAGTCATTCGAAACGGCGCGTTTTTCCGGCGTGCCACCAGAGCAAAACGCAGAGCAGCAAGGACGCGGCGGAAATAATTACGCCCGCGCGAAACTTCGCGTCCGAATAAACGAGGCGAACGCGATGCTGTCCCGCGGGCACCGGCACGGCCTGGAAGGCGAAGTTCGCGCGCAAGAGCGGCGCGACTTCGCCATCCACAGTCGCTTTCCATGCGGGATAGAACGATTGCGCAATAACGGCGACGGTGGATTGCGGTGCGTTCACGTCGGCTTCGACGGTATTTGCTGTGAAACGCACGGATGAAACAACCGCAGCGACAGAGTTGGTTGCTGGAACCAGGCCGCGCGCAATTTCAGGCAACAAGACAACCTGAGTGGGCGCGAAGGAACTGTTCGTGACCGTGGCCAACGCGAGAGAATCATTCGTGAACATCGGCTGTTGCCCCGCCGTGACCAGCGGCAACGCCGCTTCGCGCCGGAGCCATTGCGCGTTCGAGCTCGTGTAAGCCACGCCGAGAAAATCCAGGAGCGCGGCGGGCAGGCGATTGGTCATGGAGTAAAGCGCCTGTTCGAGGAGACGCTGCTCGCGCGTCTGCAACGTGGACGAGCCATTCACCTTCGCGACCTCGTCGAGGAGGTTCAGGTTCGACCACTCGGCGCGGCGATGAAATTCCCAGATGCGCGTGACGTTCGTGCTGGAGAGCGGAGTAAGGAATGCTTCGTCCTGGGGCGCAATCAGCACGCGTGTCCGTCCCAGTTGCTTTGGCAAGTCCACTGGCCAGTAGCGGGCGTTGAACAGCGCGGAGGGGAGCGAGGGATTTTGTTTCGGCGTGTGCGTGCGCGCATCAATGGCGACGAGCGCCAGGCCGGCGAGCGCAAGTATCGGAGAGGATTTGCCTCGGCGTGCTGCGGTTGAGAGCGCAGCAATCGCAAGGAGAAAAAGTCCGGCGCGCCAGGCAGTGTTGCCGATCGCATCGGGCAAAGTTTTTCCCGGCGAGGCTTTGTGCCATGAGAAGGCGACGTTCTGCCGGTAATTTTCCGGCCACGCGCTGTAATCCGTGAAGCGGCCTGCGCGCGCGGCCCAGACGATGAAGAGCATCACAGCGAGAACGACGACGGCGATAAAATGGACCGTTCCGGGACGTTTGCCCTGCATGACGGCCGCCAGTCCGCAGCCCGCCAGCAACGGAAGGGCAAACGCGAGCACGAACAGAAACTTTACGGGATAGCGGCCCATGCCAACAAACGGGAGAACTTTGCGCGCCACGTTGAAGACGGGTGTCTGATCGCCGAACGCGAGGAACACGGCCACGAGGCAAAAAAGAAAAAGAATCCACACGCGCACGTCCGGCCAGCGCACGAGCGCTACGAGCGCAAATGCCACGGCCACGTTGCCCAGATACACGGACGAGAGGAATCCCTGGTCGTATTGGTAGAATTGTCCCTGCGGCACTTCAAAGGCATTGAACAACGGAACGAAAAGGTTCGCCCAGCCCCAGAGAGGCAATTGCCACTTCGAGGTCGCAAAGGCCGCGTCGCGATGCGAGTGGTGGAGCAGCTCAAAGAACGGAAGAAGTTGCGCGGCCACCAGTCCTGAAGTCAGCAGAACGACGAAAACAATCCGGCGCAGAAACGGTAATGCCGAGACGGGCGCTCGCACCATGTCGCACAGCCAAAGCGCGCCAATGATGAGCCAGGTGAAAAGGATCACTTCCGGCACGCCGGAAAGCATTTGCAGCGCGGACACCAGCGCCGCGCCGATGACCCAGCGCCCGCCTTCACGCCAGGCGCGTTCCGCCAGCAGCACCACGAACGGCATCCAACCCAGCGTCACGAGGTAATTCGGCCACACGAACGTCGCGAACATGATGCCGCTGAAGACATAAGTGGTCCCGGCCAGTGCGGCGGCGAAATTCACTTTCGTCCAGTGGCGCACGAGCAGATACATTCCGAATCCGCCGAGCCACACGTGCGCGAAGCAGAACAGGGTGAGCGACCACGGCAGCGGCAGGAGAAGATAAATGAGCGAGAAAGGATAGAGTGCCATGACTCCCCATTGCGCGAGAAAAGGCTGACCGCAATTGCTGTAGGGATTCCACAACGGCAGGTCGCCGCGCCAGAAGGATTCGCGCTGGAAATGGATCGTGGGATAGCCAAGCACACCGTAGTCGCGAATGAAAAATGATTCGAGGCCGAGAAGCACGGACGGAAAACACGCGAACAATGCGGCAGCCAGGAACAGAGCGAACGGCAACGGACGCAGCCAGCGTTCGAGCGATTCGCCGTTGTTGGAACTCATCCCGGCGATTTAAGCGCGAGCGGCGTGAGTTACCAAACTATTTGCGAATGGAGGAGCGCGACACAACGTGCCCCGGGCATCCTGCCGGGTTTCGAGTTTTGGTGGCCCCCCGGACCCGGCAGGATGCCGGGGGCACGTTGCGCCGCACTCAGTAAACCTGCATGGACACTTTCTTCCGAAACTCGTCCGCATTCAGCTTGCCCTTCGCGAGCGCATCGATGTCTGACTTCTTTGCGCGCAACGTCATCGTGGTCTGCGCGCCGCCGCCATCGCTGCTGGAGAAATTCGATTCTATTACTGCGACACCACCGCCACGGCCACCGCCGCCACCACCAAAACCCCCTCCGCCAGCGCCTGCTCGCGGAGAACGAATCTCACGGCGGAACGTCTCCCCGCGTGTCCCGCCGCCAAGAACGACTACCGTCACGTAATCATCCGACTTCAACCCGCGAATGTTTTTCGCGTTCACCAGGTCGTCGATGAGTTGCGTTTTCAAATCCTCGACTCGCTGCGAATCAAATTCCTCCCCGGCGGGCGCGTTGAACTTCATTTCATCGAACTGCGTGCGCCGTCCATAGACTTCCTCTTTCGCTTTCTCCCATTCCGTGTTCGCCGGCTCGTTCGTGCGGCTCTGGTCGTCTTTGGCCGGCGGCGCGAGCAACGGATACCGCACGTTCAGCACGAACATCGCGCCGTAGCCGTCGAGGTAAAACACGCGCGGGCCACTCGATTTTCCAAAAGAGAAAAGCTCGATGCCTCCGGCTCTCGGTCGGCTTTCATCCTTTGGTCCGCCCGCCGCTTTCTCGAGAATCCGCATCATCACGTTCAGATCCTCCTCCATTACGGCGTGCGATTTCGCATCACCGCCGACAACTACGGGTTTCCGGGGCGCGCTCCGGGGAAACAAGCCGTCCAGCGTTCGCTGGGTAGTCGCGAGCGCAAAGTCGCTGGCCCAATCCTCAACGGCGGCCTCAAAGGCCTTCTCGCGAGCCTTCTCGGACGAACCAGGCGGCGCTTGCGCGAGTCGCAAAATTCTTTCGTGCGGCGTCGTGCCGGGCGGGACTGAGTCGATGAGTTCGAACAGCGGTCCCGGCAGAAGCAATTTGCCGGCAGTTCTCATCTTGTCCGAGACCTGCTCGTGAATTTCCAGCAGGTCCGGCGCGCCGTAACCAACCGGCGCGGCGATAGCAGTAACGATTGCGAGAGCGATGATTTGTTTGTTCATAAATCTCCTTTCACTTGTTGTCCGAAAAACTGGCCGGCGAATACGCCAGCGTGGCGATTTGATTTTGGGCGCGCTCCAAACCTGTTTCAGTGAACACGGCGACCGTTTCGAGTTCCTTCCGCATCGCGGCATAATCAGCGACGCGCTGGGCGTTCATCTTCTGGAGCGCGGCCAGCGTCGCCTGCTGGTCCGTAAGACGTTTTTCCTCCAGCTTTTGCGCCACGGCGGCGATGAGCGCCTGCGCTTCGGTGCTCGCGGACTTCGTCGCTTGCTCCGTGACTTGCGCAAGCGCCGAGTCCAAATCGCGCCGCACTTCAAGGAGCAATTGCTCGCGCATCTCTGTGCGCAACTGTTTCACTTCGCCGCTCAACGCGACCAAACGCGCGCCGCCGAGCGCGGCCAATCCAACAATGGCCGCGGCAATGGCCCAGCGCGTGAGAGTTCGCGCTACTGCAACCTTGCGCTTTGGTGGCAATTTCCACTCGCTCATCTGCATGGCAGCGCTCTGCCACGCAGTCATTTGCACGCGGCACTCGCAGCAGGCGTCGAGGTGCGCTTGTAGTCCTGCGCGCGTTTCTGGCGCAAGTTCGTCGTAAAGAAACGACATCCACTCTTCTCGTGTCGGGTGTTTCATAAAACCAATAGCTCCTTTCGGACGTCCGTGTTCTTAATCCTAATCTTACTCTCCGGCTCTCCCTCCAACAGCCGCGCCAGTTGCGAGAGACCTTCGGCCATCCGCGATTTCACTGTGCCTTCGGGGATGTCCAGCACATCAGCGATTTCCCGGAACTTCAAATCTTCGTAATGGCGGAGAACGAGCACCGAGCGATACGCCTCGGAAATTCTCATCAGCGCGCCGCGAACTCGCTCAGCCGTCTCTTCGCGGGCCATAGAAACGTCCGGCGGAAGTTCGTCCGCCGTGTAAGTGTCTTCGTTGCTCAACTCGGCATCCAACGAAGTCTCGCGGCGGCGATCGCGGCGGCGCAATTCGTCGTAGCACAGGTTCAGTGCCACGCGCCAAAGGAAGGTCGAAAACTTCCCGCGCGGTTCGTATTCCTTGCGCCGCGCGAAAATCTTCGTGAACGCTTCCTGCGCCAGGTCTTCGCCGCGATGGGCGTCGCCCAGCATTCGCGTGCAGAGATTTTGAATCGGTCCCTCCCAGCGCTCGACGAGGATGGCAAACGCTTCGGCGTCGTCCTGCATTTGCACGCGCCACATCGCCTGCTCGTCGGAAACCGAGAAAAGGGAGAACAGCTTCATGCGCCCGCCCTTTCGATGCTCGCTGGCTCAGTTCCGTTCATCCGTTTCGATGGATGTAACGCTGGCGGGCACGAAATAGTTCGGCAAAAGCTCAAATAAAACCGCGAAAGTTCCGCAACTTTCTGCCGCTGTTTCTCTTTATCTATTATGAAATTTACGCGATGGAGTTTGGGCGCGGGGTTATTTGTCGTTTTCGCCTTAAGCACCGCCTGGGCGATACCGCCGCGAAAAGACATCAACCCAGCGCTCCTTTATTTTCAGGCTTTCGGCCTGTATCCAGAACTGGACGAAACAGAATCGAAGTTGCTGGGTCACGATGCCGTGGATGCGGTAAACGAAGAGGACAGAGCACTCGCGCGACGTTTTGATGCCGCATTCAAGCTTCTCCTTCGCGCGAGAACAATGAAGACACCATGCGATTGGGGTTCCGACATTGCTGACGGTCCGCACGCGTTCACGCCCAACTTCATTAAAGTTCGCACTGCCGCATACGCAGCGGCCTTGCGCGCCCGCGTTGCGCTATCCGACGGAAAACAAACGCAGGCACGCGATGAATTGCTCGCAGTCTCGGCCCTTGGCCGCAACGCCGCGGCCGGATCATCGCTCGTCGGCACGATGATTCAGGCGGCGGTGGACATGAAAATTCTCGACTTCATCAACGCACACTTCGGCGAATTGAATCCGCAAACGCGCGCTGAACTTTCCGCCGGTCTCAATGGCCGGCCGCTGCGGCACACCGTGGCCGACGCGATGGCGAACGAACAGGCTGGGTTCAATGACTGGCTGATCGAGAAGCTCGAAAGCTTTGGCACCAGGGAGCGGGATGAGGCCAAGGTTCTCGAAAACTTCTGGGTCCTCATGACTGAAACTTTCAAGAGCGAACCCGATCTTGCGGACAGAATCATCGAAGCCGCTGGCGGAACAAGCGAAGGCATTATTCGCTACATCAAGGCCGTTGAACCTCACTACGCCCGTTCGCTCGCCATCGCGAGAGCATCCGCCAGCGACATCAAACGCCAGACCGCCGAGTTCGAGAAAGCAATCAACGCCACCACCAACCTGCTCGCCCGCGTCGTGATCCCGAACATCGGCAAAGCGCGTGCGAAAGAGCTGCAATTCGAAGAGCGACTGGCCAGGTTGCCGAACGCGGCGCCGTGACTTGGGTAGCCCTGTTGCGTTGGAGTTCGAAGCCCGGAGCTTATTTGGAATTTGGAGTTTGAAGTTTGGCGTTTGCTCCCGGCCACTTTAAATGCCTGTGCAAAAACTCAAATGTCCCCACGCCGTTGATCGTGTGTGGCCCGTTGAAGAATTCGATTTCAGTGCGGTCGCCTATGCCGAGCTTGTTGTACATCCGCCGAATTTTTGCGTACTCGTAAGCGACCCACGTGTCGGGCGCCACACCGTCATCGTGGCCGCGCTCGACCATGAACGGGCGCGGCGCGATGAGGCTGGCCATCTCCGCGTAATTGAAGGTGTGGCCGAGGTTCCACTCCGGCATCTCGTATTCGCCGGTGAACATGTAGCTGTAAGGCGACTCGGTCGTCACGCATTTGAGCACCCATTCGTTGAAATCCGCGGAGCAAATCGAGAGGCAGTAACGGTCGATGACGGCGGGCACGCGCATTGCGGTTTTGCCGCCATAACTCAGGCCGTAGAATGCGATGCGCTGCGGATCGACGAACGGCAGCGAGGCCAGCCAGTCCGTGGTGACTTCGTGCTGTGCAATGATGAACGAAAAGAGTGACAACCCGAGCGGATTCCCCTTGCGCTGGAGCACGCGGAACTTGTCCTGGCCGCGATATGGATTGTGTGGCGAATAGACGATGAAGCCGTGCTCGGCCAGCCGCGCCGCGAACGCTTTGTAAGGGCCGTAACCCTTGTGCTTTGGATCATCGGCCACGGTGTCCTCCGGCACGCCTTCCAATCCGTGCTGGCACACGACGACCGGCCGGCGCTCGCCCGGTTTCAAATCCTTCGGCACGAGCAAATAACCCCACGCGTACACATCGGGATAAACGTCCAGCATCACTTCGTAGCCTGTCCACTTCGGCTTGTCGTAAATCTGCCGTGTGCGCGGATTCACCGGCAATTTCGGCGCGTCGATCTTGCCGATGACTCTTCGCCAGAAGAACTCGCGATTGCGTTCCGCGTCGCGGAAGAACTCATTCGTATTGCCGAGGAACTTCCAAACGCGCTCATTGCGCACGGTCTCGGACCGGCGAAACAACGTTTGCGTGAAGGATTCCAGTTCACGCACCGTGCGCTCTTGACGGTTCGTCACGTCGGCGAGCGGCACGCCGGTGACTTTTTCGTCCTCGGCATCGAAGACGATTTCGTTCGTGAGCCGGAGTCCCCTGGCGAGAGCGGCCAATGCTTTCCGCGAACCGAATTGCACGGCGCTGCCTTCACTCCCGTGCACAAACTCAACAAACGGACCGCCTCGCTGCGCCGCTGTGAATTTATTGGCGCGCTCCACTTCGCTCTCCATGTCGCCGAACTCCGGTGTCGTGATAGCGCCCGGCGCCGCGCCGCCACGGCCCGAGCGTGGCGAAGGAGGTCCGCTCACTTGCGGCGATCTCGCATATTCGACAACAACTTTGCGCGGTGCAATCAATGCCGTCAGTTCCGCGTCACCGAACTCGCGCAGATAACCGAACACGTTGCGGTAAATCGGCTCGCGCCAAAGTTGTTCGCGCGGGCCGAAGCTGCCGCTGACAAGCACGCTGCCGATATGCCCGTCCAGCGCGGCGGCGTACAACGCAATCACGCCGCCTTCGCCATAACCCGCCGCGGCCACGCTGCGCTGATTGCTCGGCAGCGCTTTTGCGCCCGCCAGAATTTTCTGCACTTCGTATCCAAGAACGTGGCGGCCCATCTCGTAGGCCTGCCGGTAAATCCATTCGCGGTGCGGCTGGTTGGTGAACTTGTTGATGCGCGAATTTCCCGAAAACTGATCGTCGCGGCTCACGAGCACCGGGACCAGCACGCGCCAGCCGCTTTGCGCGAGTTGCCGCGCGAATTGGGATTCCGGCGGCACACCCGGACGCAATCCCGCCAGCATCTCCGGCGATTGATCTGCGTCCGGAATCGCCACGGCGCACGGGGTGAAGGACGGCACTTTGCCATTCCCATCCAACGGTTCGAGCAGCAGTCCTTCGCCGAACACGCCTTCGAAGACCGGCCATCGCACGCGATATGCCACGAACGCACGCCGGCCGCCCGAGCGAAATACTTCCGCGCCGCGCTCGTCATCGCCGAGAAACTGGAAGCGGGGATTTGGAACCGTGCGGTCCATCGCGCCGATGATTTCGCGCAAGCGCTCGCGCATCGATTGCTTGAAGCCTGCGCCGGCGTCCAGGGTTGAAAAATCCACGCTCCAAAGTTTGGCGCGATCGGTCGCCACCCGCTCTGTCTCGCGCATCAGCCAGCGGTCGATGCCTTCGACCATTTGCGCCGACAGATCGCCGACATTGGTAAGCAACCCGGTTTGCGGGAGTGGCGTGTTTGATTGCGCGGCGAGCGAGGCGGCCAGCGCCAGGAAAACACCGATAAGAAAAAGGTTTCGCGCAGGCATGAGCAAAATCCTTTGTCACGCGCCGCGCCCTGTCGAGCCAAACTCTGCAGCAGTATTCTGTGACTAATTCAGACCCAAACAAAAAGAGACCGGGAAAAACTTCCCGGTCTCTCTGAGTTTGTTTTGCGTCAGAAGCCCGTTTACGGGCTGACCAGACGATAGAAGCGCGTGGGCGG
>JGI10216J12902_100723594_pt1 | contig 22854 bp, 17 predicted proteins | sample KanNatreferecore_FD_12902 | JGI IMG/M metagenome (IMG submission 12902)
GTTGCGCCGTCGGGCCGCACCTGCATCGCATCCGCCGTTTGGGGAAACGCCCCGAGCGGCGTCTGCATCTGCACCTGAATGGCGAAATGGTCCTTCTGAGGTTGGTTGAAGTGCACGACCAGGCAACGTCGCGACGCGTCCGCTCCGGGCACTACGCTCCAGGACAACACTTGCTCGCCCTGCACGCGAGTGACTTCGCCGGAACCGCGCAAAAGCAGTGTGATCCGGTTCAACTCACCCTGCATCACCTTGCCTTCGAGCAGCGCCACCTGGCGCATCAGGCCCGGACTGACACTGATCTGCGACAGCATCTCCGCGGCGTAGAACAATTTGCCCTCCACTTCAGGCCGCGCTTCCTTCCAGGACAAGTTCACCGCGCCATCCGACGGCAGATAGCTCACGAAATCACTTTCCGCGCGTTCGGGCCGCGCCGCGCCGGCAAAGTGGAACTGGGTATCCGCCGCCAGACCCTGCAGGACGATCGGCTGCACCGAGCTGGGCGCAACCCGGAAATCAACGGTACTCCAACCATCACTTTGTCGGACGGAAGCGTTGAACCTGATCCGGATGGGAAACGTGCCGCTTCGTTCGAACACGGCGACGTAGCGGCCTTGCCCGGCACGAAGCTGCCACTTCGGATGCGGTCCGATCTCTGTTAGCGCCACGCTGCCGGAAATCAAATCCACCGAACCGCCCTTCGAGTTTTCCACCCGCGCGTTGGCAGTGAGGGTGAAGACGGCGCGCTCCTCGCGGAGGTCGCCGACCAGTTTGAAGTCGTGCAGCGTCACGGTGGGCGGCGGTGAATTTGTGGGTGTTGAGGTCTCGGCAGCACGGATGGTGGTAAAGAAAAGCAGCGAGAGCAGGAGAGTGAAACCCGGCAGAAGTGGACATCCGTCTCGGACTCCGATGCTCTGTTCCCCCTCACCCTGACCCTCTCCCTCAGGGAGAGGGAACAGCAATTCACGCGCTGCGACGTTTGGAACACATCTGGCTTCGTCCCCGGTGCTGGGTGTTTCTGCCAGAAGGGCCGGCGAGAATCTGAGGGCGTTCGACGGCCCCGCAGACGGTGAACGATTCTCCCTCTCCCCACGGGAGAGGGCCGGGGTGAGGGGGAAGTGTCGCCACAAATCGACAAAGTCTGTTTCCGTTGTCGCAGTATCTGCTTTCGCCGTCATAGTTGTTTCCTTTTCACCCACGGATCGTTACTTCCCCGCGATGCTCTTCGCCTGCCGGATCATCCACTCGAGCTTCTTCGGACGCGCGTCAGCGCCGCAAATCTCAGGCACGCCGCCCAGGTAGCCGAGCAACTGATCGGGCGTGACTTCGGCGGCATACGGACTCGACACCAGCCATTCGGAAAATGCGCTCGCGGTCGCAGCGAGACGCATCGCCGGACTGGCCTGCTCCAGTGACACCGCGTTGCCGGTGAAGGACACGGCCCATTCGTGTTCGCGATAGTCCGAGGTCCCGGGGATTTTGAATCGAACACGCACAATCGCCAGCGGACCTTCACCGCCCGAATTCACTTCGGCGACGTAAAGTGCGTTCCCTGATTCGGCGGCGCCAATTTCGGCGGCGTCCACGGTGTTGTCGCGGAATTGTTCCTTGGTGAGTTGATGCTTCGCGTAACCGATCTGGCGATACGCAGTCACCCGGGCAGGATTGAATTCGACCTGCACCTTCACATCCGACGCCGCGACGCGCAGCGCTCCAGCCAATTGGCCGGCGAATTCCGTGGCCGCTTCCTCCGCTGTGTTGATAAAGCCGTAGCGACCATCGCCGTTGCGCGAGAGGACTTCGAGGAGATCGTCGTTGAACCCTTCCCAACCGACGCCGAAACAATCGAGCGCGATGCCCTGTTTGCGATGCGCCTCCACTTTCTGCTTCAACGATTCGGGATCGACATTGCCGAGGTTGGCGGCGCCGTCCGTGAGCAGCACGACGCGATTGATGCCGGTGGCGAGGTAATGACGCAGCGCGGTCTGGTAAGCCAGATTCATCGCCTCTTCGAGGTTCGTGCCGCCTTGCGGGGTGAGACCTCCCACCTGCTCCGACACGTCACCCGCCTGATTGCCGGGCACGCCGTCCATCCACAGCCGCGCCGTGCGGGCGAACGTGATGACGCTGATCTTGTCTTGTGGTTGCAGTTGTGCCGCCAGCACGCGCAACGACTCGTGAATGATGCGCACCCGGTCGGCGCGCTCCATCGAACCGGAATTGTCGAGGAGCAACACGAGGTTCAGCGGACGCCCCGGCTGGCGGCCGGCCGCCGCGGTCTTGACGGAGAAACGCAGCAGGTCGCGGTTGTGTGCGAACGGATAGCGCGTCCGTTCCCATGCGAAGGCAATCGGAACGCCGGGCGACGGCTCCGGATCGCGATAATCGAAGGCATTGATGAACTCCTCGCTGCGCACGGTGGCCGGCTCCGGCATGGCGCCCTTTTCCAGGCTCGCCGCTGCCAGCTTGAACGACACATCGCTCACGTTGAGCGAGAACGTGGACCAGGCATTGTCGTGGGTCTGGATTTCAGGCTGGGGAATGGGAGCATTTGGAGCCGGCTTGCGCGGAGCGACTGGAGGGTCTTCATCGGCCAGCTGAGTTTTCCGTCCGTCCTCCAACCGCTCCTGGTCCAGGCGGACGCTGGCGATTTGTTTGCTCTGCTGAGCGCTCTCTTTTGGCACTGTGGCGTCCACCTTTTCCTGAACAGCGAGCAGAGACAGGGCATCGCCGGCTCTCTTCGCGACCTCGGGATCCAACCTGAGCGGCGAACGCCCGGCGATCTCCTTGTTCAACTGTTCGATCTCGAGTTCCGGCCCGGCAATCGTCGCGTCGCTCGATTTTCTGTCGCCCCGCGGCTCCGGTGACTTGGTGTAGTCCGACACCTGGGCCGCGACTACCTTTGCGGGTTTTCTCGAAGTTGAGTCCGGCGAAACTGCATTTGCGGTGCTGACCGACTTGGCTTTCGACGGTGCTTCGTGCCGTGCCCCGGACGACTTCGTGTCTTCGACGGGAGTGACGGAATAAAACGCATCCGCGTTGGACGCATTCAATTTGGCTTCGGCATCCGAGGGCTTGTCCATCCTGAGAAGCTGTTTGTCCTCTTGAATCAGCTCCGCATTCCCGACTCCCGCATACGATGTGACTTGCGGCAGAGCGATGGGTGAGGATTTCCTTCGAGCAGGTTCTTCGGCGGCTACAACGGCGGGATTCGCGGGCTGAGCCGACGGCTTGAAATAGTCCGCGGCATCAACGCTGGCCCCGGCAGCTTGCCGCCCCCGCGCGGCGCCTTGCTCAAGTCCCCGGTTGACGTCATAAGCCAGGTCCATCTTTTGGGGTACTTCCTGGACCGGCGTCTGTTCCAACCCGGGAACCAACCCGTTGGCGACGACAACACCGGATTGATCGGCCGCCCATGTGGAAAGATCCTTTCCGGCGGTTTGCCGTACGGATGTGGATGACGGCGCGAGTTTGTATTCAGTTGGAGCAGCGGCTTTGGCCTCGCCAGCTGCCGGCGGAGGCGGCGCATTGGGAAGGAGCCCGTACCTTTCCGTCATCAGCCGGTCGTAATAATGCGGTGCGTCCGCAGTCGTCGCGTCAGGTCGAGGTTGCGCCCCCGGAACAGCCAGATCACCCAAAGCGAACAGGTTTTCGGTCCTGGCGCCGGGCGTGGCATCGCTGTTGGCAAACGCGGCGATCCGTTCGGATTCTCTTAATGCGACCGCAGTTTCGGCGGTCGGCTTCGCGGGGACGGGCGTCGCTGGCGGGGCGCCTTCCGCGAACGATAGTGCCGCGCCGCCTTGCGCGTCGATGCGGCCGTTGCCTGCGGGTGCGTTGCGTTCAGACCGCTCAAGACTCAAGGCCTCCGAGCCGCGTTCGATGGTATCGGCGAGCCTGGCTTCGAAACTGACCGGCGGTGGAGTCGCTGCGAGTGGAGTCTTCGCCTCCTCAGACCCCTTGGCTGGCTGGGGACTCTGCTCGCGCCTCGCAAGTGTGTCCCCAAGTCCATCGAAACTCCCATTGACAGCATGGGAGCGCGCAACTTCGAATAGGCCCTGGTCTGGGGCACGGCCACCGGATCCACCTCCACCAGCTAGTCCTCCCCCCTGATTCGCCGACCCGGCTGGCTCGGCGCCCCATGGCAAAACAATCTCCCGACGCCGAGTGGCGGCAACACTCCTCCCCTCTTCGACACTTTGGCTGTCCGTGAGCGCAGTAACTCCCGGTTCCTTCGCCAAACGATCCTGCCAGGCTTCGGCCTGAGAAGGACCGCCTTTGGCCCCCACCCGGAATTTGGCAACTGCCAGCTTCTCCTTTGTCGTTGGAATCGGTGTCGCCGGCACGTTCTTCTCGCCGTCGGCATCGTAGAAAGCTCGAAGCTCACTCGAAGTCACGATCGTGACGGGAGGTGTGACCGTGGCCGGCTGGCCGGCTGCATCGATGGCGTAGCTGTAGTCGTCGCCAGCCCCCGATTTTACCTGCCCTCTCTTCAAGTAGTCCGAACCGGCGGACAGACGCTCGCGCCGGCTCACCGATTGGGGCGCCAAAAGAGTCGCACCGATCATTGCGACCATGACCGCGGCGGCGCTCATCGGAACAAACCAGGGAACTCCACGACGACGCGTTTGAACGAATTCCCTGGGGGCAACCGTCTTGAAATGCGCCAGCAACTTCTGTCGGCGTTCCCCGGAAAGTCTGAGCGGCGCCGGTTGCGCTGCGGTTTGCTCGGTCGGATTGGTTGTGGCCTCACGCGCCAAAGCGATCGTCTGTTTCAGGCGTTCGTAAAGTCTGGTCAGGTCGGCATCCTGTTCGATGATCCGGCGGAGCGAGGCGGCTTCCTCGTCGGATAATTCGCCGAGCAACAGGGCGGTGAGACGGGCCTCAAGCTCCTGGCGCGGAGATTGGGAGTTGTCCGGGTTCATGTTGGTGAGTTTTCGCCATAATCCGCATGGCGGGACGGCCCGTGTTCCCCACCCTGGCCCTCTCCCTCGGCCGGAACGATGCAGTTGGAGAATTGGCTCGCCCTCACCCTAGCCCTCTCCCCAGGGGAGAGGGCCGGGCTGAGGGGGAACGCGACAGCCGAGACCGCAGAGTCGTTTGAGAAATACAGCGCCCTGCCGACTGCAAGTCCGTCTCGCGTCTGCGGGAACAGATTACAAATCTGCGCGACGATCTGGACGCACACCGGTTCGGCGAGCCGTCGAACCGAACACGCCGGCGGCGTGTGCTCCCCAAGTTTTCGGATTTCGGACCTCATCACGGCACAACTCCGTTTTTAGAAAGCTCATCGGCGATGGCTTTTACCGCATGGTGCAGCAGGTAACCGACGTGCCCGACCTTGAGGCCGGTGCGAACGCTGATTTCCTTGTAGGACAGGCCTTCGTTGAACTTCAGCCGGATCAGTTCGCGACTGCGGTCGTCGAGGGTTTCCAGGCTGAGGCGCACCAGTCCAATGCCTTCCCAGCGGGCGATCTGTTCGTCCGGCAATGGCTGCGGGTCGGCGGCGTCCGCGGCAGACTGCGCGCGCTCTTCGGCGGGTGGATCGAGCGGCACGATTCTGGCGGTTTGACGCCGGTGGTTCAGCGCCTGGTTATGCACCGTGCGGTAGAGCCATCGCCGCGGCTCGCGCACCTGGTCAAATTGCGCGTGAAGTTTCATGAACGCTTCCTGGACCATGTCCTCTGCCACACTGCGATCCCCGACCAGCCGCAGCGCATAGCTCAAAAGGGGCGATTCCAGGGCCGCGAAAAGCTCCTCGATCGTTTCCCACCCGGGCGGCTCAACGCTGGCTTGGTCTGGTTGCATTACGGCCATGCTCGGCGATTCTCCATGATGATGCTTAGATCATCCAGCCTCCCCGGCGTTCTGGTCGTCAGAGAACATCGTATCCACCTTCTATGACACCGGGGAGCGTTGTTTCTTAGACGAAAGATGAACCCCCATTGCTCCGCTGCACGGCCAATGGCCTCCCTGTTGGGATGGGAGGGGACGCTGCGCGGGCGCGATAACCCTACGCCGAGGGCAAAATCACAACGCCTTTTCTTTCCGGGCGTCAGCCCCCGCGACCCCTGGCGCATCGGGCTCTGGTGCGGGCCTATCCCCCTCCGCGCGGCGGGCGGTCAGCTTTACCAGGCCCTGTTCGGCGGCAACCTCGTCCAGAAACGCGGCAATCCAGAGCAGCAGGGTTCTCCGTTCGTGCTCCAACCACCAGCCGAACAGCGACAGAGTGAGCAACAGCATCCAAATCCAGGGCTGCGCGGCGGCCAGCCAGCCGATGATCAGCAGTTCGATCCCGCAAGCGGACCAGAAAGCGATGCGGGCCGGCAATGACCAGGTCGCCTTCAAGCGGCAGCGGATGATGCTTTTTCCCCCGGTGAGTTCCTCGGTCACGGTGGTCAACCGCAGACGGCTCCAACGGCTGCCAAAGATTTCCACGTCGTAATCGTTCCAGCCGGTGTCGGTCTTATGCTGCCATCCCTCGGCTTCGAGTTTCACGAGCGTTTTGTGGAGGAACGAATAGCGGTCCACGCGGTAGTCCGACCAATAGTTGGCGTCTTCAAGAGTCGGCCGGTCTTCTCCCCGGTCAATCGGCCGCTTGAAGACCGGCGGTTGGGACTGGGCGGTCAAACGCCATTTGTAGCGGGCCCAGCCCCGGACGATCGGCTGCAGCAGAAACAACCAGGCGACCAGCGGGCGCGACCAGAAGCGTTGCTTTTTGCGGGGCAGTTCGGCCTGCACTGCCGCCGCCAGGCACACGGCCAGCGAAATGAGGAGGCTGGTCAGCGCCACCGGAAGCAAGCTCTCAAACGAGGCGGAAAGGATCAACAACGGCAGGGTCACCAGAATGTGATACTCGAGCGACGTGCAGAGCATGAGCACGGACACCGGTTGCGGCGCATAGAGTTTTTGGAAGAAGCCGCTGCCGAAAGTTCCGTGGTAGATGACCGGGGCCTGCAGGGTCACCGCGAACTTCGAGGCGGTGTAAATTCGGCCGCGCCAGATGCCGCCGCCGAAAAAGCTGAAATACTCGGGATGCTTGCGCGCCAGCAGAGCCTCGGCCTCGCCATAGCCGGCCTGCTGCTTTAGATACGCGGGAACCGTCGAACGCCGGTAATGCCACACGAAGCCCGCCGAACTGAATCCGATCTTGTAACCCCGCTCCTGCAACCGCCAGCAGACATCCACGTCGTCGCCCGCCTTTCGGAAGGTGGGATCGAATCCACCGATCTCGTCCAGGGCCCACTTGTAAAAGGCCATGTTGCACCCGGGGATGTGCTCGGCTTCGCGATCGTTCAACATCACATGGGCGGGACCGCCCGGCGACACCAGGACCGCGGCAGCCACATAGGAATCATCCGGCGGCAAAAAATTGTGGCCGCCGATACCGACGAACTCGCTGTTCAACAGGGCGCCGACGAGGTGGTACAGCCAGTCCTCATCGGCCCGACAGTCGGAATCCGTGAACGCCACGATTTCCCCCGTTGCCGCGGCAATGCCCGTGTTGCGCGCGACCGAGAGGCCGTGGTTGTCCTGCCGCAGGCAACGGACGGAAGGAAAGGACCGGGCGATTCCAGGAGTGTCGTCCGTCGAACCATCGTCCACCAGAATCACTTCGTAGTCCGGATAATTGAGGCTCGACAACGAATCAAGGCAGGCCTTGAGCGTTCGCGCGCCGTTGAAGCTGGCAACCACGACGGACACTTTGGGAACGCGCGGCAGCGAAAAGTAAGGCGCCGCCTGAAACATGTCCCGCACCGCCCAGAACGACGGTTTGAGTTTCCGCGCGCGTGTTGTCAGGCCGAACGCCCAATCGACGATCTGTTGCCCGCCCCGAAACCAATCATCCGTAAAGCTGAAAATGATGGCGCCGGCCAGACCACCGCGAAACACGGACTCAATGTGCCAGGAAAGGATTTCGCGCTTGTGCTCTTCGCCCTCGCGCAGAGAATCGATCCCGAATTCTCCGAGGAGCAGCGGCTTGTCATCGGCCAGCATCTGCAAGCGGGCCAGATAGCCTTCAAAGGGTTTGCGCTGGTGCAGATAAACATTGAAGCAGACGAAATCGATGTTCCGCGGACGCAGGAATTCGGTCGGCGGAAAAGATGCGAATGTGCAAAGGCAGTCCGGATCCTCCTCTTTGGCGACGTCGATCAGTTCCTCGATGAAATCGGTCACGTTGCGGACGCCGCTCCAGCGGACGATTTCCGCCGGGATTTCATTGACCACACTGCAGGCAAAAACCGCCGGATGCCGTCCGCAATCCTTCACCACCCGTCGCACGGTTTCGCGCGCCTCTGCTTTCGCCTTCTGTGTGTCCAGGAAGCACAAGTGCTTGGCCCAGGGAATGTCGATCAGGAGTTTGAGCGCGTGCTCCTCGGCAAGGTCCAGAAGCCATGGCGGAGGAGGATAATAGACGCGCAGCAGGTTGGCGCCGAGTTCCCGAATTTGTTGGAAGTCGCGCGCCGTCTGATCGCGCGAAGGGAACATCTCGCTGTGGTCATTCGGCGCGAACGGCCCGTAGGTCAATCCCTTGACGTGGAATTTGCGCCCGCCCAGCCGAAAGAACCTGCCATCGACGACGGGGCGCGCGGGGGACTTGCTGGAGGCGGCTATCATTGGTCGGATTCCGTCCGGCTCACTCTTTCTCGGCGAGCTTGCGGGCGCGCATGAGGGTGCTTTCCGCCCGTTTCTCCAACTCGTTGCTGACCGTCCAGTGGTATTTCCAGATCAGGTTATCCCGCTGTTGAACGGTGGGATCCACGAGGAGCAACGTGCGCTGGAAGTCCTCGATCAGAGTGCGGTTGGGAAGGTCCTCGATATCGCGGAGCAGTCGCCCGTAGAGCCGCTCCGCCTCCGGTTTATATCCCTTGATGTAGAGCAGGATAAAGGCCTCGCGTATTTCGATGTGTTTGGATTGGTTGGCAGTGATCTGCCGAATCACCATGAGGCTGCAAAAAACCAGCAGCGCCGCGAAGAGCACCAGAAACCGGTTCCGTCGCAAAAGTCGCATGGGATCGTATTACGTTAGAGCTTTGAATTCGGCAATCGAATTGAAATAGCTGCCGCCGCGCGACCTCGATTTACCACCAGCGCCCCGCCAGGTGAACGTGAAAAAGATTCATAGATTGCCACCGCCGGTCGCAAGCTTCCGCTATGAATCGGGTGCCTTCATCCATTCAGATTGTCCAGGATGGGGATCTCTCCCCACCAAACCTGGACAAAAGAGTGGACGATGGATACCGGCGCCGAATTCTATCCATTTAGCTGGCAGTGGGATGGAGCAATGACGCTCATGCTGGCATACTACTTGCCGCCGGATTCTGGTGTCGGAGTGTCACCCGATTCCGACGAGATCGATGGCCCGGTTCGATGAGATAGAGAGACGGGAACGCCTTGACGCGGACATCCGCACCTGCTGTAACAAGTCCAGAGTGAATGCTGTTGTCATTATGAAAACCTTACTATGTCAGCACAGTCGTGTTCGAAAGAGCCGCTTTCGCGGTTTTACCCTGATCGAGTTATTGGTCGTCATTGCCATCATCGCGATCCTGGCCGGTTTGCTCGGGCCGGCCCTCGCCCGCGCGAAACAAAAAGCCACCCAGACGGGCTGCATGTCCAACCTCAAGCAAATCGGCAATGCCCTCCAGATGTACCTGGACGACAATCGCGACACCCTTCCCGGCCCTTGTTTCAGCGGCGCCCGGGCCAGTTACGACAAAAACTCCAGCACGGAACTCATTTTCTACATCGCCCCTCACCTTGGTCAACCGGCGCCGGACGCCAAGACCCACATCGCCGACGTGTTTGTCTGTCCCGGTTACCGGCGGTCCGCGCCGGGCGTCACTTCGATGGAAGGACGCAAATGCTACCTGTTGAACGACGACGTGGATGCCAACCCGGCGACCCGTGTGCCGCCCTTTGGTTATCCAGAAGTCGGCGGCGAGCCTGAGATCAGTCCCTTGAAGCATTCGGAACTGAACAAGTACTCGACTCCGGCCACGCTCTTCACGATGACGGATGTCGACAAGATCAACATCCCGAATCCGAAAGTAAGTTGGTGGTCCGACCTTCCTTACAAGCCCGTGCACGGGAGGGTTCGCAACGAACTCTACTTCGACTGGCATATCGAATCGAAAAAGGCGTGGTAAGGCATTGACGCCAGCGACCACACTCGATGCCTGGCCGTGAATCCAGCTGTTCTCCGGACGTGATGGTCTTGCCCCGTTTCATCCTCAGGTTCTTGGTTGCATTGACCCTGGTCGGCATCGCCGCAGAGGGCACAGCCGGTACGCTGACGGCCACGTTCACTCCCATTCCGCAGGGAACCGATGTTGACCTTACGGTGGAAGGTCCACTGGATTGGGTACATTGGGGGCTGGTAACAGAGACCAGTGTGAATCGCAAAGCGATGGTTCCTCCCCGGATTGGCCGGATCCAAGTTGTCGATGCCACGAATGGCTTCGCTTACCTGTACCAATACGCCGACAACTACAACGGCTACAGTTGGAGGGATGGAGCTCCCGTCGTGAACGTCACGAACACGCCAACCGGAGTGTGGGTTTATGGAACGCCCAACATGGGGAGCGGATTCGAGTTCTCTGTACCGGCGGACACGTCAGTGAAGACACTCAAGGTTTACGTGGGAACATTCGCCGCCCGCGGCCGGTTTACATCGACGTTGAGCGACACCAGCGCCTCCGGCTATACCAATTCCTCTCTGTTCAACATGGGCAATGGCCCAGGTGGCGTATACATGATCGAATATGCCGCCGACTCTGCGGACCAACACCTGACAATTCGTTGGACTCTTACCCAAACCTTTCGGCCCGACGGCAACGTCACGTTACAAGCCGCCGCGCTCACTGCCGCTGGATCTGATAATCCTCCATTTGCGATGATCACCTATCCGACTAACAGCGCTGTTCACCCGGCGGGACAGACGCTGGCGATCGGCGCCGACGCGTTCGACGCAGACGGCAGTGTGGCCAATGTCGAGTTTTTCGACGGCGAAACAAAGCTCGGCGAAGACAGCTCGGAACCTTACAGCTTCGATTGGACGGCTGTTCCGGTGGGCCGCCACGTTCTTTACGTCAAGGCCACGGACAACGCAAACGGCAGCCGATACTCGGCTCCCGTCGAGCTTTTCGCCCACACGAGCGGCGGCACGCTCTCCGCCGGCGTCGCCCTTCCCCCCGCCTCGGTTGACTTGACCTCCGAAGGCACCCTGGACTGGGCGCACTGGGGGCTGCTTTCACGGGAAACGTTCAATCACAAAGCCACGGCGGTGCCTTTGATCTCCAACTTCACGAAGGTCGGAACGAACGAACCGGTCCGATTTCAAGAGACATTCACCGCCTACTCATGGAACGACGGCATACCGATTGCCGCCACCAACGACACGCACACTGGAGTCTATATGCCCGGAGCGACCAATGGCTTCACGTTTTCCGTGCCCGCGGATACGACTCAACGCACCTTAAAAGTGTACGTCGGTCTGTACGGCGTCCGCGGACTCTTTCAGGCCTACCTGAGCGACTTCAGCGCGCCGGCCTACGCCGAAACGTCCCTCGCCAGCATCTTCGGCAACGACTATGGCATCTTTACGTTGAACTACACGGCCGCATCGAGCGGTCAGAATTTGATCGTCCGATATACAACGCAACGCGCCTACGATGAATTGTACGGAAACGTGGATTTGCAGGCGGCCACGCTCAGCGGCGCGGGCATCCCGACCAATTCGGCGCCGGCGATCTCCATCAGCAGCCCGTCAGACAACGAGTCCTTCGCCGCTCCCGCCAACATCACCGTCGCAGCCGACGCCTCCGACAGCGATGGAACGGTCGCCCGGGCGGAGTTTTTTTCGGGTGCCACAAAACTCGGCGAAGCCACTTCGGCACCGTTCAGTTTGATCTGGAGCAACGTCGCGGCAGGCTCGTACACACTCACGGCGAAGGCCACCGACAATCAGAATGCCTCGACCGTTTCCAACCCCGTTTCAGTCACGGTGACCAACGCTGCCTCCGCTTCCGTCACGCTGATCAATCCTTCCATCGATGGCGGCAGTTTCCAGTTCTCATTCCCGACGCGGGTGTCCGCCAGCTATGCGGTCGAGTTCACGGATTCGCTGAGCCCGATCACGTGGCAAACGCTGACCAACCTCGCGGGCAACGGAAGTCCTGCGGCAATCCACGATTCGAACGCTGCGGGAACCGAGCGTTACTACCGCGTGCGGACTCCTTAGACCGGCTCGAAGCGCCCCCTGGTTCCCGCGAAAAGCTGCGTTCCATTGTTCCGCCGCCGGGTATATGCTACGCGGCGTAACGAGAAGCCGATGCAAAATTACCGCAGACTCCTCCGCTACGCGCGACCCCACTGGCGCTTCTTCGTTCTCATTTCCGTTTTGACAATCGCCGCGAGCGTGCTGGCCGCGGCGCAGCCATGGCCGATGAAACTTCTGGCCGATCATGTCCTCGGGAAGGCGCCGCTTCCTCCTTTCCTGCAACATGGTCTGGAAGCGTCTTCCATCCCGCCAACCGCTTCTGCGCTTCTGGTCATCATCGTGTCCGGCGGACTGGCCTTGTTCGCCCTGCACAGTCTGCTCGACGTCGGTCTGACCTGGGCCTGGACGCTGGGCGGGCGGCGCCTGGTTTACAGTCTGGCCGAGGATTTGTTCGGACGCCTGCAACGCCGTTCGCTTCTCTTTCACACCCACAACCCGGTCGGCGACACCATGAGTCGGGTTACCACGGACAGTTGGTGCGCCTATCAGGTCGTTGACACGCTCCTGTTTGCACCCGGCCACGCTCTGCTGACGATGATCGTCATGATCGTGCTCATGGCGCAACTGGATGCCACGCTCACCTTGCTTGCGCTGATCGTTGCGCCGTTCATGGTGGGCGCTTCGTTCCTGGTCGGCAAACCGTTGCGCGCCGCGGCGAAGTTGAAACGCGAAATCGAGAGCCGGATCCAGTCCCACATTCAACAGACCCTCACCGGCATCCCGGTGGTCCAGGCGTTCGTCCAGGAGGAACGCGAACAGGAGCGTTTCCATCGCTTCGCCGACGCCGCCATTGTCGCGCAGCAGCGGAGCACACTTATTGGCAGCATCAACAGCCTCAGCTCCGGGACCATCACCGCGCTCGGCACCGGCGCGATCCTTTGGGTCGGCGCGCGGCACGTCCAGGCCAACACCCTCACCATCGGCGGACTGCTCGCATTTCTCTTCTGGTTCGGCCTGGTCCAGGCTCAGATGAAGGTCTTCGCCGACATCTACACGAAGCTGCAAGGCTTGAGCGCGAGCGTGGACCGCGTCATCGAAGTGCTCGACGGCGTTCCGGAGGTCATCGACAAGCCGAATGCCGTGACGCCTCTCTCCGTGCGCGGCCACGTCCGCTTTGAGAATGTCGCGTTCGGCTACGAACCCGGACGTTCCGTGTTGCGCGGCCTGTCGCTGGAAGCAACACCCGGCCAGACTGTGGCGATCGTGGGCGCCACGGGAGCAGGCAAGACAACGCTGGTCAACCTGATCCCGCGCTTCCTCGATCCGTGGGAGGGCCGCGTGCTGCTCGATGGCAACGATCTGCGCTGTGTTCGGCTCAAAAGTCTGCGCGAACAGATCGCCATCGTGCTCCAGGAACCGTTTCTGTTTCCGCTCTCGATTGCCGACAACATCGCTTATGGGAAGCCGGGTGCTTCACGCGGCGAAATTGAGGCCGCCGCCCGCGCGGCCAACGCCCACGAATTCATCACCGGGCTGCCGCAGGGTTACGACACTGTCATCGGCGAACGCGGCGCGACGTTGTCCGGCGGCGAACGGCAGCGTCTCTCCATCGCGCGCGCGTTGTTGAAGAACGCGCCCGTCCTCATCCTTGACGAACCGACAAGCGCGCTGGATGCGGCAACAGAGCGTTCCATCCTCGAAGCGCTGGAACGATTGATGAAAGGGCGAACGACGTTCCTCATCGCTCATCGACTCTCCACGGTCCGGGACGCCGACCGCATCGTTGTCCTGAAGGATGGGTGCATCGCTGAAAGCGGGACGCACGACGCGCTGCTGGCGCGGGGCGAATTGTACGCGCACCTGCACGACATCATGTTCGAGCCGGAAAAGAAACACGCGCCGCAACCCGTCAGCCTGTGACCGCCAATACTGCGACACCCACCGGAGACACCCTCGGCCTTTGCCGCTGGGTGTTGCGGTTCGCCTGGCGGCGGTGGACGGAGCTGATCCGGGTGCTCGCCACCATGCTCCTGAAAGTCGGCCTCGATGTGCTCAAGCCGTGGCCGATGGTTTTCCTTGTGGACTACGTGCTTCAGGGAAGGATCACCTCGACTTTCTTTCCTTACGTCGCCGAAGCCCTGCCCGGCGCTCCGACGCCCGAAAATCTGATCGGCTGGAGCGTGGCTGCAACGGTCATCGTTTTTCTCCTGAGTTGGGCGGTGGGCCTCGCGAATGCCTACGCCGGCATCAGCCTGGGGCAGCGCATGGTGTACGATCTTGCCGCCGAACTCTTCGCCAAACTGCAGCAACTCTCCCTGCATTTCCACGCACGAAAATCAGTGGGGGACAATATCCGCCGCGTCACTGCGGACTGCACATGCGTCTCCGTCATCGTCAAAGACGCGCTGTTACCGGTCATTTCGGCCCTCATCAGTCTTACCGCCATGTTTGTCGTTATGTGGCGCATCGATTCCACGCTCACCCTGTTGGCGGTCGCCATCGTGCCTTACATGGCGCTCGTTTTTTATCTCTACGCGCGGCGGATGATGGAACGCAGCTACCGGCAGCAGGAAGTCGAAGGCCGCATTTACGAAATCGTCGAACAAACCTTCGCGGCCATGCCCGCGGTGCAGGCATTCGGCCGCGAGGAACTCAATGAAGAACGATTCAAACTGGCCACCCACGACGCGCTCGCAGCCACGCTCTCGCTTACGAATGCGCAGATGCAGTTCAAGATTTTGATCGGCCTGGCGACGGCAATCGGCACGGCAGGCATACTTTGGATCGGCGCACACCATGCCCTGAGCAGCCTTCTCTCCATCGGCGCCATCCTGCTGTTTCTCTCCTATCTGGGTTCGCTATACGGCCCCCTCGAAGCCCTGATGTACAGCACGTCCACCATCCAGGGCGCCGCCGGCAGCGCGAAACGAGTCCGGGACGTTCTCGAGACCGAACGCAAGGTGAGCGACAAACCCGGCGCCATCGCACTTCCATCGGTGCGCGGGCGTGTGCAGATCGAGCAGGTGACCTTCGGTTACGAACCGGGCCGGCCGATCCTTCGCAACGTCTCCTTCGAAGTGCAACCCGGCGAGACACTAGCCATCGTTGGCGCGACGGGCGCGGGAAAAAGCACCCTGGTGAGCCTGGTCCCGCGATTTTTCGACGCGTGGGAAGGCCGTGTGCTCGTGGATGGTCAGGATGTTCGCGACGTTCAGTTGAAAAGCCTCCGCCGTCACGTTGCCATCGTATTGCAGGAGCCGTTCCTGTTTCCGCTTTCCATCGCCGAAAACATTGCCTACGGACGACCCGGCGCGGGGGAGGCGGAAGTCGTAGCAGCCGCCCGCACTGCTAATGCCCACGATTTCATCAGCAAATTGCCGAACGGTTATCAGACCGTCATCGGCGAGCGCGGGGCCACGCTGTCCGGCGGTGAACGCCAGCGGATCTCGATCGCCCGCGCCCTCTTGAAGAACGCGCCGATTCTGATCCTCGACGAGCCGACCAGCGCGCTCGATGCCGAAACGGAGGGCGCGTTGCTGGAAGCATTGGAGCGCCTGACGAAGGAACGCACGACGCTGATCATCGCGCATCGTCTCTCCACCGTTCGGCGCGCGGACCGGATCGTTGTGCTGCAAGACGGCCGGATCGTCGAGAGCGGAAGACACGATGAACTTCTCGCCCGCGACGGCGCCTACGCCAATTTTCATCGCCTCCAGTTTGACCGGCAGACGAGTTCCACAACGCAAACCCGATGAAAGATCCGGCACCCTCAGTCGCGCCGCCGCCCAACGTCCGTGTCGGCCCGAACACCCTCATCACGGGCGATCTCGCCTTCAAACGTTTTCACAGCAAGGATCCGCTCGCGCTGGTGATCGGCGCCAATGGCACAATGGACGGCGTCCACTTCGCGCTCGGCGAACAGGGACGGGTGGTCATCGGCGACTACTGCTACTTCACCAATGCCGTGCTGCTTTGCGAACTGGAGTTGCGCATCGGCAACTATGTCGTCATCGGCTGGAACGCGACCCTTGCGGACAGTGATTTTCATCCGCTCGCACCGGCCGAACGCATCGCCGACGCGATCGCCTGTTCGCCGCTGGGCAAGGGCAAACCGCGGCCGGACATTCCAAAGCTCCCGGTGGTGATCGACGACGATGTTTGGATCGGCCCTAACGCCACGATCCTGAAAGGCGTCCGGATCGGGGCCGGCGCATGGGTTGAAGCCGGCTCACTCGTTACGCGCGACGTGCCGCCCCGCGCGCGTGTTTTGGGCAATCCGGCGCAAGTGATTGGAGAAGTGCCATGAACGCGGACCGCACGTTGGCGTGGGACTGGTATCCGGGGAAAATCCCGAAGAACGCGGCCGTCGATGAAACCGCCTATGTCGAGACCACGTTCAGCTTTTACTTTTTCCGCAGCCGCTTGCCGCGCGGTGTGGACATTGGTCGTGGCGCCTCCACCTATCTCGGCACGATGTTCGATGTCGGAACGCAGGGTCGGGTGAAGGTGGGCGAGTTTGCGCTGGTCCACGGGGCGCGGATCATCTGCGATTCCGAAATCGTCATTGGCGATTACGCACTGATTTCGTGGAACGTCGTGCTAATGGATGTCTATCGCGTTCCTTTCGACGCGACGAAACGCCGACAGGAACTCACACTGATACCGACCCGCCAGCCGCGACTTGCCGCGGCGGACGTGCCGGCGCGACCTATCCACATTGGGCGGAACGTATGGATCGGTTTTGATTCATGCGTGCTGCCGGGCGTAACCATCGGCGAAGGCTCCGTGGTCGGCGCACGCTCGGTTGTGGCTGAGGACGTGCCGCCTTACACTGTTGTTGCCGGAAATCCGGCTCGAGTTATTCGTCAACTGACTCCATGAGAAGGAAAACCTTAACAACGGTTGCGGCTTTCCTCCTGATATCCAGCTCGCTGCTGTATCTTTTCTTTGGGGATACAGCCGTCAGGCAGGCGAGACGAGTGAAGTTGGCGCGAACACACGTTCCAAAAGTGATCCAATCTTTGGGTTCCTATCCGGAATTCAGCAGCGTCAAGGCCGAAGCAGGCACCGCGGCCGGGGGTTGCCTGATGGTGGTTGGCAGAGTGTCAACCCAAGGCGAGATCGAAAGACTCAAGGGCATCGTCGCCGAGACGCAGCCACCGGTTGAGGTTTGGTTCAATGTGATTGCCACAAATGCCAACGTCAAATAAGCCACCCCCCAAAGGCAAGATCATCGTTTTCGGCATCCTGTTCTGGTATCCGCTGGCGGGCGTCACGTACCAGTTTCTGCATTACCTCATCGGCCTGCGCCGGCTCGGTTATGATCCTTACTACATCGAGGACTCGGGCCGCTGGATTTATGATCCGCGCATCAACGACCTGTCGCCCGACGCGACCGGAAACATCGAAGCCGTCCTGCCAGCCCTCCAGGCCAACGGCTTCGGCGAGCGCTGGGCGTTCCGCGGAAACTATCCCGACGGCCAATGCTATGGCATGACCGAAGAACAGATTCTGCGCGCCTACAAAGAAGCCGATGCGTTTCTGAATGTCACCGGGGCGCAGGAAATTCGCGAAGAACACATGGCCTGCCCGCGCCGCATTTACGTCGAGTCGGACCCGTTCGCTTCGCAGGTCAAAGTGGCCAAAGGCGACCCGGGTATGCGCGCCACGCTGGCGGCGCACGACACGCTGTTCACCTTCGGCGAAAACGTCGGGGCGCCGGACTGCGACGTGCCCGTCGAAACGTTTCACTGGCTGCCGACGCGCCAGCCGGTTGTCCTCGACCTGTGGGAGAATCCCTGCCCGCCGGACTCGATTGCGGCCTACAACACGATCACCACTTGGCACAACAAGGGTAAAGACATCACGTGGCGCGGCGACACCTGGTATTGGACCAAGGACCGCGAGTTCGAAAACTTTCTCGAACTGCCGCGGCTGCGTCCCGGGCTGAACTTTGAACTCGCCGCCAGCGTGGACGAGAAGGTCAGGCGCCTGCTGCTTGAGCGCCGCTGGCAACAGACGAGTTCCATCGAAATGTCGCGAGACAGTGCCATTTATCGCCGATACATTCAGCATTCGCGTGGTGAGTTCACCGTGGCACGCGACCAGTACGTCCGCCCGAACACCGGCTGGTTCAGCGACCGCAGTGCGTGTTACCTTGCCGCAGGACGGCCCGTGATTACGCAGGACACCGGCTTCAGAAAGTTTCTGCCGTCCGGCAAGGGCCTGTTCGGCTTCAAAACGATGGATGACGTCCTGCACGCGGTGGACGCCATAGAAAGCGATTACGAAGGCAATTGCCGCGGTGCGCGTGAGATTGCTGAAGAGTATTTCGCGGCGGAGAAGGTCGTCGGCAGCTTGATGCAGAGAGCCGGACTGTGAAAGGAAATCGCGCAAGTGTGCCGGTGAGAAACCGGGCGGACGACAACCGCCGCCGTCCGGACTGTTTGCTTTCCCGGTTTCCGACCGGCCAGTCCCATGCCGATATGGATGGAAAGAAGGAATCGGGATGAAAATCATTTTCGCAGGCACGATTGGTCGTTCCGGCCTGGGCGGACAGGCGTGGGCGGGTCTGCAATACCTGCTCGGCCTTCGCGCCCTCGGTCACGAAGTGTTTTGTCTCGAAGATTGCGGGCAGACATCGTGGGTGTACAACTGGGAGAAGGAGGAGTGGACCTTTGACCTCGAATACGCGGCGGCTTACCTCCACGCGTGCCTCGAACCCTTCGGCCTGGCGCGCCGATGGGTCTATCGGACTGACGATCAATGGCTCGGCGCGCCGACGGACGAGTTTCTGGAGTTCTGCAGTGCCGCCGACCTCCTGATCATGCGGGCGGTGCCTCTCTGGATCTGGCGAAAGGAATATGACCGGCCGCGCCGGCGAGCGTTCATTGACGTCGATCCGGGCTTCACCCAAATCAGCATCGCCAATGGCGACGAAGGGCTTGCTGCGGGCATCGCCCGTTGCGAACGTCGATTCACTTATGGTCAAAGGATTGGCGAAGCCGGCTGTTCCATCCCGATCGTTGGGGGACCGTGGCTGAAAACGGTGCCGCCGGTTTTCCTGCCGGAGTGGCCCGTTGTCCGAACCGACGCGACGCACTTTACGTCGGTGATGCGCTGGCAGGGTTTTCGCGAAGCGACTTACAACGGCGTCTCCTATGGCCAACGCGACAAGGAATTCCCGAACTTCCTCGAGCTGCCGGAGCGAATCGAACAGAAGTTTCGAATCGCCCAGATGGGCATCGAACCGAAGGTGTTGGAAAACCACGGTTGGGAGGTCGTGCCCGGCGAAGTCATTTCCAAAACGCCGGCCGGTTATCGCGAGTTCATTCAGAATTCCCGCGCCGAGTTCAGCGTACCTAAAAACGGCTATGTAAAAATGCGCGGCGGATGGTTCAGCGACCGCAGCGTTTGTTATCTGGCGTCGGGCCGCCCTGTGCTGATCGAGGACACCGGGCTGAGCGAGTGGCTCGGCATCAGTGACGGAGTGATAACGTTCCGTAACCCGGCGGAAGCCCTCGTTGGCGTGGACAAGATCAACGCCAACTACGAGCATCATCGGCGGGCGGCCCGTGAGACGGCCGAACGGCTGTTCTCGACGGACCGCGTGCTCCCGGAGTTGCTCGAAGCCGCGATGGACTGATATGCGCATTGCTCAGATTTCAACCTTGTCCGCGCCGGTTCGTCGGGAAACCGGCGGCAGCGTCGAGTCACTAATCTGGCTGTTGACGCGCGAACTGGTCCGCCTCGGGCATGAAGTGACGGTGTTCGGGACGGCCGGCTCTGAAGTGGACGGGGAGCTGGTGGCGACGCTTCCCGGTCCGTACGGGGCCGCGGGCGGTCTGGACGACTGGCACCTGTGCGAATGGGTGAACCTCTGTCGGGCCATCCAGCAATCAGACCAGTTCGACGTGCTCCACAGCCACGCCTACCTTTGGGGAATTCCGCTGCAGCCGTTTTCGCGCGCACCGATGGTACACACCTCGCACATCGTCCCGGACGACAATTCCGCGCGGCTCTGGGCGTTGCCGCCGCGCGCCTGGGTGACAGCCGTTTCGCGGCACCAGTGGAGCGCCTACCCAAAGTTGCAACCCACGGCCGTGATCCCGCATGGCGCTGACCCATCAGCGTTTACATTCCGCGCAGCGCCGGACGATTATCTCTGTTACCTCGGACGCTTCACTTCGGGCAAAGGACCGGTTCAAGCTATCGAGGCTGCCAGGGCCGTCGGTCTGCGGCTATTAATGGCGGGTCCCGAAGACAAGTATTTCCGGGAGCACGTGAAGCCGCTGGTTGACGGGAGGTCCGTGGAGTATGTCGGCTACGTCAGCGGCCCCGACCGCGACCGGTTCCTGGGCGGGGCAAAAGCGCTGCTGTATCCGATCCAATATCCGGAAGCGTTCGGTCTCGTGCTTGTGGAGGCGATGCTTTGCGGCACGCCGGTGGCCGCGATGCGTCTGGGGGCGGTTCCGGAAATTGTGGAGGAGGGCGTGACCGGTCATGCAGCCGAATCCAAGGCCGGTTTTCAGGAGGCCGTTGCCCGCTGCCTGGCTCTTGATCGTGCAAAAATACGGCGGCAGGCGGAGCAGCGTTTTTCCGCGGAGCGGATGGCCCGCGATTACGCGCGGGTTTACCAAAGAGTCGCGAACTCTCACAAGACAGGCGAGTCATCTGCCCCGCCGTTATGAACGTCCTCGTTATCGCACCTCATCCAGACGACGAGTCCATCGGCTGCGGTGGCGCGATCTGCCTTCACGCGAAGCGCGGCGAACGCGTCACGGTGGTCTATCTCACTTCAGGCGAACTCGGACTCAAACATCTGCCGCGGCACAAGGCCTGGCGGACGCGCGAGCGGGAGGCGGAGAAGGCGGCAAAGGTCCTCGGTGTCAGCGCCTGGCATTTCCTGCGGCTTCCGGACTGGTTCACAGGCGGGAATATCGGTGAAGCTGCGAAGAAACTCGCCCCCTTGGTGAAGCGTGCAAAGCCAGAACTGATCTATCTGCCCCACGCGGACGAGTGGCATCCGGACCACAAGGCGGCGCTCCCGATCGTACGAGACGCATTGAGGGTAAAGGGCGCTTCAAAGCTCAGCCCTGTCTTGCTCGCCTATGAAGTCTGGACTCCTCTGTTGGATTATGACCACGTCGAAGACATCACCGCGGTCATGCCGCGCAAGTTGCGGGCCCTCCGCGCGCACCGCTCCCAATTGAAGGAATTCGATTATGCCCGCGCCGTCTCCGGGCTGAACGCGTTTCGCGGTGAACTGTCGGCCCGGTGCCGTTACGCGGAGGTCTTCCAAACGGTCGATCCGAAACCCGGAAAATGAATCCGTCCCTCCGCATCGCGATGTTCGTCGGAAGCTTCCCGGTCGTTTCCGAAACGTTCATCGTGCGACAGATCGCCGGACTGCTCGACCTCGGCCACGACGTGGATATTTACGCAGACACGAGAGGCGAGACCGATTCCCCGATTCAGTCTGAAGTGACGAAGTATCGTCTTTTGGAGCGAACGACGTTCATGGAGATGCCGCCGGAAACGGCGCCCTGGGAGATGCCGGTGTGGCCTGTAACAGGGCGAACGTGGCCGCCCGGTTCGGCGACTTCTGTCCACAATTCGATCCGCCTGGCCAGAGCGTTGCCACGTTTTTTGATCTGCCTGTTCCTCGCCCCGCGGCTGGCATTCAAAGTGTTAAAACGATCGGAATACCGGTATCAAGCGGTGAGTTTGTCGGCACTGCATCGCCTCGCCCGGCTCTCGCGCATGGAAAAGCAGTACCACGTGTTGCACGCGCATTTCGGTCCGGTAGGCAATAGCTTTCGTTTCGCGCGCGACCTCTGGCGCGCACCGCTGATCGTGAGCTTTCACGGTTACGACTTTTGCACGGCGCCGCGCCAGGAAGGCACCGACATGTATCGGCGGCTGTTTGAAACCGCCGACGCGATCACGGTGAACAGCGAGTTCACACGGGAGCGGGTGACGCAACTCGGTTGCCCGCTGGCCAGACTGCACAAAATTCCCGTCGGCCTCGATCCGGCGGTGTTTGCTTTCCGCGAACGGCATCGGAAGCCGGAGGAGCCGGTCCGCATTCTCGTGGTGGGTCGATTGGTCGAGATCAAAGGGCACGAGTATTGCATTCGGGCAGTGGCGAAGCTGCGGGACCGGCATCCCGGGGTCCGGCTGGAGATAGTGGGCGACGGGCCGCTGCGCAAGACGTTGGAGGAACTGACTGCAAAACTGCAGCTGCAACGAATCGTTGCGTTTCACGGCGCTTGCGACGGCGTGACCACCAGCCGGTTGATGGCCGAGTCGCATCTCTTTGTTCTTCCCAGCGTCAGCACCAAAGGCGACCAGGAAGGGCAAGGGCTGGTCTTACAGGAGGCACAGGCGTGCGGTCTGCCGGTGGTGGCCACGAACGGCGGTGGTTTGCCGGAAGGCATTTTGCCCGGCCAATCCGGCTTGCTTGTGCCGGAGCGGGACGCGGACGCACTGGCCGAGCGTCTGGCCTATCTGATCGAACATCCGGAAATCCTGCCGACCATGGGGCGCAAAGGTCGAGAGTTGATTGAAGAGCGTTATGATATCGGCAAACTCAATCGACAACTGGTCGAACTCTACACCCGGACAATCGTCAATTA
>JGI10216J12902_100847415_pt1 | contig 22849 bp, 18 predicted proteins | sample KanNatreferecore_FD_12902 | JGI IMG/M metagenome (IMG submission 12902)
ACCAATGCCACCCGTTTGGAGATCTTAAAGCGCGAGCCGATGCCAAGTGCCCAGGTATCATTACTGGTAGCTGCAGAGTCTACCAGGTTGCGGTGCACAAAAAGCGGTGAAAGCTGCAGGCTGAAGGCCTCACTGAATTTACGGCCAATGATGAGTTCGTGGTAGTATCCCAGGCGTGAGGAAAAATAATTCTCCCGCTCCTCGTCAGCCCATTTCAGGGTCGCCAACGTCATGCCGCTCACCCATACCAGCGAAACCGGCGAACCACCCGCGCCGTTTGCCTGGCGCACGGGCCGGAATTTCAGAAAGCCATCCAGCTCCTTTTTCTCCGTACTTCGGCCTATCCCAACTGTGAGGTTTTTAGTGATCCCGTAGTCAAACCCGAGGCGCATGCTTGCTTCATCGAGACCCCAGAAATTTTGCCATCCTTCATTAATCAGGCCAAAGCGATGCAGGATGCGCACGTCGAGTACATTTTTGCCAATGAACTCCATTGAATGACCGTTAATAACGCGCGATGATTTGAACGCACCGGTAACCCATTCCTTTTTGGGTTTGTCTTCACCCAGTTGCTTTATCATATCAGTGGAATCATTTTGCGCACTGGCAGGTATACTTACCAGCAAGCCTGCCAGCATTGCAAAGGCAAGCGTCATAGTTTTCGCAATAAGATTGTTTTTTCTCATGAGGTTTTCAATGAATCAAGTGAACAGGAAATAGTTATTTGAACGGTTTTGGAGATATTATCGCGTACCGTGGCCGGGATCGAGATCTTGTAATCAGATAAAAGAATTGTGAAGACAGACCCCAGTTTGAGCTTTCCGCCGTCTACTACGATGGTACCATCTGCCTCAACTTCTTTCGTCTCTCCATGAATGGTCAGTTTACCTTTCACCTTTGCGGGATAGCTGCCTGGCCTGGTATAATCGATCTCGCTGTTATTGACAACCTCCCCACGAAAGTCAGACTTAGGGAACTTGTCGCTCTCCACGTAATTCTCATTAAAATGTTCCTGCATTAATGCTTTACGGAATTCAAATCCTTTCATCAGAACTAAGAATTGCAAGGCACCGGTCTGCGTATCGAGCACGCAACTCACGCTCCTGTTCTTTGCTTCAATAGTTTCGACAGGAGCTTTTGAATAAAAACTTATTTCCCCGTTCTTTGTAAAAAAACGGGCCTGTGCTTTTGAATATATGCTGACTAAACAAATCAGCGCCACGATGATTCCCTTCTTCTTCATCTTTTTTGCTTTCTATTTTTTCAATAACGGGCTATCCAATACGCAGAAATTCATTTCAACATCGGATCCGATGCCGAGCTCATCTGCTTTATAACCATTGAAATTCCCTTTAACCCGAATTCGTTGCCCTGGGTTTATTTGATGCAGTTCGGAACTGTAAAGTGTATCCATCGTGCATCGCACGGAAGAGGCATCGGCCGGAGTTCCTACGAGTACGGTATACGAACCGCTATCATGCCTGATTATATCTTTCACGATGCCACCGACGGCAATGATCACATCGAGCCCCGCATATTTTTCCCCTGCGCGCTTTTCGTTCGAAGCGAACTCCTGCAATAAGTCGGTCGCTTCAACAGTAAATTTTGGTATGAGGCGTCGTGAATCGGTTCGCTGGCGATTAAATTCCAGGTAAGCCCAGGAGCCGCCCAGGAGCAACAGCAGCAATAACCCTCCGATAATATATTTCCTTTTCATCGGTCAATTATTTGGTGCCCCGCTATTGACCCAGCAAGTGATCATCTGGATTTCAGCAGCCGTAAGACTTGACCCTTCAGGCATCGCCCCGCTTTGCACCTGCGCTTTGATGGTGGAAGCCTTGGCATGTATTTGCGTATAGTTTGTAAAGGGTCCGCCTTTATTTCCGGAACTGGCGTCGTGACAACCCGGAATTGCGCAACGGGTTTCGATCAGCGGGGCTATCTGTGTTGAGAACCGGGCATTGAGTGTTGAACAGTCAATTGTTTCGGGATACAACAATTCTGCCTTGTCGTAATAACATCCACTTAATAGGGCGAAAAGAGCCAGTACCAAAGTGATTTTTGGAATCATAGAATTAATTGTCTTGAATTAATACGCTTCGGGGATCGGGTTATTGTTGTTACGAAAAAAGAAACGGCAGGGTTGCTGCCATTGCGCCGGAATTACTTATCAATTTGCTCATGCAGCGCCACTTAAGACAGGCAGGGCGCTGCCGCTGGAAGATTGCCAGCGTATGTATGCGCGACAGCTCAGATACAAAGCAAAAAACCCCGCCCTGGAAAAGGCGGGGACCAAACCCTAAAACTAAAAATAACCCATGAGATTGACCACGCCAGGGGCGTGGTCTCTTAGTCACATACGTTGTTTTTCATGGCGAAGTTTCTGCGGCATGTAAATTATTTACATGTGCAGTAAACCTATAACCTCTCCTTCTTCACTTCTGAAGACGTACCATTTGAATGGATACGTACAGTTATTCTTTTCTTGCCATTTTCAACAGTGACCAGGTAATTTAACTCATCGTGCAATATCATTTCAAGCACTTCCTTTACTTCAAAATCGCCGTATTGGTTCAATAACTCCTGGCTTACAGTAAGGGGCAGGTTTTCGCGAACAACACTGCGAACAGTAGCCACTACCGAACCGTCTGAATCGATATACGCGATCATTCCCTCTTCGTTATACAGGAAACGAACTAGATACAGATCCAATCCATCGATCTGCTGCCACACAGCAAATTGAGCCTGGGGAAAACGTTTCATAAAAGAATACTTAACCTGGCGCTCAACATATGTTGATGCGGGCGATTTTGCCGACCCTTTGCCAGTGTCGGCCTGAACCGTGGTGTAGAAAGAACTTACCAATAGTACCATTGCGAGAATTACCTTTTTCATAAAATCAAAGTTTAATTGTTTACGTATTTATTTTGTTGTTGATTACTGATGCAAAGATGTATCAGCACGACGCCGTTTTCAATAACCAAACGAAGTAAGAATGTCACCACATCAGGGGAGTTGCAGCATGAAAAGGACATAAAAAAAGAAAGCCCCGTAGAAACGGGGCTCGATAACCAAAACTAACTGTCTATGAGAAAGACTTGAGAATTGCCTGTGTTTAATATTTTCTCGACGATTGCAATTGAAAATCGGCGTGCGCCCATGCCTGGTCAAAACGATTCTTCGCTTTCGCTGCTTCTTCTTGCTTGCCCTGTGCTGCCAGGCTATTGTACAAACCGAGAAGCGACCATCCATTTTCCCTGTATATTGCCAGATCCTCCAAATAAACTTTTTCTGCCTCCTCGTATCGCTTAGCCAAAACAAGCGTGTGTCCCAGGCTATGCCTTACCGAGAAAAACCAATCGGGGGGCTCCTGGTACATCAGGTTGTCTTCAATTACAACGGCTTTTTTGAATTCAGCGATCGCCGCGTCATATCTTTTTTGATGCATGGCTATTTCTCCTTCCAGCGTATGAGCCGCAATATTTACGAGGTCGTACGAGCTATTGATATCCCAAATGCGTTGCGATTTCAGGCTTTCGTCGTCCGCGATTTTCTGCAACGCGTCATTTTCCGCCTGGGCCGCTTCGATGTTTCCTTTTGCCGCCAGTGCCATGCCGCGGGCATAATGCCAAATAGCAACAGGGTATTTCATGGATTCGCCCGGCGGAGGCAATTTCATGATGTCTTCCCATTTTCCCAATTGCACCATCACATAATATGGTATGATATAGTAATGCTGAATAGATACACTCTCACCCAGCATTACTTTGTCCGTTTTGCGGCTAACCGTCCACGCGGCCTCCATTGCCTTTTTACTATTCCCCTCAAAAAAGGCGCAAGCCGCAAGGAAATGAACATTGTGCGGATAATAAAGCAGCGGGTAAGCGCCCTGCACCTTACATTGGGCGATGTACGTACTGTCGGCATTGAACGCCAGTTCTGTTGCTTCCACACCCTTATGATAATGGCCCGTGCGCACATAAATATGCGCGGGCATGTGCACCAAGTGCCCGGCGGCCGGCAACAGGTTCAGCAGTTTGCCCACCGCTTCCAGCCCTTTCTCAGGCGTGGCCGATGCTTCAATTGCATGAACATAAGAATGGTTCAATCCGGCATGCTGAGGAAATTTAGCTATCCCCTCTTCGAGCACGCGCAAGATTTCTGCAGTCCAGGGCCTCGCAGTGCCGTCTTTAAGAAACAGGTCCCACGGATGCTCATTCATCAACGCGTCTGCATAGAGTTCGATCACTTCAGCATCATCCGGATAGCGGTCATACACCTGTTTCATTGCCGCAGCATACGCAGTGTTATAAGGCCCCATATCCTTGACTTCTTCCCTCGGAAATCTTTTGGCTAGTGCGTCAATAAGGGCTTTCTCTTTTTCCGTCGCATTGGCTGCGTATTTTACTGCTTTATCAAGTGCATCGTTGATGTCGGAAAGACTGGTAGGATTTAATGGCGCATTATAATTTGGCCCCAATACCATTCCTAGGCCCCAATACGCCATCGCCAAAGCAGAATCATGTTTCAACGCTGCCTTGAACGATCTCCCTGCTTCTCCATGATTAAACGAATAAATTAATGTGAGGCCCTGGTTGAAATAAGCTTGTGCCATTTCATTCTTTGTGCTTACCGGGTAATGGAGCTTCCCCAATCCTTCAAATAACGGTGCATTCCCCTGCTCCATTTTTGCCGGGTCAAAATCGGGGGCACAGAACACAGACACCGGCCGGTTGCGACCATCAGGGTCAGCCGGCTTTTCGTTGTTCTTGCAAGCAATACCTGCAACGCCAGTTACAACTACAACCAATAAAAAGAAATACTTCATATGAGTTCTGTTTATTTGAAAGGAAATCCCAATTGCCACGAGTTCCGGAAGGGGGTATTCTCGTTATAGCAGGAATCTGCTGTCGCGCTCCAAATAATTAAAGTCTATCTGGGGAAATTCCACCAATATCTTCCATTGTCTTGTCCACAAAGTAATCCGGGTCCAAACTGGTGACATACACACTACTTTTTTTATGACTGAATTTTAAACCGGTCCGGCTGAAAGTTGCCAATCATTTTCGCCGGCAATTCATAGGGTGGAGATGGCTGATAAATTAATTCTCCCTCGCAAGTTAGAACTGACACCGCCATCTCCAACCACAAATGTGTGAGTTTCCGGTTTAAAACTCCAAAAGGGCGGTATCATTGAGCCATCGGTTCATTTTTTAACTGCTTCAATGAAGGATAACAGGTCGGTTGCAACACGTTTCGGATCTTCCCACTGCAATGCATGACCAAACCCTTCGTATACCAGCAATTTTGCGCCTTTGATTCGTTCCATCATCATTTCCTGGTTCCGGCGGCTGAAGAACAGATCCTGATCACCCCAAATTAAAAGAACCGGCTTGTCAAGTTTTGGAAGTTCCGGGCGATAGTCATACACCACGAGATCCTGGAAAATCTCCTTCCACACCCGCGCCGGCACTTTCATGCTTTCGCTGATAAATAAGGAAAGCGCTTCCGGCTGAATGGGTTTTGTAATGGTCGACTTCTGAAATTCAGCAGCAAACATCGAATCAACAGGATCGGTAAGTTTACTTACCTCCTTACCAAATTCCAGCACACCTTCATTCTCTTTCAGCGTCGGTGCCGATGCAATGATGACTACGGCCTTCGTGAGTTCAGGATAATCGAGTGCGAATCGCTGCGCAATGCCGCCACCCATCGAATGGCCGACGATAATTACTGGTCCCAGGCCTTTTTTCTTTATGAACTCCGCAACGTCGCGGGCGAAATCACTGACTTTATATCCGGTTGCAGGGCGATCAGAGTTACCATGCCCGCGCTGCGAGATGGCCATTGCATGCACCGAAGGTGGCAGAAATTCGAGCGTTGATTCAAATGAATGCCAGGAGTCTGTATACCCGTGCAGGAAAATTACCGGAACAGCACCCGCATGGCCCTGTTCCACATAACGCAGGTTAACCTTGCCGTTTACTTCAATCGTTTTTTCGACAGGAGCTTTTGGTAAAAGAAATGCTAAATGACTTTGTCCATGGCTCTCCACTCCTGTAATGAGGATAATGAAGCAAGTGATCGCTAATAACTTTTTCATGGCTATACTTTAGAAATTTGAATGATATCGCAAAGATGGTGCAGGTTAACTACGAAGAAAATAACCGAAGGAGGTGCTCGTCTAACCGAAACCGGTCAGTTCATTTCAAGGAGATCAGTTCTATATCCGGATTATAAGAACTTCCTTCTGTCTTTAAAATAACAGGGAAAAAAGGGTTGTCAAGCACCCAAAGGCGAACCGAACCCGTGTTGTTTTCGGCAACAATGGCATATAACTTTTTACCATCCGCATTATAAGTTTGCGGGTAATCGGTGGAAACAACCGACAGGTATTGACCTTCAAACTCAATGCACCCTGTTGATTTTAGTTTATTGTATTCATCCGGTGAAATGCAAAACAGTGCCCGGTCGTCATAAGGAATAGCAACCTGCTTTTTCAAACCAGCAGTCCGAACATACTGTTTGCCAGATGATGAATGCAATGTGGCAGGCATCTTCACACGGATATGCCAGGCACTGTCAGCAAAATTGTAGATTAATTCTCCTCTATCAAGCAAGCCAGACATAACACCACCATTCGGAAGCACCATATATTCCAGCCTGATAACTTTGGGATTATCCTGTGCATTGGCACTTTGTAAGATGGGGAGGGCAATAACAAAAAGAATCAGCGATTTCAGGATCTTATTTTTCATGTGATAACAGTTTATTCCGATTTTGTCAGGAACAAAAATCCCGCATTCACATGTGTTGAACTATACCTGAAAAAAAGAAAAGGCTAACCAGAAACGGTGAATTTGCAAATCAAACAATACGCTGGTGAATGGCTTTAGCCACCACTTCCGTAAGCGAAGCGACGTGGAGCTTTTCGTAGATTTTCTTAACATGACTGCGCACGGTTTCGTAACTAATGCCGAGGTCGGCGCCAATCATTTTGTAGCTGAGCCCATTGACAAGGCATGACAGTACTTCTTTCTCCCGGTTGGTAAGCTGGTAGTCGGGCGTTTCTTCTGGTTTTATCACAGACGACACCGATTGCATCTTGTTCAATACTTTCCGGGCAATCGACGGGCTCATCGGCGACCCGCCATACTGGAGTTCGTTTATAGAATCGACAAGTTTCGTATTAAGAAAGTTCTTAAGGATATAGCCTGAAGCACCTGCACATATCGAATCAAAAACCCTGTCATCATCTTCGAAAACCGTTTGCATTAATACCTGCACCTGGGGATATTCCTTTTTGATTTTAGTTACGGCTTCAATGCCAGTCATTCCCGGCATCTCGATATCCATTAGAACCACATCCGGCTTGCACGACTGTACATCGTCCACGCAGTCGAGCACATGCGAAAATGAACCGACCACATCGAAATTGGGTTCTGTTGCCAACAGCAGGCTGATGCTTTCCCGGATATTCTTATTATCATCGAATATGGCGATTCTTAAACTCATGGTTGTGATTTATATAAAGTTCTGAATATTTACCACGCTTTCCAATCCCCTAATACGGGGATCGCTTTTGGGATTTTCTTAACAAAGGATAATGATGAAGGCACCATCACGGAATTGGAAAAAGCAAAGTCACCCGTGTGCCTTCATGCTCCACGCTGTCAATTAACCAGCTTCCTTTCATTTCGCGCGCCCGTATCTGCATATTTTGCAGCCCATTTCCCGACATGCTGTTTGAGCTCCTTGCTTTAGCTGCATTGAATCCCTTGCCGTCATCCCGTACGGTTAGCTCCAGTTGCTGGTAACGGTATTTGATGTCTACCCACAAATTCCTGCACTCTGAATATTTCAGCGCATTATTCACCGCCTCTTTAAAGATGAGGTAGAAATTTTTACGCTTGGTCATTTCCAGCACGATTTGCTTTACTGCCTCGTCGCAATGAAAATGAAATTGGATCTGCTGAGAAGCCAGCAATGGCCGGGCAAAGGACTCCATTCGCTGCAGGATGGTTTCCATGCTGTCATTCCGCGGGTTGATAGCCCAAACGATATCATTCATTTCAGATATCATTTCGCTCGACGTATTGCTTATTTTTTCGAGCGTATCGCGAAGCGCCTCATGCTTTTCCTGCTGCTTATATATTTTAGCTACCTGGCTATAAACAGAAATACTGCTTAACGTGGAACCAACATTGTCGTGTAAATCCTGCGCAATCTTATTGCGGATGGCCTGGCGCTTCAGCAGTTCATTTATCCTGTATCGATAAACACCATATACAATTAAACCCATCAATATCAGAATGGTGACATAAAACCACCAGGTTTTCCAAAAAGGAGGGATGATATAAATATTTACCGTTGCAAAATCGCTGCTCCAAACGCCGGGTTTCACTGTTGCCCTCACCTTAAAAACGTAGTCACCCCCGTCTAAGTTGGTGTAATCTGCCTTGCCCTGGTCGGAAACCCAATCCGCATCGACCCCATCAAGTTTATGCTGGTATTGCACCGGATAACCGGCATGGTAGGAAGGAGCTGCATACTCTACGGAAAAAAAATTCTCATTATACCGGAGTTCAATTTGCTTGTTAAACAATAAATGACTGTAAGAATCGCCGAATACTTTGAAATCGGTAAAATACACTGAAGGCTGAGTAAGCTGGTCCCTCACCTGGTCCGGATGAAATGCAATATAGTAACCCGCACCGGCCAGGTACATTTTACCCGTTTCATCTTTAAAGATATACCCCTTCACTCCACCTGTTTTTTCCGCATCCGGAAGATGAAATGTAGTGTATGCTTTACGATAAGGATCATATTTGTGCAAATGGCCATTGGCAATCATCCAAACATTACCACGCGAGTCGGTCTGAATTCCTTCAGCCAGGTTATGTGAGGCAGTGATATGCTGAAATTTCCTGGTTTTTTTATCGAAATAATGCAACCCGCCGCCATACGTGCTCACCCAAAGATTGCCGCTATTATCTTCACTGATGTCATAGATATTATCACTACGGATAGTGGTGTTATCGCCCGGAATATTACAATAGTATTCAATTTGCTGCCCTTTCCTCCACTCCCCCAGTCCTGCTTTAACAGTAGCGACCCAAACAGTTCCGTCCTTCGACCGGAAAAACTTTCGAACCAGGTTGTCTTTGACATTCCACTTCTGCAGAATTTGCCGCACAGTATCGCGCCGGTGCACCCATTGATTCAATGTATAATCGTAATACGCAATATAGTGGCCATAGGGAATTACAAACAAAACAGGGTGCGAATCGATCGTATCTTCCATCATCGACACGATGCGCGATTCAATGATCCTGCCCATGATTACGTCTTTCTCGGTATTAGGCAATAATGAAAGCGATGCATTGGTGTAACGGAACAAAGTCATATTCGTTCCTACATATAAGCCTCCACCGGGATTTCGCAGCAATTTCGTCGCTGCGAGTTTCTCCCCTTTGTACGTGAGTGGCCGGTGTTCAAAAAAACCATTGGGATGGCGGTAATACAATCCATTTGAACTGGCAATAAGCAAATGCCCGCCTTCGTCGTTTAAGAAGTCGAACACCGTGGCACCCGATGCTGCTGGTGGCAAAAATGTTTGAGAGAACTGTTGCAGGGAAGGATCGTGCATGCTTATTCCCCGGTTCGTGCCAAGCCATACAATTCCGGAACGGTCAACGTAAATGGCATTAACACGGTTGTCGGCGAGACTGCCCTCTCGTGCAGGGTCGCGGCGATACTGGTGGAATCGCCCGGTTTCCCGATCATAAATATAAAGGCCTTCGTATTTACCGCCAATCCATACCCGCCTTTTGCTATCCTCTGCAAAAGCCAGGGGATCATCGGCCGGATAAGAGTATGGATCTTCCGTTTGTTTAAATACCTCTTCGGCACTGGTTTCAATATTTGCCTTATAAATCACCTTGTCCCAGGAACCGATCCACATATCCCTCTCACTGTCGCTATAAAGTGACGCCACCACCATATGCGGCAGTTTTGCATAGAGGTCACGATAACGCTCGTCTTCCTTGTAAACCATCGTTCGCGGATCAATCTTAATCAGTCCGCCGCCTTCCCTTCCTCCCCATATTATTCCATTGGCATCCATCGCGAGCGCCAGAATAGTTCTCGCCCGCCGGCGAATCGGTTCTGAAAAGCGCTCCAGCTTCTTATCGAAGCGAAGTAAACCCTGTCCGCTTGTTGCCAGCCATAAATAGCCTTGTTTATCTTCGAGAAGCGCATTAATGATGTTGCTGGGGATCGAGTTTGAATCGGTCGCAGAATGCTTGAACTGCCTGAATTGCTTTTCCGGGGAAAGGCGATGATCGTATCGCGTGATGCCGCCGTCGGCAGTCGAGATCCAGAGCACGCCATCCCCATCTTCGAGGAGGTCGGTAATGATATTGCCCGAAACACTGAACGTATCCGGGTTATGCCGGTAAGTCTGGAAACGCTGCCCATCATAACGATTCAACCCGTCGTCGGTGCCTATCCACACAAAACCCCGTTTATCCTGCAAAATGCAATTGACCTTATTGTGCGATAAGCCATTGTTTGTACCCAGGTTGCGAAAGTACAGCACGGGCGACTGGGCAATCGTTTTATGCGTTACGAGCAAAAACAGGTATAGGAGAATAAATCTCATTGACAGTAGTGCTTGCACATTGTTACAAATTTCCTTAAAAGAACCGGGAATAGCACCGGCGTTGAGTAGTCTGCACGGTTTACTTAGTAGCAAAAAACTCCGCCGGTTACTTCCATGCCTCTGAAGTTTTGCCGGCGGATTGATTGTTGCCCCCTATCCTTTAAACCTGTACACAATTGTCGTTCATGGCTGTTTCTGAACGGGTTCATCATATAAAAAATCGTCCAGGATAATCAGGTCTTTTGTGCCTCCATTGCTTATATCGTTAATGCCTTCCCCAAGATGCCCGTCATGCCCAATCCGTACGCGGGTAACTCTTTCATTTTTAAAGTAAACTCCCAGGAATGAAAAATTCGACTGGCTGCTTTTAGCGGGCACGAAGAACTTGCCAAGGCTGCGGCTTTCATTAAAAAACTCAAGAAACGTGGTATTTGTCCCGTCCACATCGGAGAACACGGCCCCGAAGCCTTTTACTGTTGCCGCTAAGGTTTGGCCCGGAACTCTGAATTCCGCATCCCATAAATTACTGCTGATGTTGGCAAAAGTTCTGTCGCCACTGAACGCCACAAACTGATTGGCGGCCGCTGCGTTCACCTCCGTAAATAAGCTTGCGCTTACCCTGAATTCTCCTCCAACACCGGCATACGCCAATCCTCTTTGCCGCGCAGCCGGGGCTCCTGCAAACGTGGGATTGAAGAAATCACCGGGCAAGGCCACATTTAGCATTTCGGGGGGAACGCCATCCCAGTTTATTTCGCGTCTGCCGCCAATGGCGCCCGGCGTGCTGTTTAACTGGGCACCTAATGTTTGCCTGAACTGGTTTAATGTGCCATTTATATCGCCGGATGCTTCAAAAACCACGATGTCGTCGTTTTCGTCTTTACTGCACGCAGAAACAAAAGCGATCAGTAAAATAACGGCGAGAAGTTTTATAGATATTAGCCGGCTTGTCATATGTAAGATTTAATGGTTCGTGGTAAGCTGATCGGTTGCAAATGTTCCATTAAATGATCTTTCAGCCTATCCCCACTGGTGTTAAACAGTCTCCCCAAATTTGGTGATGGCCCCCGCCAGGGGCGGGGGAATCATTCACCATTCAACCATCCAAAACAACTGCCCTTCTGTTCTGTCCTTTTACCTCGCCTAGTTCAATAATTTGGGTTCGTCATAGAAAAAGTCGTCCATTACCACAATGTCTTTCGTTCCATTGTCGCTGATATCTTTGGCGCCAGCACCCAAAGCGGCATTTCCGGCTGTTATTTTTATGCGGGTAATTTTTTCATTCGGAAAGAATACACCCAGGAAAGAAAATTTCTTTGCTCCGGTACTTACCGGCGCTTTGAACACTCCGAGGCTCTTATTGCCGTTGAAAAATTCGAGATATGTAGAATTCGGATCGTCGACATCTACCAATACCAACCCAAAGCCACGCACAAATGCGTCCGTGTTTGTACCGGCAATCTTGAAATTGATCTCGGTAACATTCGTGCCGACCGGAGAAAATAAACGACGACGGCTAAAAGTGGTGAATTGATTAGCATAACTGGGTTCAATGTCTGCAAAAAAACTGGTGTCAACTCTAAACCCTGCTCCCGGATTTACATAAAACAACCCACGCTTGCGCCCCGCTGGCCCGGCGGGATCTGTATTATTAAAAAAATCTGCCGGGAAATTCGCATTGTTGGTAAGATCGGCAGCTACACCGTCCCAGTTAACCTCCCGCCTGCCGGAGGTTTTGTTTGGGGTTGTATTCAGCGAATCGCCCAATAAGGACCGGAACTGATTTATCGTCGCTATGATTGCTGCGCTGTCGCCGCCAGCCTTCAATGCCTGCGATATTATTGCGGGAGGCTGCGGATTGTTATTATAGTCGTCGTCTTTGTTGCAGCTCACAAAGATTACCGCCAGTGCGATAAGGCTGATTTGTACCTGTCTCATTGTAATAAAGTTTAATAGTGAATGTTAGGTGATTAGCATTTGCCGGATGCTCCATATTGACGATACAAATGTGCTGCGGAAACAAACTGTTTACTATCGCCGTAATTGTTGAAAGAACTCACTACTTGTGGGGAGGAGAGCCTTGAACCATTCGTCATTCATATTATCACGCTCGTCATATATTACAAATACAACATCTGTTAGGCAGTTGACCTACTCCGGGAAAAACATTATAACTTTAAACAAATCTCATCGACATGATAACAAGAAAACTGCTGACAGTCCTCTTGCTGACATTTGCCAGCATCAGTTTTGCCCAGTCGAACCTCACTATATCACCCGAAAAGCCCAAGGCTGGAGACCTGGTCACCATTGTGTATGTACCAGGCGGGGATATTTCCAATACATTGAAACCCGTTGAGGGCATCGTGCTGACAGGAACAGGTAATAAGTTTAAAGCTGCCGACCTGCTGCTCACTAAGAACGGCGGCAAATACACGGCAACAGTGCAAACAGACACATCAAATAATTTTATAGCCTTTGGCTTTTCGGCCGATGGAAAATGGGATAACAATTTTAATAACGGATTTTATGTACTGCTCCATGAAGGAGATAAAGTGCGTAAGGATGCCTACTTCCAATTATCAACACTTTACCAGTTTGCAGGGTCTTATGTAGGTGTGGAGCGGAATTTGGAAAAAGCACTGGATGCGCTCGACAAAGAGCTCGCTTTGTATCCTGATTCCCGAAAAGGCTATTTGTCGAACTATTATTATGTTCTTAACCAGGCAAAAAAGGATCAGGGCCCTTCGCTGATCCTCAAAGAAATTGAAGTGCAGTTAAAATCAGGATTAAAGGAGGAAATGGACTATAGCAATGTGGAGTATCTCTATAACCTGGGCAAATACCCCGAACAAAGCAAACTCATTGGATCACTCAAGAAAGAAAAATTTCCTGATGGCAAATGGAAGGTGCAGGAGCAGGTGACTGCCTTTTATAATGAGAAAGATCTGGCTAAAAAAAGGGCCATGCTCGATGATTTGCTTCGGAAAATCGAAACAGATAAGAACTGGGAAACTTATAAGAACTCGGCTAACCGCTTCAAGAGTACGATGCTGATGGCTTATAGCGAGGGCAAAGATTGGGAGGGATTCAGGTCGCTTGCAGCAGATATAACCGATAAAGCGGTTGTTGCATCTGCTTATAACCAGGCTGCGTGGGCGTTGCAGGGAAAAAAAGAAAACCTGCAACAGGCCGAAGAGTTTTCAAAGTTCGCTACAGATTATGCCCGTATGGAAGTCAAAACACCAACAGCCAAAAAGCCAGACACACGTACGGAGAAGCAATGGGCGAAGGACCGCCAGTACACGTATGCGATGTTTGCGGATACTTACGGGATGGTGATGTATCGCCTGGGCAAATACAAACAAGGATTGCCTTATGCAAAGGAGGCCGCGATTACCGTGTATAATGCAAAGGACGCCGAGATGAACAATACCTATGCATTATTGGCAGAAAAGTCATTACCCGCCAAACAATACAAGAAAGAGATTGAGCAGTTTGTAAAAGATGGAAAGGGAACAGGCGACATGAAAGAAATTCTTAAAAGAGCCTATGTGAAAGAAAAAGGAAGTGAAGCTGGCTTCGACGACTATATTGTAGCGCTGCAAAAAGAGAACATCACGCGCATGATCGCCGAACTAAAAAAATCGATGCTCAGTGAAACAGCGCCCGTTTTTGCACTTAATGACCTGGATGGAAATAAAATTGATATTGCTTCCCTGAAAGGTAAGGTGGTTGTGGTAGACTTCTGGGCAACCTGGTGCGGGCCTTGTAAAGCGTCGTTTCCTGGCATGCAAAAGATGGTCAATAAATACAAAGATGATCCTAACGTAAAATTCGTATTCATCGACACCTGGGAAAGAGGAGAAGACAAGCGCAAGGGTGCGAGCGATTTTATAGTATCAAATAAATATAGTTTCCATGTGCTGATGGACAATGACGATAAAGTAGTGGAACAATTCAAAGTCGAAGGTATCCCGACAAAATTTGTAATTGATAAGAATGGTATTATCCGCTTTAAATCGGTTGGCTTCGACGGAAGTGACGAAAAACTGATCAACGAACTGTCAGCGATGATCGACATTGCATCCACGGCTTCAGGCAGTACCGAGTCGAAGAAAGCTTTTTAAGATTGTATTGAAAAAATGCAATAAGCCTGCTTGCTTGGAAAGGGAGACAAAATCCCCTTCAACGGCGCTTCAAATGCTGCGTGCGTCCTGGTTAGCGGGTAAAATGAAAAGACTTTATGGTGCTATTACCTGCTTCGTCTTCTGCAATAATTTTTAATTCATGCCGCCCGGGAGGACACTTTTCATCGAAGCGATAGATGAAGTTCCTTCCTTTGTCGTTCGTGAATCGCAGCCAATTTCCGTCCAGTTCCGCCCGAACATTCCTGACCTTATTAAAGTTGTCTTTTACAGTAAACACTATTCTTGTTGCCCTGCCCAGGTTGGCGCCTTCACTAAAACCCACAGGAACAATCGTGGGGGGCTCTTCGTCAACAATCAATTGGTAATAGCCAAAATCCCTGAAGCGGGCCGATGCCCAATCCTGCTGCCATTCCACCCGCTGCACATCCACTTTACTACCAGCATACCATTGCATCACGGTCCTTGCCCTTTGCGCGTCTGTTAATGGCCTGTCTGGTTTGATCCTTACCAAAAACGCTTCCTGCAACGGGATATATGGCTGGCCAATGACATGGAGCGACGATACCGCAGATGGTGACGCAGCAGCAAGTTTGTTATAGCGTATCCGCACCGAATCATAAAGACACCTTTCCCCGATAAAAAATTCACACTCCTCTGTTTCATATGCGTCGAGCATCAATGGGTAAAACTGTTTGCCTGCAGGTAAGGCAGGAATAATGCTTTTCCCATCCCACTTGATTTTGCTGTTCACTACAGAGCTGTTGCCATAACCGTCGCGGACCCGGATCCTGATGTCGTGAATTTCTCCGTCGCTAATATCAATCGTTCCATTGCCTGTCTCTTTGCTGTAGATAGAATTGAAATAACCAGGCAGCTCACTCAAATGCTGGAGCCAGCTGCCTGCGTTTGCTTTGAGCTTGTAATCTATATGAGCATTTAGATAACGCGTATCGTTGTAGCTGATGTTGTCCATCCGAAAACTGGAGACGAGCACCTCATCCAAATAAAAAGATGCTTCGTAAATACCATTGAGATTAGAAGACCCGGTGTGGTTATCAAATGATGTAATCGCAAGGCTGATTTTCGGAGAACTAACAGTTATTAGCATAGGGCTGGAATTATAATTGCCCGCCGCGCCGGCCTTTACGGTAACTAATTTGGGAGATTGTTCATACACACTTCGGGTACGATCGTACACAGCCAGCCTCAAAATGCGCGGCCTGGTATTATCGGCGAGTGGGAAGCCGAAGAGCATAGGATTCACATTCACGTCGTCGATGGTTCGGCGGATTTCGAAGTGAAGATGTGGTGCCTGCGATCCACCGGTATTTCCGCTATAGGCAATAAAATCTCCTTTCTTAACTGGAAATAAAGCGGGGTCCGGCTCCAAAAAAACCTTCCACGACTCTAATTGGTATTGTTGTTGCTTTAACCAATTATCCAGTTTTGGAGTAAAATCGTTCAGGTGTGCATATAACGTAGTGAAGCCATTTGGATGGTTGATATAAATAGCCCTCCCAAAACCACCGGGTTCTATTTTAATTCGCGCTATGTATCCGTCGGCGGCGGCATACACCGGCAGATTTTCCCGGGCGTTTGTTTTTAGGTCCAACCCCATATGATAATGGTTCGGCCGTAGTTCACCAAAATTGCCACTTAAGCTTATGGGAATTGCCAGCGGATTCCGGAAATATCCTTGTGGATACCCTGGAGATTGCGAATAGAGTGCGGAAATAGAAAAGGTGCATAGCAAAACAGAAAACAGTTGGCGCATCGTGTTAACAAAATCTTGGGTTAGTAATTTTTCGGAAGCAAATCTAACCGCTAAAACCGAAAAGCCCATTAGGTAAACTTCCAATATCCAGCATCTCTTCCCAAATTGGGCCGGCCGATTACCCCATGTTAATATTTTAAGAATACCCACATAGTGGTACGGTTTTTTATGAACAATGGAACAGCATTTGGCGTATATATATTGTCTTATGTAATAATGATGGTAAAATTTTACAACCTGGTTTTATGAAAAAGTTATCGAACAGGCTGATTTTATTTGTGGCGTTGTCTATTGGAACGATCGTAGGTATTTTTAAAGGAAGCGAAGCCAAACAAAAATGGGTCTTCCGTATTAAGAGTCGTTTTGATGAAAAGCGTCATTTAGCCGAATTGAAAAAAATACAAAAGGATGGGGGCGTGTTGCTCGATGATATCGAGATCGCGGCATTCCATAATTAATTCAGTAGATATAGACCAGCAATTCTGAAGCCTTTGCCGGAATGGTGAAGGCTTTTTTTATGCGTTTATGAAGCTGGCCAACTAAGGGAATTTATTCCAAAGTTCGATTGCCACAACGAAGTAACCGGATCGCCCGCATAGGTCTGTTAACGCTCATTAGCATAAACGGCCAACCGCCTGAAACCCTTTCCCAGCTTCATTTTCAAAAAACTTGGAATTTAATTTAGAAAATCCCCCCCACCGCATTACTTTTGCGCAATTTGTATTTTTAAACCTTCTCTAAAAAATGCCAAAAGACACTTCGATTAAATCAGTGCTAATCATAGGTTCCGGACCCATTATTATCGGACAAGCTTGCGAATTTGACTATTCTGGTTCCCAGGCCGCACGTAGCATACGTGAAGAAGGAATCAAGGTGATTTTAATAAACAGTAATCCGGCTACCATCATGACCGACCCCATGATGGCCGACAAGGTTTACCTCCTTCCCCTGACTGTTGAGAGCATTGAACAGATCCTCGAAGAGAATCAAATTGATGCGGTGCTGCCTACAATGGGTGGCCAAACGGCATTGAACCTTGCTATGGAAGCAGATGAGCTGGGAATTTGGGAGAAATTCAATGTACGGATGATTGGTGTTGACGTGGCGGCGATTCAAACGGCCGAAGACCGCGAGAAATTCCGGCAACTAATGGTGAAGATCGGAGTTGCTGTTGCGCCCTCCCGGGTGGCCAATTCATTGCTCGAAGGGAAAGAATTTGCACAGGAAATCGGTTTTCCGCTGGTAATCCGCCCTTCGTTCACCCTTGGCGGTACAGGTGGTGGTTTCGTTCACGACAAGTCGGAACTGGAAGCGGCGCTTGAGAGAGGTCTTTCAGCTTCTCCCATTCATGAAGTACTCGTTGAAAAAGCTGTTTTGGGATGGAAAGAATACGAACTGGAATTGCTGCGCGACAAAAACGATAATGTGGCCATCATTTGTACGGTGGAGAACGTAGACCCCATGGGCATTCATACGGGCGATTCTATTACCGTGGCGCCTGCCATGACCCTTAGCGATACGGCATTCCAGGATATGCGCAACCAGGCCATCCTGATGATGCGCAGCCTCGGAAATTTCGCGGGCGGCTGTAACGTCCAGTTTGCCCTCGACCCCGTTACCGAACAGCTCATCTCTGTTGAAATCAACCCACGCGTTAGCCGTTCATCGGCACTGGCATCAAAAGCAACGGGCTACCCCATCGCTAAGATCGCCGCCAAGCTGGCTATTGGCTATACGCTCGACGAACTTAAAAATCAGATCACAAAAACTACGTCAGCATATTTTGAACCGGCGCTTGATTACGTAATCGTCAAGATGCCACGATGGAATTTCGACAAGTTCAAAGGCGCCAACGACACGCTTGGCTTGCAAATGAAAAGCGTAGGTGAGGTGATGTCGATCGGAAGAAGCTTTACCGAAGCTATTCAGAAAGCCTGTCAGAGCCTTGAAAATAACGCGGTCGGCCTTGGTAACTATACCAAGAATATCATGAACGCCGAAGAACTGATCGAATACATCAAGATCCCGAAATGGGACCGCATCTTCCGAATTAAAGACGCGTTGTCGGTCGGAGTATCCGTAAATACCATCGCAAAAGCGACGCTTATCGACAAATGGTTCATCAATGAAGTGCGGAAGATCGTAGACCTGGAAAAAGAGATTGCCAAACATAAGATGAGCACCCTGCCGATTGAATTACTTCGTGAGGCCAAGAACCTTGGATTCAGCGATGAGCAGATCTCGTTAATTATGCAAGACGGCAACGACGAATCGGTGTACGAAAAAAGAAAGGCAGCGGGCATTACCCGGGTATTCAAAATGGTGGATACCTGCAGCGCCGAATTCGAAGCAAAAACTCCCTACTTCTACTCTACTTTCGAAAGTGGCAATTATAATGAAAGCAAAGTATCCAATCGTAAAAAAGTAATCGTGCTTGGTTCCGGGCCGAACCGGATTGGGCAGGGTATTGAATTCGATTATTGCTGCGTTCATGGTTTATTGGCGCTAAAAGAGGCCGGTTACGAAGCGATCATGGTGAACTGCAACCCCGAAACGGTATCTACCGATTTCGATATGGCCGACAAACTTTATTTCGAGCCGGTATACTGGGAGCATCTTTGGGAGATCATTGAACATGAAAAGCCCTACGGTGTAATTGTTCAGTTGGGTGGCCAAACGGCGCTGAAGCTTTCCAAACGCCTTAACGAAAAAGGGATCAAACTGATTGGTACGAGCTTCGATGATATGGATATCGCAGAAGATCGCGGCCGTTTCAGTGACATGCTAAAAGAGCTCGACATACCGTACCCCGACTATGGTACTGCTTACGACGTAGACGATGCAGTCGCTGTAGCCAATAAAGTTGGCTACCCCGTGCTGGTTCGCCCTTCGTATGTGCTGGGTGGTCAAAGGATGCGGATCGTGATCAACGATGAAGAAGTTGAAAAGGCAGTAGTAAGCCTGTTAAAACATATCCCTGGCAATAAGATCCTGATCGATCATTTCCTTGATCGTTGCCAGGAGGCCGAAATCGACGCCATCTGCGACGGCGAAAGCTTCCACGTGATGGGCGTAATGGAGCATATTGAACCGGCCGGCATTCATAGCGGAGACAGCAATGCCGTATTGCCGCAGTTTAACCTGACTCCTCTCGTGGTTGCTACCATGGAGGAATATGCAAAGAAGATCGCCTTCCGCTTGAATATCAAAGGTTTGATAAACATTCAGTTCGCGATCAAGGACGGTAAAGTGTATGTAATTGAAGCCAATCCACGTGCTTCCCGTACCACTCCTTTTATTGCAAAAGCTTACCAGATCCCTTACCTGAATATTGCTACCAAGGTTATGCTGGATGCAGTTCGTTTAAAGGATCTCAAGTTTGTAAAGCGATTAAAAGGCTATGCTATCAAAGAGCCCGTTTTCAGCTTCAACAAGTTCCCGGGAGTAAATAAGGACCTGGGACCCGAAATGAAGTCGACCGGCGAGGCCATTCGATTTATCAAAGACCTGCGCGATCCTTATTTCCGCCAGCTGTATCGCGAAAGAAGCATGCACCTCAGCAAATAGGTCGTTGAATTTTATACTGAAAGTCAAAAAGGATCCCCGGAGATTCTTTTTGACTTTTTTAATTTTGGTAGCCATAAAAGTTAGTTGACAAATTCATTAAACCAGTAACCATCTTATGAACAAGGAACTCCAGTCAATTATTCGCAATCTGCAAAATGTAAATACTGGCCAGCCCTGGTATGGCCGCGCCGTTTTTGACCTGCTCGACGAAGTGCCCGAAAATATTACTTCGGTAAAGCCGGTAAATCATCCCCACTCTTGCGTCGACCTGCTTTATCATATGATCACATGGGCCGAATTCACATTAAAGCGGGTGGAAAAAGACGTAATCAGTGACCTCGAAACATTTGAGAAACTGGACTGGAGAGAAATTGATCCCCAGATTCACGGTTGGAGTGAAGGCGTTAAGCAGTTCAAGGAAATAAACGAAAAATTGGTAAGCTTACTGCTGGCAAAAGATGACAGCTTTTTAAAAGAAAAGGTAGATTACCGGGATTATAATGTGCGCTTTTTGTTAAATGGCCTCGTGCAGCATAATATATATCATATCGGACAGATCGCTTATATCAAAAAGATGCTGGTTGCTTAAACGAGGTTGGTAAAAGTTATGCTTCGGCGATGCCATTACGAATGGCATATAACGCCAGCCCGATCCGGCTATGCACTTTCAATTTGGCAAACAAGTTTTGCCGGTAGTCATCTATGGTGCGCGGACTCAAATTCATCTTTTCAGCAATGTCTTTATACGCCAATTCAGTGCAAACCCAGCGCAAAAATTCTTTCTCCCGTTCGTTCAGTACAATCCCTTCCTCGTCGCGGTCGGCATCGCGGTGCAAACCACTGATCAGCTTTCCGGAAATGAGGTCGGGCAAATAAACATCCTTGCTGATAACCGAATCCAACGCTGCTTTCAACTCTTCGGGCTCCGCATTCTTGAGCAGGTATCCTTTTGCCCCGAGCCGCACCATGCGAATGATCGTACGTTCATCGCTGAGCATGGAAAGTACAAGCACTTTTATCTGAGGATAGTTGCTGTGCAACCACCGGGTTGTTTCGAAGCCGTCCATTTCCGGCATGTTCACGTCTACCAATACGATGTCGGGTATTCCGTGCTGGTGTATCAGCGGTCGGATCTCTTTGCCATTATTCGCTTCAAATGAAACGGTATAACCAGGGAAAGAACTGATCAGTTTTGCCAGCGCGCTGCGCATGAGCGAATGATCGTCAGCAATTGCAACTTGTATTTTTCTATCGGCCTTTGTCATATTCCGTTGGTTTCGGGGGCTGGTATCGATATTGTTACCCGGGTGCCCTTTCCGGGTTCGCTGTGCATTTCCAGATCGGCACCGACTAATTTAGCGCGGTTAAACAAACTCTTTAGTCCCACTCCGCTCGACGAATTTACCGCCTGGCGCTTCGATGCTACATCAAATCCAACGCCATTGTCGATTATGCCCAGTTCAAAACTGTAGTCAGTCCCGTATTGCAACGTGACCGACACCGTGGTGGCACGCGAATGCTTAAGAATATTATTCAAAATTTCCTGAAACATACGGAAAAGAAAAATCTTTTTTTGATCCTCGAAGTGAAATTCCTCTCCTTCGATGGATAGATTCACATCTAAAATACCAGACCGCTTCACGGAGTCTATCTCATATCGGATAGCCTCATCCAGACCTATTTCAGTAATGCGATCGGTATGGAGACTTTTGGTGAGGCTAGACAGATCGGCGATCGCTTTGTTTAATATCTGCCTTGAGTTTTGGATTGGATCATAGGCTTCATGTTCTTTAGCCACAGGCAATACTGCCAGTGATATTTTTACAACCGATAGCATTTGGCCTATGTTATCATGCAATTCCTGGCTGATAGTTTTGAGCGTATTCTCCTGAATCTCCAATTGAGATTTTAGCGCTTCCTGCTCATAAACATCCTTCATCAGGGCGAGTTCCTGCTCCTGCTGATGCCGGCGGCGTTGATACAGAAATAGTATGGTGACTATAAAACCAACAAGAAACAGGGCAAGTACGCTTGCGATGATTATGATGATATATATTTCCTGACCCTTATCCTGCATAAGAATGCAATACTAAACAAAGAATAGAGCAGAACATTCAAAACGTTGATAATCTTATCGAAATTGGTCAAAATAAACGGGGCAGCACCTTCGATCAGGTCAGACATCGCAAAAATGGGAAAGGAACAACAATAGAAAAAGAGAAGCCCGGAGCAAATCCAAAAGCCCGGTTCACTGGTTAGATAGATAAATTTGGGAAGACGGAAAATTTCAAAAAAATAGAACATGGAAAAACTTATCACCAGTAAGCAACCCAGCGAATAAGTAACAGTATGAAACGTGTTTAAACCCTGAATGAACACAATATTGAAAACGGCAACAGGAATATAAATAAGGGCTGCGGCAACGATGACTTTTTTTACAAACTTGTTTCGTATGATGCCACGCAATACGAACAAATAAAAGCCAAACTCGAAGAGTGTGAAAAAATTATAAATGGAAGCGGTGTTAAACCTGAAATTCCAGAGATAGATCGCATACAGTTCTACGCTAACTGATATGAACAGGAAAACCGGGAACACCCGAAGGTAAAAAATGTCTTTATTTCTGGACAATAGAACAACGCTAATCAGCAAACTGATTGCAATAAAAAAAACATAAAGGGGAATTATGTCCAT
>JGI10216J12902_100488670_pt1 | contig 22825 bp, 17 predicted proteins | sample KanNatreferecore_FD_12902 | JGI IMG/M metagenome (IMG submission 12902)
GCCATACCGACCGACACCGGGCGTCTCGGCCGGAGTACACGGCCAATTGCACTACTTCGCCAGGCGTACCGCCGAACGCTGGTGAAGGCCGAATATTTGAGCAGTCATGGTGCGCCGGATTGGTTGGCTGGCCTCTCGGCTAACCTCCCATTCCTCGAGACTGCATTCCTCGGCTGCGATAAATTTCAGCATTTTCGCCACTGGACGCGGCACGAGCTCTCAGGATTCGTTCGAGATGTCTTGTCGAATGACGACGCGAATGAATTGACGTCGTGGTTCGACATGTCGCGGGTCGCCACGATGGTGAAGGACCACATTGCTGGCCGGGCCAATTACACAGACGAACTCGACAAACTGATGACCGTGGCCACGCTTCGTCGAACGCTTGCACCTAGTGAAGCCCCCACCGTTCCACCTTCATCACATTTCCATCACGAGATGGCGGTCGAAATAAACACGTTGCACTGAGTACGTCGACATGGCGAATCTAACATTGGCGTACGTGCTCATTACACCCGCCCGGAATGAAGGGCCCTACCTCGAGAGGACGATTAAGTCAGTCATCGGCCAGACCATTCTGCCACTGCGATGGGTCATTGTGAGTGACGGTTCAACAGATCAGACCGCAGCCATCGCAGCACGGTACGCCGCATGCTATCCGTGGATCACATGTATCGAGCGGCCGCAACGTACAGCGCGAGATTTTGCCGGTAAGGTGTTTGCCTTCAATGCGGGCTTTGAGACAATGAAACATCTTGACTTCGACATCGTTGGTAGTCTGGACGCAGATCTCTCGTTCGTGCCGGACTTCTTCGAGTTTCTGCTGAGCAAGTTTGCGGCGGATCCACAACTTGGCCTGGCGGGCTGTCCGTTCAGTGAGGACGGCGTCACGTACGACTATACATTCAGCAGCGCGGAGCACGTCTCGGGTGCGTGCCAGATGTTCCGGCGAGAATGTTTCGAGCAGATAGGCGGCTATGTGCCCCTGAAGGGTGGCGGGATCGACGTCGTGGCGACCTTGACCGCGCGGATGAAGGGCTGGCGCACGCGAACCTTTACCGACAGAGTCTGTGTTCACCACAGGCCAATGGGATCTGCGGCCGAGAGCAGCAAATTCATGGCGAACTACAAACTCGGCCGGCGCGCGTACCAACTTGGGTTTCACCCCGTTTGGCAATTGTGCCGCAGCGCATATCAGATGACGCGCCGGCCGTACGTTGCCGGCGGCGTTGCACTGGCTGCGGGATACCTGGGAGCGATGTTGTCTCGATCAGAACGTGCTGTCAGTCCCGAACTGGCAACGTTCCAGGGCCGCGATCAAATGAAGCGTCTCCGAGTGTTCGTCGGAACACGCATCGGAATCAACCAGCATTGATTCAGCGGCTCTCTCACGGGTATCGCCGCTTCGCGATCGAAAGATTTGCGCGCCGCGAGTTTCGACTCAACGGCCGATCTCCGTATGTTTCCTTCACATTCGATGATTTCCCACGGAGCGCCCTGACCCACGGTGGGCGCATACTCGCCAACTACGGTGTCCGCGGAACGTACTTCGTATCGTTCCGGCTTCTCGAGCGCGAAAGCGTTTCGGGCCGTATTGCATCTCTGGCAGATCTCAAGACACTCGTACGGGATGGCCATGAGCTAGGCTGTCACACCTTCGACCACCTTGACGGCTCGGAAGTGACTGCAACCGCGTTTGAGCAATCAATCGAATCGAATCGGGCGGCGCTGGCGAGAACCGCAATCGACGCGCAATTCCGAGTGTTCGCCTATCCACTCAGCGGACCGTCGGTCGGCACAAAGAAAATCGCAGGCAGGCACTTCGCCGGCTGTCGTGGCGGCGGTCAGAGTTTTAACCGCGATGTTGTCGACCTCAACCTTCTGAAGGCCTACTTTGTGGATCAGAGGAGCCGGGACAATTTGGACGAGGCCACACAACTCATTCACTCGAATGCAGCGACGAACGGGTGGCTGATCTTCGCCACGCATGATGTCGCCCACAATCCATCACCTTATGGCTGCAACGAAGAATATTTCGAGAAGATAGTTCAGCTGGCGCTGGCATCTGGCGCTAGAGTGCTGCCCATGACCCAAGTCTGTCGCGAGCTCGGCATCGTCAACTGACTCCCCGAAGAACGGCGCATGTCCAACGTGGCGACGAGACTTTCAGTTTCTGTGTCCAAGCATCCCTTGATTCCACACGTCGCCGTCTGCATTTGCACATTCAAACGCAGCCTCCTATTGCCTAATCTTCTTCGGCATCTCGAGTCGCAGCGGACCGACGGCATTCTTACCTACGACGTTGTTATCGCCGACAATGATTCGGCGCAGTCTGCTGAACACGCCGTGCGTGAATTTGCGGCCACTTCTCAGCTGCCAATAACGTACTGTGTCGAACCCATACAGAATATTTCGCTGGCGCGCAATAGGGCAATTGCACATGCCACGGGCGACTTTTTGGCGTTCATCGATGACGACGAAGTTCCGACAAAGGACTGGCTGTATCAGCTCTTTCAGGCGCGCACGAAATATTGCGTCGATGGCGTCCTCGGTCCCGTGCTCCCGCGCTTTCAGGAGCGGCCACCCCGATGGGTTGTGAAGGGTAATTTCTTCGATCGGATGCGTCATCCAACCGGTCGCCGAGTGAAATGGCCGGAAGCGAGGACCGGCAATGTTCTCCTTTCACGAGCCGCTTTGGACCACATGGATACGCCGTTTCGCGCTCAGTTCGGAAGTGGTGGTGAAGACGTCGACTTCTTCCGCCGGCTAATTGGCAGTGGCTGCACCCTTGTGTGGTGTGATGAAGCCGCAGTGTATGAGCTGGTACCGCCCAGCCGTTGTACACGTCGGTTTCTTCTCCGTCGGGCACTTCTACGTGGGAGCACGTTTCCCAAGCAATCCGGGCACCGAGTGCGCAATGTCGTCAAATCGGTCATCGCCGTACCGTGTTACATAGTGGCGCTGCCGTTCCTCGCACTAACTGGGCAACACGTCTTCATGGGCTATCTGATCAAACTTTTGGACCACGCTTCTCGGCTGCTGGCATTAGCAGGCATGCGACTCTCAACTCAGCGGGAGATGTGAAGTGTCAGACTTGACGGTTCAGCAAGTTGACGAAAGCCTTACGCGTGTTATTAAGTGGGTTCAAGACCATCGGTACAAGGCGTACGAACCGGCTGACGGGAACTCGTCAACGCTGTTTCCACTGACAAGAGGCCGCGTATTACCCATGCGCATCTTGCAGCAGTTGGTTTTACGCTCGCCGTTTAATGTTCGCCCCGTCATCGGCGTGGTCCCGCATGAATCTGCAATTGGCCGAGCCTACATGGCATGGGGCTACCTAACGATGTGTCGAAGCGCAGCCTCATCAGCGATTCTTGATGAGGCCGTGTCGTGTCTCGCGTGGTTGGTGATGCACCGAGCCCAAGGACAAGACGAGTTTTGTTGGGGAGATCCTTATCATTACGCCACGCGGAGTGGTCGACGGCCGTTAGGTGCACCGATTTTGATTTGGACCGCACTCATCGGCCAGGTGTTTTTAGACGCGTTCGAGGTGCTCGGTAACACGCAATACCTGCGCGTAGCTGAGAGTGTAGGTCGGTGGATTTTCTCGCTTCCGAAAGAGGAGACTGAATGCGGATGCTGTTTAAGCTACAACGCGTACAAACAGGAATCCATTCATAATTCGAACGCCATGGGCGCGGCCTTCCTCGCGCGGCTTGGCGCCATGACTGCCAACAATAAAGCGACGTCACTGGCTCGCCGCGCTATGACTTACACATGCGCTCGGCAGCGGCCGGATGGCGCATGGTTCTATGGTGAGGAATCCAAATATCACTGGTGTGATAATTTCCACACCGGCTACAACATCTGCGCGCTCAAGACATACAGGGATGCTCTGGGAGATCACTCAGTCGATTTTCCGCTTTCGCACGGGTTGAAATTCTTCAAAGCTAACTTTTTTGATGAGGACGGCCGCCCAAAATATTTCCACGATTGCCTTTATCCAATTGATATCCAGTGTGCCGCGCAGGCCGTTGATACGCTCGTGTCAGTCTCCGATGGCGATCCTGCGTCATTCGAACTGGCTCTCAAAGTCGCCGACTGGACCATCCGTAACATGCAGGCGACTGACGGCCACTTCAACTACCGCCAACTTAAAAGAATGGCCGTCACAACGCCGATGCTGCATTGGGGACAGGGCACAATGGTCAAGGCGCTCGCCATCGCGTCACACAAGTTGCGGGCGGCACGGCCGCGCATCGACTCACCACCATGGCCTTCGGAAGGACGTATCACTGCGTCCATCGCTGAATAACTCGTTGACCGTGAGGCGTGGCATTCGATGAGTGTATCGACCACTCTCCGCGTTGATTCCCAATTCCTGTCGTCTGTCGTGAGTTCTCGCAGCGAATTATGCGCATCGTAGCAGCGATTATCTTCACTGCCTTTATCTCCTATTTGTTCTGGCGAGATCTTCGGAGACCTGACCGCGATTCCATATCCTGGGTCCCGTTTGTCTGGATGTTCATAGCGGGTTCACGGTTTGTTTCACGGTGGTTTGACCTGCAACCGTCTGGGAACGCTCTTGACGGTTACGCTGAGGGAAGCCCACTGGATCGAACAGTGTTTATGCTGCTTATCCTGTGGGGGTCGGTCACTCTGTATAGACGACAAATTTCTTGGAGCCGGCTCCTGGCTGGCAACAAATGGCTTGTCGCGTACTTCCTCTACTGTCTTCTAAGCATGACTTGGAGCGAGGAGCCGCAGATCCTGGCTAAAAGATGGGCCAAAGACCTCGGAAATCCAATAGTCGCCCTAGTGATGTTGACGGAACAACGGCCGTACGAAGCCATCGTCTTGACATTACGAAGATTAGCATTCGTTTGGATGCCCCTTTCCATCCTGTTTATCCGTTGGTACCCAGAATTCGGGAGGGCGTACTCGCCTGCCGGCGCCGTTATGTACTCTGGAGTCGCTGATCAGAAGAACACCCTCGGCCTTTCGTGTCTCGTTGTCGGCATCTCCTGCGCATGGAAGCTTCTGATGAAACGCGACGCCGTCGATAGATACGACTTTGCAATAGCGGCAATGGTGGGTTGGCTGCTGTACATGTCGAACAGTAAGACATCGCTCGCATGCTTCGTCGCAGCGGCTTTTATCTTGGTCTACGCCGCACGTTCCGCCTCCTCACAACGACCGACGCGGCTCATCACTGCGACATTACTCGGCGTCGCGCTGTACACCGCTGGTGATTCCCTGCTGAACGTCACGAATTATGCCTTCACCTTGCTCGGCAGAGACCAAACGCTCACAAATAGAACCGAAATCTGGAGCATCCTTTTGTCTTTTCGGACGAATCCATTCATCGGCACTGGATTCATGAGTTTCTGGACGGGCGACCGTATGAGGGCCGCCTGGACGGCTATCGGCTCTCCTATCAACCAGGCGCATAACGGCTACCTCGAACAGTACTTGAATTTAGGCTACATCGGTGTCTCGTTTATCGGCCTCATCTCGCTTGCCGCCATCGTGAGCGTGCGGCGCCACTTGAAGGAAGACTATGCGGCCGGCGTCCTGAGGTTTTGCTTTATCGTCACGGCACTGCTGTACAACTACACGGAGGCCTCATTTTACGGTATTAACAACATCTGGTTGCTGTTTTTGGTTGCCTGTATCGATCTTTCTAAGTTCCGCGCCGCCGGCGCGGACGCTGTTGTCGTTCGGCGCGCCGCTGCCAACAGCGAGGCGCCGCACAGGCGTCGCCGCGTCGCTTCCACGTCAACACTCAGTGACACTCGGCTAAAGTGGTACGCACGCCACAGGCGTACTCGCATAGGTGAGCGGCATGTTCCTCTAGTAAGGAGACTCTAGTGAGTTGTCCTATTCCTCCACGCATTATTCAAACAGCAAGGCACCGGGAGTTGACGTTGAAGCAGAGGGCTTTTACGGCAAACGTTCGACTGTTCAATCCGGATTATGAGTGGCGATTCTTCGACGACGTGGATGCCGATCGTTTTGTCGCCACGGAGTTTCCCCAGTTTTACCGCGTTTTCGATTCCTTTCTATTTCCGATTCAGCGGTACGACTTTTTTCGCTATTTAGCAGTTTATCGGCTCGGTGGGTTTTACTTCGATCTTGACGTCCTGCTAGCGAGTGAACTGGGCGAGCTGCGCTCGAACAGCTGTGTGTTTCCGTTCGAAGGCTTAACCTTCAGCCACTTGCTTCGGGATTACGGGATGGACTGGGAACTTGGCAATTATGCATTCGGCGCTGCAGCTGGCCATCCATTTCTGGCGGCTGTGATTGACAACTGCGTCAGGGCTCAAAGAGATCCTGCGTGGGTTAATCCGATGATGTCCGGAGTGCCGCTGTTTTCTCGGTCTGTGCATCACATCTTGTACAGTACTGGGCCTGGCTTGCTGTCGCGTACGTTTGCCGAAAACCCCACACTTGCGTCGACCGTGTCTGTGCTATTTCCAGACGACGTGTGCGATATTCAATCGTGGAATAGATTCGGTCGCTTTGGCATCCATTTAATGGAAGGCACCTGGCGGCCACAGACTAGCTTTCTACACCGAAGGCTTGCATTGGCTTGGGAGGCCCTCGTCGCCATCAAGCGTCATCGCGAGAGCCGTCGCCTAGGGAGAACAAGGAACATACCAACAGCACATGTGAGCGACCGCTCGGCCCCCATCACTAAGACAGCGAATGTTTCGCACTGATCCGGCCATACCCAAGTTGTACAGTTTGATGGAACGCGCACGCACGCGCCGTAAGGACATTGAATGACTGTCATTAGAGCCGAAATCAGCATTAATGGTGAACAGATGTTGGTGCCGGCTGTCGAAATCGATGGGACTTTGGTTATCACTAGTGGACGGTTTCCGCGAATCGCCGCTGTGAAAGATGAAAGTTTCGTCGATGCTGGTGTGCCGCGGGATCCCGCCCGTTTTGTCAAAGCGGTTTCGGAGAGCATGCTAGCCGCCGACATAGTGACTTTTACTCAGCACATCGACGATCCACGGCCGAGGCACCCTTATTACTGCGAGTTGGACAACGTCGCCGCCGCTGACACGACGGATTTCACGAAGTGGTGGGAGAAGCTGCCGCAGTCGACTCGGAAAAATTGCCGACGCGCCGAAAAGCGTGGGGTTCTAACTAGAATCGTTTCCTTGGATGAGCACCTAGCGACTGGCATAAAAGGCATTTACGACGAAACGCCGACTAGACAGGGAAGGCGTTTCTGGCACTACGGCAAGGATGTTCACCGGGTTCTTCGCGAAAACGCTACCTATCTTGACCGCAGTGACTTTATTGCGTCGTATCACGAAGACGACCTCATTGGTTTCATGAAGATCGTCTATGTTGGCCGCATCGCAAGAATCATGCAACTCCTTTCGCGCATTTCGCATAACGACAAGCGCCCTATAAATGCCCTGATCGCAAAAGCCGTGGAGGTCTGTAGCCAGAATGGCGTCACACATCTCATTTATAGTAAGTACCAATACGGAAACAAAACGAGCACTCCTCTTATGGAATTTAAGAGTCGAAACGGATTCAATTGCATCATGTTCCCTCGGTACTATGTTCCGCTGACACTCCAAGGCAGAATCGCCATCGCGTGTCGGCTGCATCGTGGCGCACTTGGGCTGCTGCCGGCGGCAGTCATCAACAATGTGCTGCGTATGCGTGATTCGCTCAACGGGCTAATCACCGCCGGTCCCACCACGCCCGCCTCCGTTCACAACATCGGCGACGTGGGTGTGTCTGATGAATGACATTCGCGACGGGTTCATGCCGGTGTAGCTCAATGGTAGAGCGACTGACTCGTATTCAGGTGACGGAGTGTTCAAATCCTCCCGCCGGCTCTATTCTGAACAAAACCCACGCGACGTCAAATAATTCACCAGTCATTAGGGAATACCGTACCCTTTCAGCGTTTTTGCCTATTTTATGAGCTTGACGAGATCTTTATCGTTTCGACTCGTCGGACTCCTTTTGTCAACTACCGCCGCTATTACCGTCCGCCAGTGACAACGCCGGACGTGTTGTTGTGAAATGGCGCTGGGCATGATGCGATCCAATTGCAGCGAGTTACTCTTATCTCTTCTACTGATCACGACACTGTCGCCGTCGGCCACCCCACTCGTGGCGCAACAACTACCAGGTTCAAATATTATTCCTTTAAGCCGCCTAATCAGATGGGAGCCCGGCAAAACAATAGGAGTGCCTGGTGGTATACCAACAGATCGGGCAACCTGCCCGACGCCGGAATGCCTAGCTATTCTCAATGCGCCAGTTAGTTTTAGGACTGGGATGTCAGACGCTGCACCACTTATACAGGCAGCGATCAATTCTGCACCATCGAACACAGTCGTGGTGATCCCACAAGGCCGCTGGAGAATCGATTCTCGTATCTCGATCTCACAGAACAAGGATTTTGTTACTCTGCGCGGTTCTGGCGCTGGGACCGTACTCGACTGTCGCACTAGCACGTGCGTTTATGTTGGCTCAGGGAGTGATTACGGGTGGGCGTGGCCGACTAGTGGAAACCTTGTGACCGCTTATGCCCCGGACAACCTGACAGGCGGGACCAAGCTAACTATTGCCAACACTTCAGCGTTTTCTGTGAACCAATTGGTTAATCACCGGGTGGCGAATGACACGTCGCTTCCAGTTCTTAGTGTTGCTGGTTTCAATAATCTTCGCAGGCAGATGACGCGCGTCGTTGCGAAAACTGCAACGTCGCTCACTGTGTTCCCGCCGATTTACGGCCATGAAAGATTCGTTAAACTCGGTGCAACGGTAAACGTGGCCCAGATGCAGACGGATTTCGCCGGGATCGAAGATCTGGTGTTGGACGGAACTAATGGAAAGGTGTCGTACGCCGTGTGGTTCGAACAGACGTACGCGTCGTGGATAAAAAATGTTACGGTGACTCGTGCGAGTAATTATAGCGTCTTCGTAATGAGCTCCCTCAATTGTGAGTTGCGCCACAGTCGATTGGACGAACTGAATCACTCCGGACCCAACGGCGCTGGTCTTCTTATGAACACTGTTTCTGGATGTTTGATTGAAGACAACATTATTCTCGAATCGTTTCCTAACATCGAAATCAATAACGGTTCGTCTGGAAATGTTGTGGCTTATAATTTCATCAACAACAAGAGTGGCCTTATCGGCATCGATACGAATCATGGCCCTCACAATTCGTTCAATCTTTACGAAGGTAACGTCTCGCACAATTTGATGTCTGATGGGTACTATGGCAGTAATTCTGACGACACGGTCTACCGGAATCTGCTGCATGGTAACGGCATCGCCGCCAGCGGCACACCAACTTATTGCCTCAGCTTAAAGCGATTCGCCAGGAATTTCTCTCTCGTCGGCAATATTTTTGGTAGTGCCAGACACGCGGCTCGATGTGATGGATACGGGTTGCCAAACATTGGCAACGGTAATTGGACCGGAACAGCGCAACCAACCGCAGGCGACTACTGGAACGATTGGCGCCCTGATATCGGGACGATGATACGCGGGACTCTGATTGGACGCACTGACGATTTTCACGGCACCGTGAGGCTCAGTTCGGGAACGATGTTTCGGGGTCAGTCACCGGCCCTCTGGCCCGTGACCGGCCCTACAATGTTCAGCTGGGTTACAGTCGTGAGCGTCACGGGTAACGTCGTCGCCGTCGATTCCTCGCCGTGGCAGGTCAAGCTACCCCCATTAAACACGCTGCTTAGGATCGAACCGGGGTCAGGCGGTTTTCAGGAACTCGATCTGGACGTCGAGGCGACGACGTTGAAGAAGGCCAATAACTTTATACCGACTGGAATTCCGCCCGGCGAGTCTTTGGTTGGCACAATTTTGCCGCCAAGCCTGTATCTCGCAGCCAAGCCAGTATGGTTCGGCCAGCTGGCCTGGCCGCCGTTTAACCCGTATGTACCTAACCTCAGTTATGAGGCGATACCGGCGGGGTACCGCTACACGTACGGAGTCGCGCCACCGGGCGCGTCAACTCCACAGACACCTTCCGGGCTTCGGGTCGTTCGGTAACGCAGACGTGTTCGTAGAAGCAGTAAAGCCGCGAATTCTGTACGTTTCGCCATTCTCGCCCCACCAGGTCACGAGCGCCTCAGAGCTCCGCTCATTGGAGATCGCACGCGCCTTACAAGAATTCGGCCGTGTTCAGGTAGTGGTGGTTGGAGTTGAACGATTACCTAAATGCGATGCGGCAATCAAACATTGTGAATTCGAAATCGCCTACAGCATCGGCGTTCAGCCTTGCCCTAACACCAACATCCTTCAGAAAGTCAACTGGGCGTTGAATGCACGCGGGGCTTACCCGCACGGTATGTCGGTAGACAGACACGACCTCCAACGCATCCTCAGCACCGCTGCGCAATGCGACCTGGTGTGGTTCTTCAAGCTGCGCACTGCAAACATGTTTCCTCGATGGGCGTGGTCACGCTCAATCGTGGACGTAGACGACGTGCCTAGTACGTTCGAGCGCTCGCTTTTAGGAACCCAACTTAGCGCCGGAGATCGATTGTCGACCTCGGTACGGGCGTGGAGTTGGAAACGCCGCGAGCAGTTGTTGGGCGAACGGTTCACCGTGATAACAGTGTGCAGTGAGGCCGACCAAGCGTACCTTCGCGATCTTGGGGTGGAGGGGCAGGTGCGAGTGGTTCCGAATGGCTTTGAACGGCCGCTTATTGTGCCACTGCGTAGGTTAACTGTCCCACCCCGTATCGGCTTCATCGGGATTTTCGACCACGGTCCGAACCTCGCTGGCATCGAGTGGTTTGCGCGAGATTGTTGGCCCAAGATCAAAAGTGAAATTCCGGATGCGCGCCTTCGCCTTGTCGGCCGCTTTAGCGACGGGCCACTTGCACCCAAGGGGGTGGACATCGATGGACTCGGCTGGGTCGCAGATCCGGCCGATGAGATGGCAACTTGGGCATCCATGGTCGTACCTGTACACGTGGGCGCTGGAACCCGCGGAAAGATCGCGCATGCCTTCAGTCGACGCTGCCCAGTCGTATCCACGGCTCTTGGTGCGTACGGTTATAGCGCGAGGGATGGCCACGATATGTTCCTGGCTGAGTCTGCAGACGCTTTTGCAAAAGCTTGCATCCGAACAATCCGGGAACCCGTAGTCGCAGCGGATATGGCCGATCGGGCGTGGGAGCAGTTCCTCCGCAAGTGGACGTGGGAGGCGATCCGGCCATCCGTGTGGGCTGCGGCTGAGGATTGTCTGAAAGTAACCGAACCGACCAGTCACGCCTGACGGACGTCCACCTGGCTTATTCGATTTGTCAACCGTAATCGCTTTCCATCACAACGAAACGTCGACGCCAGCAAGGTGGTTTCCAGCGATATGAGCTTGCTGTCAATGCGTGCCCTAGCTTCGCGTCTTAAGAATTCCGCCGATTTCGAAAGCTTCTCAGGGAGAGAGGATGCGCGCCGGAATCTCATGCGCAACTCTTTGCGCGGATTCAGCTATGTGCTCCTATCCGGCGGTGGCGAGTTCGCCCTGCGACTTGGTTCTACGGCGATTCTCGCGCGATTGATCTCACCCGAGTCTTTCGGCCTCTTTATGATGGTGACGGCGGTCACTGCGGTGGCTGACCAGTTTCGCGATCTCGGGCTCTCCACAGCAACGATACAGCGCGAGCGAATCACACATCACGAGGTATCGAATCTGTTCTGGATCAACACTGCGGCGGGGTGCCTGATAGCGTTGACTGTTTGCGTGTTGTCTCCGTTTGTCTCGTCCTATTTCCACGAGCCACGCTTGACATCGATGACCATAGCGCTCGCATCTACTTTCGTTCTCGGCGGACTGTCCGTCCAACACGAAGCACTGCTGGGGCGGCAGATGCGACTTGGTCCCAAGTCCGGCATGCGGTTGGTGGCATTCTTATTTAGCTCTGTCGTCGGAGTGCTCATGGCACTCGCTGGGTACGGGTACTGGGCTCTGGTGTGGCGCGAAATCTCTCGGAGCGCATTCATCGTCGTGGGCGCGTGGGCTCTCTGCCCGTGGATTCCGGGCCGGCCGCGCCGGGATACAGAAGTCTGGAGCCTTTTGAACTTCGGGTCAGGCCTGACCGCGACGTACATCCTGGGAGCGCTTACCGGCAGCCTAGACCGCCTTCTGTTGGGAAGATTTCACGGCGCTGACGCCGTCGGTCTCTACAGACAGTCGTACCAGCTCGTGATCACTCCAATGAGTCAACTGATGGGGCCGCTCTACCAAGTGTCACTGCCTGGCCTCAGCATGCTGCAGGATGATTCCGACCGATTTCGCGATTTCTATACACGTATTGTATCGATCGTGGCGATAGTCAGCATGCCTTTGGGCGTCTTTCTGTTGGTCTATGCCGAAGAGGTTTCAGCGGTTGTACTAGGCGACCAGTGGCACGGAGCTGCTACGTTCATCCGCATCTTTGGAGTCGGCGGTATGTTTCAGTCGGTGTTCTCAACGATCGGCTTCGTTCTCGTCAGTACTGGGCGATCCCGAGAACTTTTCATGCTGGGAATCGCTTACAGCACAATAAAGTCTCTGCTAATGCTGTTCGGCCTTTCCTGGGGCCCGGTCGGCGTCGCGACCGCAGATGTAGCTGCCACCCTAGCCATGTTCTCGCCTTTCCTATACGTGACAGTGAGAAACTCTCCGATCACCATTATTGCCTTCCTGAGGGCTCTCAGTCGCCCCTTTACCTCGAGCGTCCTTTTGATCATTGTCCTCATGGGCTTTCGATCGACGTTCTCATTGGCACCCGCATTCCTCAGTCTCATCGCAGGAGTATCGGTTACGGCAATTGTGTTCCCCCTCATCTGGTTGGTGTTGCCAGGAGGTAGGTTCGAATTTCGAACACTGCGATCTGCGGTGAGCGTTGCGCTTGCGCGATCGTCATAACGTGGCATCAATGGTCTGGCGCTTCTAACGCCATTACGTCTTGAACATTACCCAATAGCATGGCCGCGGTACTTAAAACGCCGAAATATACGAATCTTGTTTACGACGTAGGCTTGCACCGGGGCGAAGACACTGACTTCTATCTTCGGAAGGGCTTCCAGGTAGTGGCCTTTGAAGCGAACCCAGAACTAGCGCAGCACTGCCGCAGCAGGTTTCACGAGTTTATCAGCCAAGGCCAGTTGAGAATCGTTGAAGGAGCGGTGGTTGAACGCGGGGTGCTTGAATCGGGCGAATCACGTATTCGTTTTTACAGCAATCAAAGCGGTTCCACTTGGGGCACGGTTCGAAGCGAATGGGCCGACCGCAATGAGCGATTGGGGACGTCAATCAGCATCATCGAGGTTGATGTGATTGATTTTGCAGCGGTATTGGAACAGAACGGCATACCGCACTACATGAAGATCGATATCGAAGGCTGCGATACCGTGTGTCTGAATGCCTTAAAGAAATTCAGCGAACGCCCGGATTACGTCTCAATCGAATCAACCAAGACGAGTTTTGCAGGCATTCGATGCGAAATCGACCTTTTGACAAGCCTCGGTTACGACAGCTTTCAAGCCATTGAGCAAATGGACATTCCGCATACTCAGTCACCGCCGGAACCTGCTAAAGAGGGCACCTATGTCGACCATCGGTTCGAGCGTGGATCCTCAGGCTTGTTCGGGGCTGAACTCGGCGGACAGTGGAGATCTCGTCGCGACATTCTTCGTCAGTACCGACCGATTTATCTGGGCTATCGCCTACTAGGGGACGACGGCACGTTATATCGATGGCAGTTTCGAGGAGCCTCCCGTCTGCGACGAAGTGCCAAACGTCTTCTGGAACGAATCAACGGTGCAACGGTTCCCGGTTGGTATGACACTCATGCCCGCCTGGCCGGCGCCGAGAAGAAACAACACCCGCGCGCATGAACGATAACTGCCATCGTATTTGCCTCACGCCCGCGCGTAACGAGGCATGGATCATCAGACAGTTTGTGGCGGCCGCCAAATCTTGGGCAGACCACATTATCGTCGCGGATCAAGGCTCCTCAGATGGAACGCTGGAACTACTCCGGGCTGAGTCCGCCGTCGACGTTGTGATTAATAATTCGCCCTCCTTTGATGAGGTGCACCGGCAACGACTGCTGATCGATCGAGCGCGCCGGATACCTGGAAAGCGAGTTTTGATTGCGCTCGATGCGGACGAAGCGTTGTCTGCTAATGCTGCGCAGAGCGCCGAATGGCAACGGATCATGGACGCTGCACCTGGAACGGTATTGAGATTTAAGTGGGTGAATATCATGCCGGGGTTTCAGCATGCCTGGATTCCGGACCAACGGAAGCGGTGTGGGTTTATCGACGATGGCCGAGAGCATGGCGGACAGCGCATTCACAATCAGCGCGTGCCCGGCGGTCACGACGCTCCTGTTATCGATCTCGAAGAAATCGTCGTCCTGCACTTCCAGTACGTTGTGTGGGAACGGATGAGACGCAAGCATCGATGGTATCAGGTGTGGGAGCATTTGGAGCACAAGGAAAAGAGGCCGCTCGACATCGTGCGACAGTACAGTCACATGTTCGGCAGTTGGGCCGAACACGAAATGCGCCCCCTTGAGAAAGAATGGCTGTTTGGCTACAAGACGTCAAATATTGACTTCACAACGCTCTCCTGTGAGCCCATTACTTGGTGGGATCGTGAAGTAGCCAGAATGCTCTGCGAGAAAGGCGCTGCATATTTTAGGAAGCTTCCGATTTGGGATCAGGACTGGGCCGCAATCGCCTCAGACCTCGGACTGTCTCACAACAACCTGCGCGATCCAAGGAGCAGACTCGAAAAACTCGCGCATAGGGTCTTGGCAGCAACCCAAGGAGACCGGGATACGTTGTGGGTTCGAGCTTTTGAAAAGTATCTCAGACTTTCAGGCTGGTGAGCAGGTTGTGGAAACACAGATATCGCGAGTTGTAGTTTGAGGCGTTTACTGAAGGCGGGTCAGCGCGGTACGCAGTATGCGACGGCGTGTTTGTCGGGTAATCCACTCGCCTACGTAGGCGGATGGCTCGGCCACGGAAACCTTGGTGACGAGGCACTGTACTTGGCGACGGCTCGCATCTTCGGCGACTGTTCCCTCTGGCACTACGATGCAAGTCGAACGGCGACGGCACTCATGGAGCTTGGGCCGCGCATCCATCACGGGGTTCTTGCTGGCGGTACGCTCATCAACAGGTGTCCAGAATACTTGGATATATCCCGTAAGTTCATGCGAGCCGGCAAGATGTACGTATTCGGCACAGGAGTGGCGCACCCTGATTTTTGGAGCAAGAGATCGGACTTTCAGAACATGCTGTCCGATTGGGTCGAGCTCCTGCGAGCGTGTCCGTATGTTGGTGTCCGCGGGCCAATTTCGGCACAGCTACTATTTGATGCTGGATTAACTGGCGTGCAAGTCGTTGGCGACCCTGCGCTGGTGTTTGCCACGCAGTGGCGCAGTCAGCAATGCGCAACAAAAACGCTCGGAATAAACGTTGGTTACGATCACGGTCATCAGTGGGGCGATGCTCGGGTACTCTCCGACGAAATGGGAAGGCTCGCGGTGTACGCCGCTGATGCTGGGTGGGCCATTAAATGGTTTGTGGTATTTCCAGGTGATTTGGCAATCACGGAACAGATAGCTCTTGCATCGAGTGAGATTTCGGAGATTCAGTGTATCTATGAAGATCCGCAAGCGTTCATCGACGAGGTCTCACGTGTCTCCGTTTTCATTGGTATGAAACTCCACGCGACGATGCTGGCGGCTTGTGCAGGGGTCCCCTGCTTGATGCTCGAATATGACCCCAAGTGTTTGGACTTCATGGCATCCATTGGACAGAGCGATGCCGTCGTACGCACAGATGAAGTCAATGCAGAAATTCTATGGGACACATTGCGTTCTTGGGAGCAAGACAGACACCGGCTATCTAGCAAAATTCACACAGCAGTGCTCGAGCTGAAAGCTGAACAGACTGCCCGAGCTACGTGCTTGAGCAGCGTCATGCTCGAGAAGTAAGCACATGGAAGTAGCACAGGTAATCAGGAGAGAACCCGTTGAGGCGCGATTCGTCGAGAGCCGAGACTACGGCCTTTTAGTGATTTCACCGAAGGCCGGCACGGCGGGCCGCCGGATTCTGTTCACCAATATCTCAGGCGGCGCAGAGGCGTGGGAACGCTTGAAGGCGGGATTGCTGCCATCCAACCGGTTTTGGGGCTGCTGGGAACTACTGCGCATGGGGTACGAAATCGGTATCGCGGAACCGCTACCCGACTTCTACTTTCGGCATAAGCCGATTCCTCATGACTTAAGGTACTGGAAGGCTGCCCGCTCGTGGCTCCGTCGGGATGACATCCTTTATTGCGCGCACAACGTAATGTATTGGCTTCCTTTGCTCAAGATGCTGTCCGGTCTGAAGTGTCACGTGGTTTCTCTTCTATATGCAAAGGAGCCCCTTGCTCACAGTGGCGCACATTCAGGCATCATCGCCCTGAACCCGGCGGCGGCCAGCCACGCCCGCGCGCTGGCTCCGAAGGCAAAGGTAGCGCACCTTGGCTGGGGAATGGACCTGCAGTTCTATCAGCCTCAGCCCTACGATCCACATTGGTTTCTGTCCTGTGGCCGAACGCGACGTGACGACAAGACCTTGCATGCGGCGGCGTGTCACACGAAACAGCCCATAAGAGTGATTGCTCACTCGAAAGACCAGCCACTGAACTGGCCAGCCAACGTAGAAATCGTGGCTGGCGGAGATGATTGGGAGTCTCGGTTGAGCTATGCCGCCCTATTCGAACAGCACTATACGCCAGCGGCTGCGTCTCTTGTTGTCGTGCGGCGAGATGACATTGACTACACAGCGTGCGGATTCACTGGAATGCTCGAGGCCATGGCGCTCGCACGACCGGTAATTGCGACGAAAACCGGTGCGGTTCGAGGCGAGCTCGATCTAGATAAAACAGGTTGCGGATTGTCCATTCCTCCCGGAGATCCAGATGCGCTCGTCGAAGCGCTAGACAGGATGGCCGCTGAGCCGGAACATGCTGAAGCGATGGGCCGGGCCGGCCGGAACCTCGTGCAGTCACACTACAACATGGACCGCTTTGCCCGCGATCTACATGAGTTCTTCAACGGTCTTTAGACGCACCATAGGCGGGATCATTCTCACTCGGCCGTAACGTCTCGCTAGATCGGCACGCCCGCTACTTTCGGCAACGGTGAACGCTGTCCACGGCGCACCATAAGCGCCGCGTCACATCTCAAGACACAGGAAGGCGGGAGAAGAAATGGTCAAATTAAATCGAAGTGCGAGAATCTTCGTCGCAGGTCACCGTGGATTGGTCGGTTCCGCGATCGTCAGACATCTCTTTAACAAAGGATACAAGAACATCCTGACGGCCACGCGCGAGCAGCTGGACCTAAGAGATCAGGCTGCGGTGAACTATTGGTTCCGCGCAAACCGTCCGGAGTTTGTATTCCTCGTCGCCGGCAAGGTTGGGGGCATTTTGGCCAATTCGACGAGACCGGCAGAGTTCCTGTACGACAATATGATGATTCACGCGACCGTCGTGCATGCGGCACACCTTTATGATGTGAGCCGGTTACTTTATCTCGGAAGCTCCTGTATCTATCCTCGCGATTGCCGTCAGCCGATGAAAGAGGAAGAGTTGTTGACAGGACCGCTCGAACCAACGAACGAGCCGTACGCGATCGCCAAAATCGCTGGCATCAGACTGTGCCAGGCATACCGAAAGCAGTATGGGCGAGACTTCATCTCTGCAATGCCAACGAACCTCTATGGTCCCAACGATAATTTTGATTTGACGAGCTCGCACGTGTTACCTGCACTAATCCGCAAGTTTCACGATGCCAAAGTTACAGGTTCAGCCGACGTCGTTATATGGGGCAGCGGGACTCCGCGCCGAGAATTTCTGCACGTTGATGATCTTGCGGACGCTTGTATCTTCCTGATGGAGCACTATGACGCCGCCGAACATATCAACGTTGGCACTGGACAGGATCTGTCCATTCGCGAGTTGGCCGAAACGATCCGCAGCATCGTGCATCCGGACTCACGATTAGTGTTTGACGCCACCAAACCGGATGGGACGCCACGCAAGCTGCTCGACGTCAGCCGATTGAATACCTTGGGTTGGCGCCACCGAATCGAACTGCAAGACGGAATTGTAGCGACTTACGACTGGTTCTTGCGTACCAATACTGCCGATGATGACGCCGTTTCCATCGACCACACCCCAGCGCCGGTACAAAGTGCGCCTCTAGGGTAGGTTGTTGGTAAGCTCGGTTCCGTCGCCAAGGCTTCTCAACGACGTGATTGGAAATGGAAGACCCTGCCTGCTCCCGAAGGCGCGAACCTAGCACGCACATCGGCGACGATTCACCTCTCGGATGTATCCAGACCGGCCGCAGAGAGTAAGCACCACGCTCCGCTGGTCCGTGGCTGCGACTGGTGCCGTTACTGGGGAGGTAGCGCGGCGAATCTCACGGGTTATGCAACGCAGTTCATGAAATCCGACCCAAAAACCCTGATAGGTTGCACCGTCGGCGAGGGCATTGGCGCCTCGGGCACATGGCGCGCCGTGCCACAGGCGGATCGGCTTCGAATCGTCGCGTGGGCGGTCTGGGTCGCGGTGGCCACGGTGGCCTTCGGGCAGCCGCTAATCAGACTGATGCTGCACGCCGCGCAGAGCGACTTGTACTCCTACATCCCGCTGGTGCCGCTTGTCGTCGGATACCTACTGTTTATTCGGCCAGGTTCCGTTGAAACCGCCTATCGAACCTCGGTTGGCGGAACGGTCATTCTGGTGGGAACTTGCGTCGCGGCGCTTACCGCAGGAACTGCGTGGCGCGGAAGCCTGAGCGTCAACGACGGCTTCGCGCTGATAGCTCTCGCTTATGTGAGCGTCGTCGCCGCCGGGGGGTTTCTCTTCCTTGGCTCAAAGTGGATGGCAGCCGCCGCCTTTCCGCTCGCGTTCATGATATTCCTGGTTCCGCTACCCGATGCCGCGGTGTACTGGCTGGAGAGAGCCTCGGTATTGGCTTCTGCGGACGTCTCGGCTTCATTCTTCAGGATGACGGGTACCCCGCTTGTGCGCAACAGCGAGGTATTCATGTTGCCTGGAATTGTCCTAACGGTGGCCCAGGAGTGTAGCGGGATCCGTTCAAGTTGGGTGCTCTTCATCACGAGCCTGCTAGCGTCCCACCTCTTTCTTGCGAGTCCGTGGCGAAAGTTCGTTCTCGTGGCGTTTGTGATTCCGCTGGCGATCGTGAGGAACGCATTCCGAATTCTCATCATCGGCCTGCTATGTGTGCACGTCGGCCCGCACATGCTAAACAGTGTCGTTCATCGCCACGGCGGCCCATTCTTTTTTGCCCTATCTCTGGGACCGCTGTTCCTGTTCCTGATGTGGTTGAGGCGTCAGGAGCGATGAGGCTTTTCTTCCTCCCGTTCATTGCTGGCCTCTGCAGTCTTCTTTTGGCAATTGTCAGTATCATTCGCAGGAAGCCGAGTCTGGCGACATGGTGCTTCTTCGCAGGCATGACGCTGCTCGGCATCGACAGTTTGTTCACCGCCCTAGCATTGAGCGCCTCTCAACTCGGGCAGCTGATTTACTGGCTGACGGCTGCACTTATCGTCAAGTCGATCGTACCCGTCGTCTGGCTATGCTTCAGCCTGACATACTCACGCGCTGATTTGCGAGAGTCGCTAACCCGCTGGAGAATTCCGCTGGTCATTCTCGGCGTGTTGCCCGTCGGCTTGTCAGTTGGCTTCCACGATCAAATGTTTCAGGTGCAGCCGCCCAGTGCACCAGGCGGTATCTGGCATTTGCAGTTTGGTCCGATCGCCAACGTGTTGAACGCCATTCTCCTGATTGCGGCGGTCCTGGTGCTCATGAACCTGGAGCAGACGTTTCGATCGGCCGTCGGAACGATGCGCTGGCGGCTCAAGTTCGTAGTCCTAGCCCTTGTGGTGATTTTCGGCGCCCGCCTTTATGTTCGAAGTCAAGCCATCCTGTTCTCGGCGCTCGACATTACGCTGTGGGGCGTCGAATCTGGTGCGCTCTTGATTGGCTGCATATTTCTAACTCTAGCCTATGCACGAACGGGATGGGCGGAGATGCCCGTCTATCCTTCGTCAGCGGTCCTCCGATCGTCACTGACAATCCTCATCGTCGGCGGCTACTTCTTCATCGTCGGCGTGCTGGCCCAAGTCGTGACGCGCTTCGGCGGAGCAGAACTCTTGCAGGTTCAAGCTTTTGTCGTGCTTCTTGGTATGGCCGGGCTAGCAGTGCTGCTCTTGTCCGACCGCGCCCGTCAGAAGATACATGCTTTTGTCGTTCGTCACTTCAGCAAGGCACAGCATGACTCCGTAAGGGTGTGGATGTTGTTCTCGCAACGCTTGGCCAGTGTGACGGATCAAGCCGGCCTGTGTGCTGTGTCGTCGAAACTGATCTCCGAAACCTTCGATGTGTTGTCGGTCAGAGTGTGGCTGCGCGACGAGGAAAAACGGCAGTTTTTCGTTGCAGCATCGACCGCGCAACAGGCACGGGAGGTCAGCAGCATTAATCCGGCTGTTACTGCGTCAAACGCAGTGACTCACGGACTGCGGGCGAGGTCGTCCCCATTCGACTTAGAAGATGTTAACGAGGCCTGGGCGGAGGAACTGCGGCATCTCAATCCGAGCGCATTCGCGACAGGTGGCAACCGCGTGTGTGTTCCCTTGCGTAATGGAGAGGAGTGCGTTGGTTTCCTCGTGCTGGCAGATCGCATCAATGGGGCAATCTACACGGTCGAGGAATTCGAACTGTTGAAATGCATTGGCAATCAGGTCACCTCCGTCCTCCTGAATCTTCGACTGGCGAGTGAGGTAGCCCATGCAAGAGAGCTCGAGGCGTTCCGGACGATGTCCGCGTTCTTCGTGCATGATCTCAAGAATGCGGCGGCATCGCTTAACCTGATGCTCAGAAATTTCTCCGTGCACTTCGACGACCCCGCGTTTCGTGAGGACGCGCTGCGGGGGGTGGGCAATACCGCCAGGCGAATCGATGACATGATCGCGCGTCTAAGTGCTGTCCGGCAGCAGTCCGACGCCGTCCGCGTCGACACCGATTTGAATCAACTCGTCAGCGAGGCGCTCGACAGCGTCAACCAGATGCCAGAGATAGAACTAACAAGAGAGTTCCAGACAGTGCCCAGGATTCTCGCCGACCGCGAACAGATTCAAAGCGTTGTGACCAACCTCGTGCTGAACGCACGAGACGCGTTGGGGCCGGGAGGCCGAATTCAGGTGCGCACTGAGCATCGTGAGGGCCATGCGGTTCTGTCCGTAAAGGATAACGGCTGCGGCATGAGCCAGGCATTCGTGAAGGAGTGTTTGTTTCGCCCGTTCCAGAGCACGAAGAAGAAGGGCCTCGGAATTGGTCTGTTTCAGTCCCGTGCAATCGTCCACGCGCATGGCGGCGGCATGCACGTCGAGACCGAAGTCGGAAAAGGCACGACGTTTCTCGCGACCTTTCCGGTGAATGACGAGTTATGACGAAATCGACGCTGCTCATCGTGGAAGACGACGAGGACATCCGCACACAATTGAAGTGGGCGCTTGCGTCAGAATACGAAGTGACTCTGGCCGGAGACCGGCCAGGAGCGGTTGCAGCGTTTAGGACGCAACAGCCGATGGCGACACTGCTCGACCTTGGACTCCCTCCCTTCCCAAATCAACCAGACGAGGGGATGGCCACACTCACGTCGCTCCTCACCTTGGATCCGCTTGCGAAGATCATCATCGTCTCCGGTCAAGGCGACAAACAAAATGCCCTGCGTGCTGTCGGTGTCGGGGCCTATGATTTCCTATGTAAGCCCGTAGACATGGACCAGCTCAAACTGGTGTTGCAGCGATGCGTGTACGTTGCGGAGCTGGAGCAGGAGTATCGTTCGATCCAACACCGCCAGCAGGCTGAGATCTTCGAAGACATGTTGGGCGAAAGCGCACCGATGCAGGCCATCTTTTCGCTCATAAAGAAGGTGGGGCCGACCGCGGCCCCAGTCCTGATTCTCGGCGAAAGCGGCACAGGCAAAGAAATGGTCGCGCGGGCGATGCACCGTCGGAGTGCGCAGCGGAAGGGCCCGTTTGTTGCCATCAACTGCAACGCCATACCGGAGAACCTGCTCGAAAGCGAACTCTTTGGTCATGAGAAGGGTTCCTTCACCGGCGCGCACGCACAGCGTAAAGGGCACATCGAATCGGCTGACGGTGGCACGCTGTTCTTAGATGAGATTGGGGAACTGCCGGCGCCTGTGCAGGTAAAACTCCTGCGCTTTCTGCAAGAAAAGCGTTTCCAGAGAGTCGGTGGCCGGCTTGAAATCAACAGCGATACTCGAGTTATTGCGGCCACCAACGTGAACCTTCGTGAATCCGTCGCGAACGGTGCGTTTCGCGAAGATCTGTACTTCCGACTGGCGGTAGTGGTCGTCAAACTCCCGTCTCTGCGAGAGCGCGGAGACGACGTTGCATTGATTGCACGGGAGTTTCTGCGCCGTTATGCTACCGAGCATGGAAAAGCCGCGCTGACATTTGCCCCCGATGCGTGCCGCGCGCTTGCGCTTCATGACTGGCCAGGAAACGTGCGTGAGCTGCAGAACCGACTGCAGAGAGCGGTCATCATGACCGAGGGGAAACGCATTACTGCCAGCGGGCTCGAGTTGAACGACGCATTCACTACATCGAGCCCCCAAACCCTAAAGAACGCCCGGGAAGGCGTGGAGCGGGAAATTGTTCAGGACGCTCTGCGGCGCCACCGTGGCAGGATCACTTC
>JGI10216J12902_100849958_pt1 | contig 22785 bp, 20 predicted proteins | sample KanNatreferecore_FD_12902 | JGI IMG/M metagenome (IMG submission 12902)
TTATCACAGGATTATAAAGACGAGCAAGATAAATTGACCAATCGCCGCTTCGTGAAGTGGGTCAGTGAAGACACTTTTGTATTGACTGATGAGATGGCGATGAGAAATGCGGCCGTCCCTCCCGAATCGGAAACCCTCGTTCGAATTATCTCATGGGATGAAGACGAATACGTATGCCATTGGATTTCCGGAAGGTACACCGATACCCAGGATTATAGATTGAGGCATTAATTCTCTGATACGCTCCACTTCCGATTCGGAATCGTTACAACTGTCATCACTACAATTGGACGAGCTCGTGTCTCGAACACGCCGTTTACCATTGGTGTTCGGGCTGTTAGCTTGTAGAATTCCGTGCCCAACTAAGCCTGATTTGAAATTTATGTTTTCGTTTGAGGAAAAAATTCCGCTCAATGTTATATTTGCCATCTCCCAATAGCCAATTACATATTTAGGGGTTGAGTGATGGAATATCTAGAGCGTGAACACTTAGAATATTGTCTATATAAATTCTATGGCTATGAAGATTCTTCTAATTGATGATGACTCTGATGACAGGCTGTTATTCTGTGAGGCCATCGAGGAGATTGCTCCTGACACCACCTGCGTTACTGAACAGAATGCTGGCAAAGCACTCGCCGATCTGAATAATAAAGCAATTGCCCTACCCGATGTGATCTTTGTAGATATTAATATGCCATCTATAGATGGCTGGGAATGTCTTGATAAGATCAAAAGTAACGATGCTACGAAAGGGATACCCGTAATAATGTTTTCCACTTCGTCAGCAGAAATGGATATTGAAAGGGCAGCTCACAGCGGAGCCGTAAGCCTGCTGACCAAACCGGATAATTTCGTTGAGCTGAAAAAAATATTACTGGACATCATCACTTCATTGTCCAACAAGTTGCCACTAAACATTTTGCAACTCACTATCATACATGCTGAACTAGCATAAAGGATTCGGACCAGGTACACACCAAATAAAAACCAGCGTCGAAGCACTATACGCCCCAGTCAGCTACAACTTTTCCTTAACTGTTCTTAATGTTATGGAATACGAACTGCTTTTACGGGAGCTGTCGAATGTTGCCATTCGTATCGTGCAGATTCCGACATCATATAAAGTGAGCGCCGGTCGACTTGTAAAGAAATAGTACTCTTTCGCGATCGTTTTTCCGTATCGTATGGTCTTAATTTAAAGACGCAATCAGAAAGTAATGAAACACCCGCGATGATTTCGAATGGCATTGCATCGCGGTGCCAGTTTATCACGGAACCCAACGGATATTCGGTAACCAGCAGCTCGGCGAAAGAGTTTTCGGGTAGCGATAGTTTTTGCTCCACGCTTCGGACAAGAGATTTAAATTCAGATGGAATTGGGTTTCCTTTTGTTAAGGCTCTTTGTTCGAAATTATAGTTGTAACCAAAACTCGCCACCTTTCGTCTGGCCTCGTGACCCTGGAACATAAAAGAATGCAACGGTATTGACTGAATGAGATGAACAAGCTCTTGTTCTTCTTCAACACTTATGAAATCGTGCACATATACAAATCCTTCTGGCAAAAAAGGTTTGGTTTCAAATAATTGCATATAACTCATTCATGAAATAGCGGAGGGACTTCAGTTACTGGTCGAGTAGCCGACTTATGCTGTCAGCTCTATCATGGTTACGTTGAATGTCGGGAAGATACTGCAGCGCATAATCTGTGATCTTTGGATCATTTCCATTTGAGATTTCAGTTTCAAACAACGCAATGATCTTTTCATGATCCAGAATTTGGCTTTTCATATAAGCCGTATCAAAAGTATAACCATTCATTATGGATAGCTTTTGCTCGATCTCCTGGTGGTCTAAATTTATTGAGCGCGTGATTGCGGTATTCTTATCCTCGGCTAGTTCTTCAAGCTCATCCAGGGCGGATCTATGCTCAGTCGCCATTTGATTAGCGAAACTTAGAACCGCGGAAGTTGTCGCCCTTGTTACCGCAATTTCGGCCAGCTGAATTTGGGCAAGATTTGCTTCGGACGCTCTGAGCACAAAATCGCGGTCCACTTGCCGCATGGCCGTCAAATCGCCGTTAGTATTGCATGCCGACGCAAGAATAACGATGGTTATAGCCCAACACGAAAGCCTTAAAATTATACGCATTATCATATAGAAGCGCTGTTATGAAAATAGTGCCAGAAGGGAATTCGGCGATTCAATAATTGAGGGTTGTGTCATCAAGAAAAAGCTGATGAAAATATTTCTGACGAGAACGTTCCTCGGTAAGCTATTCCCCGGATTTTTCGACAACCAAAATTAAAAAATAGTTAAAGAGCGTAACAGCTTCCGAAATAAAACGGTCACTCACGAATTCTCGCACATGTTTTTTTTTTGGCATAGTTTTCACCGTCGATTTAACAGGTTTATCTAATGAAGCTATTATCATATATACTTAAACTTTAAACTGTAAGAATTATGAAAACAATTAGAGTATTTGTGCTCATAACATTCTTGAGCGCGATGATGGCAATTTCGATGCCTGCGTCGGCACAGCAGGCTCCAACACCAGGAGCAGCACGGACGGAAAATTATGATAACGATAACGACCGTGGTGGCAACTATAGCTGGATTGGTTTGCTGGGTTTGATCGGCCTTGCGGGACTCGCGGGCAAAAGGAAAGATGTACCGGCTAACCGCACCACAACAAATCAGCCTCAGACTAAATACGCCCCTTAAGCCCAAATTTGTTGATTGCTGAAAGTCCAAGCATCACAACCCGTTGATTGCTGAAAGCTCAAGCATCACAATCCCGAAGGGATTGAAGCTTAGTAGCCCCGGATGAAATCCGGGGTAAGGAATATTTAAACACGGAAACCCCGAAGGGGTTGAACAGGAACCTATGATTTAATTACCTGGGTGACGAACCACTGTCAACTCCGTATTATTTTCCCGGAGAACAGATATACGTTTTAGTTTTAAGGATGACCTCAGTGCGGGGCGTCTATGAATGTAGACAGGGAATAGCGGATAGAAAGGTGAACAAGAATGATCTGAGGATCATTTTCATTGAGGTTGGTCGAGCAAACCCCACTTAGCTGGGGTTTGCTTTTTTATTACAGGAACCAAATAACTCCCAACCGGCAGGATCTGGCATCCTTTTGGCGTTCCAGTGAATAGCATGTCACTTAAAGATTATAACAGTAAAAGATCGTTCTCAAAAACTCCCGAGCCTAAGGGAGGAATTCCATCGGAATCAGCTCTAAGATTTGTAGTCCAAAAACATGCAGCCTCACATCTTCACTATGATTTCAGACTCGAAATTGGAGGCGTGTTAAAAAGTTGGGCCATTCCCAAAGGGCCTTCTATGGATCCCACGGTAAAACGACTTGCAATGATGGTCGAAGATCATCCATTCGATTACAGATCTTTTGAGGGTATAATACCAGTTGGCAACTACGGCGCCGGAACTGTTATGGTGTGGGATGAGGGCTCTTATGAACCTGCTGATACCCATGCCACCAATAAGAAGGCGCAAGAAAAATACTTGAGGCAGCAGCTATATAGCGGCAAGCTTAAATTCAATCTTAACGGTAAAAAGCTTAAAGGTCAGTTTGCCCTGGTAAAAGCTAAACAGCGAGGCGAAAACAGCTGGCTGTTGATGAAGCTCGACGACAAATACGCAACCAATACCGATATCCTTTTGAAAAATAAATCTGTTGTTTCCAGGAAGTCAATTGAGTCCATCGCTCGAACATCCAAAAACGTCTATGGCCAACAACGCGCCAATGCTTCGAAAAGGGCAGTTACCGTTGTACCCGACATATTGTCGGAAGCGCCGAAAAAAAAGTTGAAGGTCGTCAGTACTTCAAAAAAAAAATCCGTAGGCGGAACAATTCAAAAGCTTCTGAAAAATCTTAAGCCGATGCTGGCCACGTTAGTAGACAAACCTTTTCATCAGGAAGGGTGGGTATACGAGGTTAAATGGGATGGTTATCGCGCGCTGGCATTTCTTGATCACGGAAATGTAGAACTTCGCTCGCGGAATGATAAGCCCTTCAACGAAAAATTCTATCCCATCCACAACGTCTTATCAGGTTGGAATATGTCTGCCGTCATTGACGGTGAAATTGTGGTGCTGAATAAAAAGGGCCTCTCTGATTTTGGAGCACTCCAAAACTGGCGGAGCGAAGCTGACGGATTGTTGCTTTATTATGTATTCGATATCCTTTGGCTTGAAGGAAAGGACCTTACCCAAATCCCCCTTATAAAGCGAAAGCAAATTCTTAAAGACGTCATTCCCAAAAGCGAAGATGTGCGGATTAGTGAAATATTTGAATCGACCGGTACCAGGTTTTATGATATAGCCGGCGAAATGGGGCTTGAGGGTATCATGGCGAAAAAAACCGATAGTCTATATTACTCGGGTGAACGGACTAAAGAATGGCTAAAAATCAAAATTAATAAACGCCAGGAAGTTATTATCGGTGGATATACGCAGAACGAAAACTCCAATAAGCTTTTTAGTTCGTTGCTGGTTGGAGTCTATGAAGGAAAGAATTTGCAATACATTGGAAAGATCGGAACTGGTTTTACTCGTTCGACGCAGGCAGAGCTCATGGAGCAGTTTAAAGGGCTGGTGATTAACACGTGTCCATTTGAAGTCGAACCTGACGTGAACAAGCCCTCACGTTTCCGTCCAGATCCTCCAAAGGCTACGGTGACGTGGTTAAAACCAAACCTTGTTTGTGAAGTAAGTTATGTGGAAATGACAGCGGATGGCGTTATGCGTCATCCATCCTTCGAAGGAATGAGAACAGACAAACAGACAAAGGATATTTCTTTCGAAAAAGCAAAGTCAACAAATGAAATTGTAAAGAAGAGGAATTTGGTCGAAGGAAAACTTATTGTATCTCCTCCTGAACGGGAGCGTAAAACGTTATTGAATCCAACCGATGAAACACAGGTTCGGACTATTGGTGGACATGATTTGAAGTTCACTAACCTCAGCAAGATCTATTGGCCAAAGGAAAAAGTTTCCAAGCGCGATATGATCAACTACTACTATCAGATGGCGCCCTACATTCTTCCTTACCTGAAAGATCGGCCACAGTCGCTAAACAGATATCCCGATGGAATAAACGGGAAAAGTTTTTATCAAAAAGATGTGACCGGCAAGGTTCCGGATTGGGTGAAGACGTCGCTTTATCGCACAAGTGACGAAGACACGGATAAGCACTTTCTGGTTCCTGAAGACGAGGCTGCAATTCTTCTCATGGCGTCTATGGGTTGTATTGAGTTAAACCCTTGGAGCAGCACCATCAAAAAACCTGACTACCCTGATTGGTGCATCATTGATTTGGATCCCGACAAGAATTCGTTTGATCAGGTTGTCGAAGCAGCGCAAGTCACAAAGGCTATACTCGACAGTTTCAAAATAAATTCGTATTGCAAGACCAGCGGATCAACGGGCTTGCATATCTATATTCCCCTTGGAGCGAAATATACCTATGAACAATCAAAGGAGTTTGGTCGATTCATTGCCAAATTGGTACATCGCGAAATTCCCAAGTACACGAGCATAGAACGAAAAGTTGCCGACAGGAGCGGAAAGATGTATATCGACTTTCTGCAAAACAGGCCAAAGGCAACACTGGCGGCCCCGTATTCCCTGCGACCCAAACCCGGCGCGCCAGTGTCAATGCCTTTGCATTGGGATGAAGTAAAAAAAGGACTGTCAATTGTCGATTTCACCATCTTTAACGCACTGGATCGTGTGAAAAGTGAAGGTGATATTTTCAAGCCCGTTCTTGGTAAAGCATCAAACGTTCAAAAGATCATGGACACTATTGATTGAGCTTTGGTTAGATCATTTCCAGGGATCGAGGACAACTTTAACACAATCTTCTTCCTTTTCTTTAAATATCTTGTACGCATGCGATACTTGTGAAAGCGGAAGCCGGTGTGTTATGATGTCATTGAGTTTTACTTTTCCTTCAATCACATACTGTAATAGCGCATCAATATATTTGTGTGCTGGAGCCTGACCACCCCGCAATGTGATTCCCTTATCAAAGAACTGTCCTATAGGAAAGTTATCGTACGTTGTCGGATATACGCCAAGAACGGATACAATGCCACCGCGTCTAACGGCACTCATACACGCCTCCAATACTTTGGGCGATCCCTTCTCGAGGTTGACCACCGCTTTTGCGCGATCGAGTAAATTGCGATCAGGTTCAAAGCCCACTGCCTCGACACATACATCGGCGCCGCGGCCGTCTGTCAGTGCGCGAATCTGGTCTACTACATCCTTGGAATCTTTTTCCCAAAGAATCGTATCGCAGCCCGCTGTTTGTTTAGCCTTTGCCAATCTATACGGTAACGTATCAACAACAATTACTCTCTCCGCCCCGCGAAGCCAGGCACTTTTTGCGGCCATAATTCCCACGGGGCCCGCGCCAAATATTGCCACGGTTTCGCCACCTCTCACTTCGCCCCAATCAATGCCAGTATATCCCGTTGGAAAAATATCAGTGAGGAACAACACTTCCTCGTCTGTTAAATTATCCGGCACAATGCGAGGTCCAAAATCCGCATATGGCACTCTCACATATTCGGCCTGACCTCCTTCATAACCTCCGTATAAGTCGGTGTATCCAAACAATGCTCCGCCTTTTTCTTTCAATAATCCGCCTTCCGGTCCGTAATGTTTGGGGTTGCTGTTTTCACAATGACCGGGAAGATCATGGGTGCAAAAGAAACAATGACCGCAGGCTATAGGAAATGGTACAACCACGCGGTCGCCTTTTTTAAGATTATTAACCGCTGAACCAGTTTCTTCAACTATTCCCATAAATTCATGTCCCAACGTCATCGGCCTGAGTTGAGGTAATCCACCCGAATAAATGTGAAGATCCGAACCGCATATCGCTGTGGAAGTCACGCGTAAAATCGCATCGCGGTCGTCCTTTATAATGGGATCGTCGACGGTATCATACGTTACCGTCCGCGGTCCATGTATGCGCGCCGCTTTCATGATCCCTTGGATTGAGGTTTCCTCGACGGCTCCTGTTTCTTTTTCATCTGATCTGCAAGTAATGAGTCAGGGGTTACGTTGCTCATGGCAACTTGCATCTTGTTCTTAAATCCTGATACGACCATATCGTCTCCATCCATCAACGCCTGATAACCGTCTTTGGCGACATCAGCAGCATCATACAAGGTTTCTTCTTGTACAATTTTTGAATCGAGCATGTCGGCTTTGTGGAAGAAATCCGTTGCAGTGGCCCCTGGGAGCAACGCAGTAATTGTTACGCCCGAATCTTTTAATTCACTTCTAATGGCCTCGGTGAATGATTGAACAAAAGCCTTGGTCCCGTGATATACCGAGTGCCAGGGACCTGGAGTCTTGCTTGCAATGGATGAAAGGTTCATGATCTTACCGCTTCCTCTCGAGATCATATCCCTGAGAAATAGTTTTGTGATTATTACCAGACTTGAAATATTGAGACTGATTATGTCCAGTTCCCGACGGATATCTGTATCCTTGAATTCGCCATATTGTCCCTGCCCTGCATCATTGATCAGTATGTCGATATCGATGTTCTTTTCTTTTACTTCATTGTAAAGTGCAAAAGCATTTTCCGTATCGAATAGATCTTTTGCAATGATTATTACCCTTACTCCATACTGTTCTTCAAACTCGTCGGCTACGCGATTGAGATCTGTCTCATCGCGGGCGACAATAACAAGGTCGTAACGATCTTTTGCCAGCAATTTCGCAAGCTCATATCCAATGCCGCTGGTACCTCCTGTAACAAGGGCAAATCCTTTAGATGAATTCATATGTATGAGTTGATGTTTTTATGGACTCTATAATAATGGTGCCAGCAGATCATTTTTTTATCACAAGAGATGAATGCTGCTTTTCGCTGATTGTGAATAATTATGTTGTGGATCGCTTTCGTAAAGATGTATAACCGTTCCACTATCCAGGATTTAATGGAACGCGTTCCCCTATTGGGGAAATTTTGCTGCTGTTTTTTAAAAGAGGTTATCTTTTATCGCCTTCTATTATCTGATCAGGTTTGTTCTTGCTTGCTTTACTGCCCGTGTACCCGATAATAATATAAAGTGTAAGACCCGCAAGTATCACGATAACCAATATAATCTCCATGACCGAATCCGTTGGGCATTTATTCCTCTACTTCACTCGCCGCGTCAATGTTCACCGCGGAGGTTGCCACTTCTGTAAGAATTCTGTCCGCATTCTTTTCCTCCTCAAGAGTGGATTCCAGCACAGGAACAGCCTCGTTCAGTCCTAGAACTTGTGCGAAAGTCCGGAGTGTTCCGTAAGAAGAAATCTCATAATGCTCAACTTTTTGAGCTGCAGAAATGATGGCAGCATCTCTCATAACACCTTGATCCGCATCGCTCATTAGTTCTTGCGCTTCCTTTACAATTCCCTGCATTCCTTCACATTTTTTCCCCCTCGGTTCTTTACCCAACATTGAAAAAATCTGCTCCAGCCTGCCGACATGACCCTCGGTCTCCTCAAGGTGATTTTCCAATGATTCCACCAGCTCAGCGGACGTAGCGTTCTTGATCATTTTTGGGATGGCTTTGGTCAGCGCTTTTTCCGCCCAGTATATATCGCGCAGTTCGTCTTCGAACAGCTGTCCAAGTTTTGAGGAAAGTTCTTCCCTTGAAAGATTCCCCTGCGATTTTGATGTTTTGGATTTCATTTTTTTATCATTTGATGTAAAAAGCACGCAATCGAAAACGGTGCCGTGATGTATATTATGACATCGATTTTCATATTTCGTAGCTCTATGGAACTATGAGCACGATTCGGGTGTCCTGTTCAAGGAAGGATTTTAGCGTCCAGTGCGGAATATTTTCGTCAGGAATTAGGGCCTCGTGCAAATTAATCAACATTGATAAATTGGGAAGCCGTTAATTTATAGCTGCCAATCACAAGCGGTTGGCCCCAGGATTTGGTACGGTTTTCTCGAATAGTTGGCAACAAAACCAAAAAGAAATGAAGAGCGCAATCGTAAAGTTTTCACCCTCCACCAAGGAGGTAACGAAAGTTAAGCTGCGGAGAAAAGAAAAAACACCGGTCAGGAGACGTATCGACGAAGAAGATTTATTCAATCTTTTCACGGCGAATATTATGAAACTTAAAAAGAAATTTGTGAGGTAATAATTACCAATGCTGAAAGATCAATCCATAACTTTCCTCGCCGATAATATCTTTCCATTGCATCACCAATTCCTGATAAGCCTTGCCGACTGGCATAATTTTTCTATCGAGGTCAAACAATCCTAGTGTATTGACCACGCCATCGTCCTTACGCAATGCGGAATCCCAGTCCACCTGGTGTAAAAGGCTATACCAGGTAAACCCTACCACTGGTACCCCGTCGTGCTTGAGCCGATGAACATTGGCCCATTGTTTAAATAACCACTCAACGCTGCCAGGCATTTTAATGTTTGTTTCAGTGTGCATGATAGGCAGCTTGTATCTGTTGTAGTATTGGCTTGTGATCACATAATATCCAAATATTTCGCCCGATGCGTGCGTCGTGCCATCAGGGTGCACAAGATGTTCATTAGTGACGTAGTAGTCATTGCCCATAATACACCGCGCTTTTATTTGATTTTCCCTGAACCATTGAAATTCTTTTTTGCTCATTCCATGCTGAAGTAGGTACTCATACATGGTTACGCTCAAGGGATATCCGTAAGTTAAGTCAAGGGAAAGAAATCTTTTTTGATTGAGAAATCTTGCTAATTGGGCGGCGTCGGGAGAAACAGGATGAAAGTATTCTGATGACTCGCTTTGAACGAAACTTGCATTGGGCTGATTTTCCAGAATGCAATGCATCGCCATAATATTTGCCATTGAAAGATTTTTCAATGCATTGACAAACGCGTGTTCGGAGCGCAGGCATTCATTCCACCACCCGTACTGTGCGGAAAATAATGCAGCGATAAAAATTTCATTTATTGGAGTATAAAGCGTCAAGTAGGGGTACCGGGCGGAAAACGCTCTCGCATATTCACAGAAGTGATGGGGAAATTCAGGATTTTGAAAATTTTCAATCCAGTCGGGTACACCAAAATGACACAGATCCACAATTGGTGTAATATCTAATTCCTTCAATCGATTAAAGGTAAGATCGGAAAATGACCAGTCGTATTGACCCGGACCAAGATGCGTCGAATAGTAAGGCGGCCCAAAACGAAGAAATTCAATGCCAATGTCCTTCACAAGCTCAAAGTCTTCCTTCCAACGCTCGTAGTGCCCCGTTTTTTCCATTTCATCGACCCGTTTCATTTTTCCATTGGGCAACGGAATTTTCGGATAACTGTTTTCAATGCCAGTTGTAAACATGAATTTACTTCCTGCCATAGGCTTATGAGTATTTTAATTGTCTGAAGTAATCATTGATTGCGTCGTTGAGAGATGGCAAACTCACACCTCTTGAACTTCTTAATACACTATATGCTGGCCTGTTGGCTTTCCAATTCATGCCCTTTCTATCCATCGATTTTAACCGTTTTGCATTGTATCCGGCATGATCGGCAAGTTGCTTGGCAAAATCCAGCCAGCTCAATACACCGCCTTCGTTAGCTAAATGCCAAACTCCTTTTTCGCCGTCGATAAACAGATCCAGGGCGAAGTTTACCAAATGGGGAAGATAAGTGGGAGAAATAATTATGTCGCAGGGAACCGGAAAGTGTTTGTTGTTTTTTAGCGCATCCAACAGGCGATGTGCAAAGTTGAAACGATCCCAAGGGCTGAAAAAAGCACTGCTTCTGATGACAAGTGAACAAGGATTTGAACGAAGGACAAATGATTCAGCCCAGGCCTTCGTACGTCCATAATTATTGATCGGGTCAACTTCATCGTATTCAAGATAGGGAGCATTTTTAATTCCATTGAATACCTGGTCTGATGAAAAAGTCATAAATGGAATGTCGCTTACTTTACATGCTTTGGCCAATACGCCGGAACCCAACGTATTAATCTGATAACATTCCAGGAACTCCGACTCTGCATCGTCTACACGTACGTATCCGGATGCATTTACGATTCCCCATGTATCGGTTTCATTGATCACATGTTGGACATCAAGTTCATTGGTGATGTCTATGTCGTTTTTGGATAAGGATATGTGATGTATTCCCCGTGCATTGCATACTTTTGAAAATGCAACGGCTAACGACCCGTGCTTTCCTATAATCAGAAGCGGCCTCGTGTGTGGCTTTCCAATATTGAAATTTCTTTCTTCATGTCTATGCCACCAGCCTTCGTTGTCGAGCAGGGGATGTTTGAAATCTCCACTTTTTCCAAGAGAAGACAACATTTTTACCAGAGCCGTTGGCCGAACGGTACGGTTAACACTATAAGCTCCAGATTCATAGTAGCCATTTTGTTTGGTAACAAGGGTATTCCAGTCGAACGCACCGAAGAGAGCCCAAGCTGTCACAGCCTCGAGAGGAATTCCTTCAGTTTGTAGTTTGCACGACGTATCCCATACGTCGCGAAACCATCTCATCTGCTCCTCACGCGTGGATGCAAGATGAGCTTCCGTTATAGCGATCGGAGTACTATAGCGGTTCCACACTTCTTTAATACGCGCCTCGAGGTTTATACCACAACTTGTCCGGACCGATTCGACATCGACATATTTATGTATGCCGTTCGTTCCGGCTCTGACGTGCGGGTAAAATTCGATCCGCTCGTCGAGAAAACGTTCTGACGTAACATAGTAGTGGGCGCCAATAATATCAGGCGGACATCGGTTATTCTGAAAAAAGTACAGATCCGACTCAGTAATTCCGGCATCGATAAAATAATTCCAAAGTGGGTGAGACTTGTTTACCGTTCCGAATAAAAAATCAAAGGGAAGCCATCGCCTGATATTTTCAAATTCCGCTTGATATGCCAGCATCGGCGTGCTATGGACTTTGCAAATGTCTTCTGTTTGAATAAACTTAATCTTTGGGTTCAGACGGCGCATTGCCCGAACAGCAAAAACGGTAGCTTTCAGTTGATTGACCAATATCTTCGCGAAACTCCGGTCACTGTGATGATGAGGATACCAATGGCCGTATAGACCACAAAAACGAGCGGTGGTCAACGGCTCATTAATAGGAACGACGTATTCTATACTTGGAAACTGCGTGGCTACCTTTTCTGCATACTCCGAAAATTTTTCAGGAAACTGATCATCCAATAGGTGAGTATAAGTCGGGCCGGATCCATGATGGAGCAGGCCTACTACAGGTTTGATCCCCAGTTTGTCCAACGCACACATATCGCGTATAGCGGGTGACCAATCAATTTTGGTTTCGCGCTGAGGAAGATAACGTTCCCAGAGTAGAGGGTACCTCAGAGCTTTGATATTCAGACCTTCGAGTAGTTGAATATCACTTTCGCCCCGAGTGTAGTGGCCCAATTCAGAGAATTGATCACGATATTTATTGCCTACACGATTGATCGTGCATTCCATACCGCCCCATAGCTCAGGCTTTGATTGCATGAAACTGGTGTCCATTGGAATGCTGGATACTGGTTGGAAGAGCCGTTATTTTTTTGAACAACGCCAGTGATTGCGCGACAACCTGATCCATGTTATAGTATTTATAAGTCGCCAACCTTCCTGTAAAATATGTGTCAGGAATGCTCCGCGCCAGTGCCTCATACTTCTTATATAGTTCTCCATTTTCTGGTCGCGGTACGGGATAATACGGATCGCCGTCGGCCTTTGGATATTCGTACACCACAGACGTTTTAGGATGTTTTTGTCCGGTAAGGTATTTGAACTCAGTCACCCGCGTATAGGGATGTTCGTTGGGGAAGTTTATCGTGCCTGTTGCCTGGAATTGTTCGACTTCGAAAGTTTCAAACCTGAAGTCGATCGATCGATACGGTAACCTGCCATAACAATAATTGAAATAGTAATCGATTGGTCCGGTATAGATCATCTTATCATAGGGTATTATATTTTCGATCTCTTTATAATCCGTATTCAACATGATTTTGATGTTCGGATGTTCAAGCATGTTTTCAAACAACCGCGTGTAACCATGGAGTGGCATAGCCTGATAAGTATCCGAAAAGTAACGGTTATCCCGGTTACTTCGTGTGGGAATGCGTGCTGCGACCGAAGCATCCAGCTCCGAGGGATCGAGTCCCCATTGCTTCCGCGTGTATCCTTTGAAGAATTTTTCATAAAGGTCTTTGCCAACTTTGCTGACAACTACGTCTTCGGATGTCACTACCCTCGATTTCTGCACCGACCTCGACTTTAGAAAATTATCCACCTCGTCACAAGTCAGATTTAATCCGTACAAGGAATTGATGGTATTGAGGTTGATTGGAATTGGTACAAGCATACCGTCCACACTGGCTAAAACCCGATGTTCATAGGGACGCCACGCTGTGAATGTGCCAAGATAATCGAAAACTTCTCTCGAATTTGTGTGAAAAATATGAGGACCATACTGATGGACAAGGATTCCGTCCTTGTTGTAGAAGTCATATGTATTGCCTCCGATATGTTTTCTTTTATCGACGAGAAGAACTTTTTTATTAGCTTGAGAAGCAAGTCTCTCCGCAATTACCGAACCCGCAAATCCAGCACCAACTATCAGGTAATCGAACATTTCAGTTTGCTTTTAATTTTATACTCTTAATGTTTAACATTGCCGACATAATCTCAGTCATCTGCTTAAATGTTTTGTCCCATGAATTGTCAGCTAAATAATTGTCTACTTCGGCAAGCCATTTTTCCCGGTTGTTATTATTGAGAATATATTCGCCGGCCTGAACAAACTGTTCTGCCGTATCTGCGATATGTACCAGATCAAATTTTCCGTAGTCATTTACCACATCCGAAATTGAAGTCGAAATGACCGGCTTGCCTCCGGCGAGATATTCCGGAGTCTTCGTGGGACTTATAAACTTCGTAGAAGCATTAAGTGCGAACGGCATGATTGCAACATCCCAACCGGATAAATACAAAGGAAGGTCTTTGTAATCCTTTACACCCAGATAGTGAATGTTTGACAATGAGGGTAATGTAGCCGGATCTATTTTTACGACAGGCCCTATCATTATGAAGTGCCAGTCTGGACGTGCCAAAGCCAATTCGCGAATAAGTTCACTATTAATACGTTCATCCAGCACGCCATAGAAACCAAATCTGGGATGTGGGATATCACGCTGATCGGGGGGATCGTTGAGATCGTGCCTTGCCGCCTCGAAGTGTGATTTATCTATACTACTTGGGAATGCATAAACATTTCCATGCTGTAATCTTTTTAATTCATATAATGTATGCCCTCCCGTAAAAACTACGTCTGCCATTTGAAAGAGTGTTCTTTCCCTTTCTTTCAGTTCGGGAGGAGCAAAGTTGAACGACGAGAGCTCGTCCATGCAGTCATAAACAGTAAGTAAAGGAAAGAGTGACATTGAATAGCCCAATGCCATGGGGGAATAATACCAGGTTATGTATTCTTCGATGCGATTTGCGTTATAAAATCCCTGCAGCATTTCCGCAATTGCCCGCTCCCTTTCATTCGGTGCCAGATCCGAAGTTACATGAGGCGTGATTACCCGCAAAGATTTTATCGGGCTTGAAAGCTTCAATCCTTGCCATCCTTTGTCAAAAATCGGCTCTTCGACGAAATATACTTTTCCGTGCTGGGCAAAACGACTCATTAAGTGTTGAGGTCGCTGGTAAACAAAATTCCATCTCAAATGTGAAAAACATAGTACAGAAGGCAGCATCGTTCTTATTCTCCATTCTTTTTTATACTCCGACTGATCTCAAAATCGTGCCATTGCATTGCTTCGTAATGGCAATCCAATTGATAATCGCACTGCAAACGGCGGAACTAAGCTGTTGACGGAAGAAAAAGTTTTCGAAGACTGTGTACGGAGAAAGGCGAGGAAAAAAACATTCGCAAAACTGTAAAGTTTTATCCGCATTGCTGTGGTGCAAATGCTGCACGAACAATCCGGAACTAGCAACTTTTGTTTTCGTGATTATGAGTTCCAATGAGAAATTCCTTCATCGGGAAAAAAATGCGCAGGGAAAATTTAGCGCGGAAAAAAAATAGTATGTCTGAATAAAGGAATATTTAAACGCTTTTTGCCGCAATCAATGTGGTATAATTTTGTTTGTTCCGAAATCTTATTTAAACAAATAAGCTATGTTTTACCATGTGAAGGAATTACAATTCAATGCACGCGTATCAAAGCCAGACCCTGCTTTTGCTACGCTGTTGCTGGAACAGTTTGGGGGCGCCAATGGTGAACTCGCCGCGGCTTTGCGTTATTTCGCTCAGGCATTCGGGGCAAAAAAACCATATCCAGATAAATACGATCTGTTGATGGACATTGCCACGGAGGAATTTAGCCATTTGGAGATTGTGGGAGCGACAATTCAAATGTTGTTGACAGGCATTAATGGCGATCTTAAGAACGCCGCCGAGAATTCGGAAATTATGCAATTGTTAAATGGAAAAGGAGCAAAGGAAGAGGTTATCCACAAGGCTATGGTAGCGCCTCAGTTTCTTGTTGGAAGCGCCGGTGGTCCGTGTTATACGAACAGCCAGGGAGTGCCATGGACGGCTGCGTACATCAACGGTGATGCACAAGGAGATCTTACTTCAGACCTGCGATCAGACATCGGGGCGGAGACGCGCGCGAAATTGGTTTATGAATACTTGTTACAATTCACCGATGACGTCTACGTAAAAGATACTTTGCGCTTTTTGATGACGCGCGAAGTTGCACATTTCCAGATGTTTGAAGCTGCATTGGAATCCATTGATCAAAATTTCCCTCCTGGGGTGTTACAGGCAGACCCGAGGTTTAGTAATCTCTATTTTAATATGTCGAGTGGAAATGATTTTCGCGGCCCATGGAATCAAGGTCAAACCAGCCGGCTAAACGAAGAATTCCAATTCATCGAAGATCCAATCAGTCATATTATGGCGACGAGTAGCTTATCGAATACCGAGCCACAAGGTACGAATCGGACAGAGGAAGAAACCCGGGAGATGGATGAAGAACTAAGTCAAAAAAGACGCACGGAAGTCAATGCTGCTTCACCCAAAGAGCAGATGAGCTGGAATAGTCCCGAGTTTGGTGCAGACGCCAATATGAGCGGCGAAGAAGATGAGGAAGATTCATCTGATCGATCGAGAAAAAGAAGAAAGCCAGTTAAAAGATAACGTTGGCTGTGGACAGAATTGATATTAAATACTTCACAGATCCTCTGTGTTGCTGGAGTTGGGCCCTTGAACCACAATGGCGCAAATTAATATTCCAATACAAGGATCACTTAACGTGGCAGTATGTGCTTGGCGGATTGATTCCTTCCTGGAATGGATTTGTCGATAATATCAATTCTGTCTCGCGGCCAGCTCAAATGGGTCCACTATGGATGCACGCCCAACAACTTTCCGGGATGCCTATGGCTCACAGGATTTGGATCGAAAATGCACCTGCTTCCTCTTTTCCACCTTGTGTCGCAATCAAGTCTGCGGCACTACAATCCAACCGTTATGGCGAATCCTTGTTGCGAAAACTAAGGGAATTTTGTCATCTCAAAGGAAAAAACATTTGTGATACAACGGTGATATATGACGCAGCAGCCGAGTTGGCAACTCAGCATCCATCGTTTCAGATGCAAAAATTTCTTGAAGATTTTCAAGGCAAGAATGGTCAGGATTCATTTCGAGAAGACTGGAAAGAAACCAAGCGATGGGATATCAATCGTTTTCCTACTTTAATATTGAATAAGGGTACAAACACAATTCAGATTTCCGGTTATCGGTCATTCGACGCATTGAGAAAGGCGTTGTACTACTTGGACCCTTTGCTACAGAACGTTCCTTTAAACTCAGACATTCTGGAATACAGGGAGTTTTGGGGAACCTTACTACCACGTGAAGAATCGGAATTTTTCTCCGGAACGGAAGTGCAAGCATAGTTAGTCGTGACCTTCTAGCTAAATTGCGAATCACGCCGCCATATCTTCGAATTATTTATTTCGGCTTTTGATATTCAGGTGTGTATCCAGCCCGACCGTTCTTTATGAGGAACATTAGCAATACCCGAGCTGGTTTGGCCGGGCTGTTGTTTTTTGTGACAGTGTGTAGAATGTTACGTTTCTCATAAAACATTTCCCCCGTTTTGTAAAGCTTCGGTGTTTTAGTCACCAACGCAATTTCCACGGACCCTTCGAGGACGTAGCCGAAAAGTTCGCAATCATGCCGATGTGAAACAGTGTCTATCCCTCCAGGTGCTACCGTCATCACCGTGACGTCCATCTTATAATCCGTCAATAATGAGTCGGATAACATTTGACTCAATACAGGATTGAAAGAAAGTGGTGAAACATTCGCTTTCGGCGCGTGGTCAGTATGTTGCGCGAACAGAAAAACACATACAAGAAAAAAAGCGGTTGTTAGCAAGAGTCTCATGGGATTCATTTTTTGAATGTTATCAAAAGTCGTTAAAATTTAGAATCTATAATGCTGATCACGAGAATATCCTACTTCCACTTGATCCTATAACTCGTGCTTCGTCCACCGCCTTCTTCTTTTTCTAAAATCTCTTTATCAATAAGGTCTTGTATATCTCGTAATGCCGTGTCGGCCGAACACTTTGCAATCTTTGCCCACTTTGAAGACGTCATATTACCTTCAAAGCCATCGACGAGTTTGTTAAGCATTTTCCGTTGCCTTTCATTCAGGGTTACACCCTGGTGAGTTTCCCAGAACGTGGCTTTCCGGGTCACTGCGAATAAATTTTCTTCAGATAAAGTTATCGCCCTGTCAAGACAATCAAGAAACCATAACAACCATTCTGTGATATCGAGGTTTCCTTTTTGTGTTTTTTCGAGCACCTCGTAGTATATATTTCGTTCTTTTTGAATCTGGGCAGACATACTATAAAATCGTTGCTTACTTTCGTCTGCCCTTGCCAACTGCATATCGGAAATAGCTCTTGCTATCCGTCCATTTCCATCATCAAAAGGATGGATGGTGACAAACCAGAGGTGGGCAATTGCTGCTTTCAAAACCCCATCCATCTTTGTGTTACTGTTGAACCACTCCAGGAATTTATTCATTTCAACAGTCAACCTTGCCGCCTCTGGCGCTTCAAAGTGAACACGTTCCCTTCCGATGGCTCCAGATACAACTTGCATTGGTCCCTTTGTATCATTTCTCCAGGTGCCTACTTGTATTTTATAGATGCCGCTTCTTCCTGTTGGAAACAAAGCGGCGTGCCAGTTGAATAACCGTTCCTCGTTTAATGGCAGGCTATATTTTTGTGTTGCGTCAAGGGTCATTTCAACAACACCATCGACATCGCGACTAACGGCAACTTCGTTTGCTATCTCCATCCCCAGCCGCCTGGCAATTGATGAACGCACTTGGTCAACCGGTAATTTTTCACCTTCAATTTCACTTGACTTGATTACATCTTGCGTGAGGGTCTCGAGTGTAGCTTCTTCCCGTAACCGGAAACCTAACCCTTCCAGTCTTCCCAGCAAACGACCCTGTTTATGCCTTAAGCTAGACAGCGTCGAGATGATCTTTTCGCCTTCCCATTTGAAAGTGGGCCAGTTATGTAAAAGATGGATATACTTGCTCATTCTCCGCAGATTATGCGGTAAATAAGGCCATTTTTCTCCGCATTTTCAAGATATTCTCCGCATTTGTTGCGGCGAATACATTGATAATCTCCGCATGACTAGCACTCTATATTAATAGACAGACAATCAATAGACATCACTTGGTCTTCTCCACCTTAATTACCACGGGTCCTAAAAGTCCCGACTGAAGTAACGAGCTGTTAGCCTGATAAAAGGGCATTGTGGTGTACGTGATTTTGGCCGTGACGTTAGGTTGGGCGTCTCCGATCAACCGGTTCACCCAGGTATTCGTCACTTTAACTTCCAGGATATTCTCACCATTAAGCAACCCATCAAGGCTAAGTTTAAATGGTTTCTTCCATGCTAAACCTTGAGACTTTCCATTCAGAACAACTTCGGCAATGTTCTCGACTCGTCCTAGATCGATGTAAGCTGGGCCGGTGACTGTGGACACGAACGAAGTCTTATAAGTTGTGGTACCGGAAAAATACTTAACACCAGGATCTGAATTCTCCGACAATGATTTAAGTTCACTGAGTTCCAATGTTGACGGCGCGCCTCTTCCTTCCTGAAAGGAAAGGGTCCATGGCCCTTTTAAGGTAACCAGGTCTGCATATTCAACAGCCGGTTTGGCATAAGATAAGGCATCAGCTTCATCTTTAAAAACTATAAAATAGGCATCCCAGGATTCGAAATGCAACGGTACGGTTGTACGTCCGTTTTTGATTTCGTATGAAACTTGTTCAGTTTCTCCCGTCATTGGATTCCACAATTCAGGTATCTTATCCGTTATTCTGAAGCTGACGCTCGCATCAGCGGGGGACTCGCTGCGATTGTTCAGCCAGTAAATATTTGTTTCGTCGGACTTCCGGTGGACGTAAAGTATTTCGGAGGCCGCTCCGTTGACAATAAGATCCTCACTTATGCCATCAGCTTTCAAAACCTCATCGACTTTTTTTGTTGATACATTTGAAAGGCTCCATACTTCTTTCATGATCGAGTTGAACTCCGCGCTGCTATCCGCAAGGCTAGGCGACATTTCTGGTTTCGTTCCCGTTATTTTCACACCAGCAATCGCAAGTTCTCTTATCTTTTTTAAGACTGGCAATGTCATTAGCTTCGCGCTTTCATCTAGAACAAGCGCGTTGTAGGTCATTCCATTCGAACAAACCAGCTTTCCATCTTTAGCAGCTATAACATCCTTCAGAGCTGTTGCATTAACAAAGTCATATTCATAACCATAGGGCAACTTTGGTAATGCACTCGCGCATACCTGAGTGATATTGTGATTCTCTCCATAGTAATAAAGGATGTCTACAACCGGTTTCCCTTGCTGAAGCATATAAGAGCTTCTGGCCAGATAGTCTATCCAAGGCTTCGCTTGTTCTGCCCACGTTTCATGTCGCGTAAACCATTGGCCGAATGGCCCCAGACTTAATCCTGGTTTTTTATCATCCAAAGGTTGATGAACAGAGGTGTGAATAATAAATCGATTTAAACCCGAGGCCAGTTCGGCGTCCGCCGTCCGTTTGAGTTTCTCGGGAGTGTATGAGAACGAATTGCGAATCGCCGTCATTGATTCTGCCGCCACTATATTTTGGCCATACATGTGAGCAACTGATGCCGACTCTCTGATATCGGCCCGGCTGCGTATCTCTTCATCCGGCCCGGGTGCCAGACTACCTGGCGTCCACATCGCGGACATGGGTATATCTGCATTGCGCTTCACATCCATACCATCGGCTAAATAGATCCGGCCATTCTCGTGGGATTCGGTATACCGTTTCATTCCACGGCGATGAAGGACATCGCCAATCACATCGTAGTGATTATCTGCAATCATTTCTCCTATTGTTTTTCTGAAATCCCACAGAAATTTTTCACTTTCCGCACCGCTCTTTACCACTCTGCCTGTTAACACTGGTATCCAGCTTGTGATATCGTATCCTCGACGTTTTTTGAATTCGGTGGGAAAATTTTTCGTCCAGGTCATATGGCCTGCTTCGTAACTGTCGAGCACCATATGTGTCAGGCCGCGCGATCCCATTGATCCTCCAGTGGCATCTTTGTACATGTCCAGGTACTTCTCCATGTAACGTCTAACGGCACCGCTATCTAGTTTATCCACCTCCAGGCCCGTAGCCTCGGGTGACGCAGGATGATTTTGGCGACCGGTAAGTGAATATCCAAATCTTAGTATGCACCAGTTTCCTTCTGGCACCGTCCAGTCCAATGTGCCGTCACTTCTCACGTTTGATGAAAGGTCGATGACCTCATCAATGTTTGATTGATCTGAATAAGTTTTCGTGTATATCTCATTGCCTTCCTTCCATGGTGTAAACCCGGCCTTATCTTCAATTTGATCAATTCTGTCGGTCGTGTAAAGAACAGCCTCAGCAACGTTGACGCCATCGGGTTTTGGAATGGTTGTACTACCACCAAACATCGCAGCGAACGGGTTAACTATCGGTGGCAGTGTTTTAAATACGAATCGAAAATACTTCGCTGTCGTTGGCGGGATGCTCACCGTATTTCGAGGAACGATGCTGCCAGATACAGAAGCTACTTCATGGAAATTTTTTCCATCGTCGCTGACCTCTAGAAATCGATTCAATGGTCCACCGTTGAAATCTTCCAACGGAAGGTGCATTGCGCCTGATACTGCAAAAGACCTGAATGTCTGCGGCGAATCAAACGCATATTGAATCCACGTTTCATCGCCCACATTACCCGGTGGAAGAAACTGGGAATTGGTCAAGTCGCCATCCGTTAACTCAGCAACTGAAAACTTTCCGCCACTGGACGTCAGTTTTGGATTGAGAGTCGCGAGTGATTTTTCAGCCGGGGTAAGTTTGAATGCGATTACAGCGACGTCTTCGTAATAGGTGGGAACAGGTGGACCACCAGCGTTCAGACTAAGTGAATTTTCACCTCCATGATTTTGAAACTTTCCGGTAGTTGCCGAAGGCTTCGATAGTGATCCATTGAAATTCTGACCTCCTGTAACATACGTTTCTGTCCAAACATATTTTTTCATTCCATCAGCAGGGGGCACCCAGGGTCCGCCCGTAACGCTCCATCCGGGAGATCCCGCGATAGCCATTTCCAATTTCAACGAGTCGGCAACAGTTGTCATGTAGCTGAATGCATCCTTCCATTCCGGCGTCATGTAGATCAAGCGCTTCTCTACTACCTGAGGTGTGAACAAGCTTGCATCGAAGTTTTGAAACCCACCAATGCCGGTTCGGTGCATCCACAGAAGATCCTTCTTAATCCCATCCTTGGTAATGTTTCCGTTCATCCAGTGCCACCATACCCTGGGTTTTGCGGAACCAGGAGGATTCTTAAAACCATCGATCAACGTGTTGTCTATCTTCTGTTGGCATGAAATACCTACAGTAAAGAGAATGGCGAGGAGTAATCGGCTCATTTTTGAAGGTATATGGTATAGGGTATATGGTATAGGGGTGTGAGGTATAAGGGAATAAGGGAATAAGGAAATAAGGGTATAAGGGAATAAGGGTATAGGCGAATAAGGGACACCAATTGATCCAAATTACTCAATCAATAATTATCAACTTTAATAAGACACCAATCAATTTTCAGCACCCTAAAATTGTCAATCGCTGATTGTTAATTGTTAATTGTTAATTGTTGCGCCTTATACCTTTATACCTCTATACCTCTATACCTCTATACCTCTATACCCCTATACCATTATACCCTTATACCCTATACCCTTTACCCCATGCGTCCCTCAAACAAATTCCGTCCCTTTGTCAGCGCACGAATTTTTGCGTCTGCGATCGTACGCTTCAGCATCCAAAATCCGCAATCGGGGTGAATGTAGTGGATGCGATTTTCTCCTAAAACTTGAGTCGCGTGCTCTATTCTTTTCGCAATTAATTCGGGCGTTTCTATCACGGTGGATTTAATATCAATTACGCCTAGCCCTATCCCAATGTCAGGTCGTAATTCTTTAAAAAATTCCAACTCATCATATCCGCGATGTGCAAATTCAAGCACGACGTGATCAGCGTGAAGAGCATTCATGTACGCGATTAATTTTTCCCACGTTCCTTTTTGTATTGTCTGTCCGCCGTAGTT
>JGI10216J12902_101255911_pt1 | contig 22741 bp, 21 predicted proteins | sample KanNatreferecore_FD_12902 | JGI IMG/M metagenome (IMG submission 12902)
TTCGAAGGCCGATCGTCGAGGCTTGTTGCCGCTGCCAACCCGAGTGGGATTGCTTAATGCATTAGTGCCCCCGCACCTGCTCGAGGCCTGGGGCTCACGGTTCAATGTGCAGCTCGAAGACCCACCTCGCGATCTTCTATCGCGACCAACTGGGGATGCTCGGGCTGGTCGGAACGGCACTCGGCAACGCCGGAGTAAACATCGTGTCCGCCGCCGTCGGCCGCCGGCCCGACCTCGACACCGCCGAGGAAGCCGTCATGATCATCACCGCCGACACGAAGGTGCCGCCCGATGTGCTCACCTCACTAGTGGCCGGCGCGGACTTCTTCGACGCGCGCGCGGTCAGCCTCTGATCTCGCCCGCACCGTCGAAAGGTCGGCATGCGCGAAGCCTCCCAGCCAGCGAATCGAGTTATGACGAGATGTCCGCTGCTCTGCGGCCCCACGCTCCAACAGCGTGTAGAAGATCTTGCGCAGTAGCCGGGCGTCGAGGCTTTACCCGGCGCACCCGTCGGCGGTGACCAGTTGCTTGCGCATCTTCCCGGTCCACATTTACGAATAGGCGATCTCCGCGTTGCGCTCTGGCGATAACGAGGCCTCGCGCGGAATCGGCGACCGCGGCCTCGAATCCCCGCATTGTCATCGACCCGCCGAACTGTGCGCGGCAGGCCAGGAAGGCCCAAGCATCAATTGATCGCGATGGAGGCGTCGTCCGCGTAGAAACAGGTGCCTGGGGGCGAGTTTAGAGTGTACGCATTGAAGTCGAGGTACGAACTGCCCGGGGTCGCGGGTGTGTAAGCGATGGCGATCTGCTGCCACGCGGCATTGAGCGTGAACGCCGCCGCCTGCGAGCCTTGCAATACGCCGCCGGACAGGCTGTACTCCCGGAACCGCAGCTTCACCGTCGCGCCGGCCGAGTCGGCTCTGACCCAAATGCTGGCTTGATAGGTGCCTGTCGCAGTCGTGGCCACCCAGTGTGGCGCGGCATCCTTGAGCGTGCAGTTGTCGACTGTCGCGGTTCCGGCGTTGGCGATCGCCGCGCTGTAGTCGCCGGAATGGCCGCCCGCGACTTGGGTCAGCGTGACCCCGGTGCCATTCGGAGCCCATCCGGCGGACCCCGTTTCGAATCCCGGATTGCAGACCAGATTGCCCGGCGGCACCGTGACCTGAGCGGTGGCCGACGAATCAAGGCCCGCGGTGTCGATCGCAATCACGGTGACGGTGAAGGTGCCCGAGGCGGGGCACGGGTAGGTGTGTGTTGCGGTTGGGGTGGCTTGCGGGCCAACCACAGCGCCATCGCCGAACTTGAATTTGTAGGACTCAATGGTTGTCGCGTCGGAGTCGGTGGACGCCGAGGCATCGGCTGTGATCGTCAGTGGCGCTACTCCTGCTGACGGCGTGACGGTGAGCGCCGCGATCGGCGGGGCGTCTCCGGGGGCCGGCAGTTGGAACTCGTAGGCGCCGCGATCTTCGTATGGCACCGCGCCGCTCCCGGTATCTGCAGTCGCGGGATCATCGACGCGGGAGTTGCCGTCGCGATCCGTGGCCGGCTGCCCGCTTACCGCGGAGTTGGCTGAGTCGATCGCCGGCGATCCTTCGGCGAGGCGGAAGTCAGCGGCGGCGGGATACCGGAACAGTGGGTCTGCTTCGAGCCCGTGCGCCTCCTTCCCGGTGGCAGATTGCAACGCCGACAGCGACGGGTATCGGGTGTTCCCCCAGGTGAACGCGGTGCCCGCGGAGTCCAGGTTGACCAGGTCGTAGTCGATGCTGGTTCCGGCGGTCGAGTTGGCGTCGACACGGATGTTGCCTTTGGTGCCGAAGCTATTCAACGCATTGTTGACGCTGACGTTGTTGGTCACAGTTCCCGCCGAGGACGCGGACGTCCCCGCCGTGCCTTCGAGGTTGATCCCTGACGTCGTGTTTCCATAGACGGTGTTAGCCAGGATGACCTGATTTGGCGAGTTCAGATCGTCAATCCCGTGGTCGCCGTTGTTGTAGCACACGTTGTTATAGGCGACATTTCCACCACCGTTGTAGAACTGGATACCGGAATCCTCATTGCTATAACTGGTGTTTCCGTCGATTGTATTCCCGCTGGCACGGATGTCGATTCCGGCGGCGGCTCGAGTGTACTGGCGGGCATTGGCGAAGGTGACATTGTTCTTGACTTCGACGCCGGTGCTTCCGTTGATTAGGGCAATGCCTGCGTCGGTATTATGGTCGGCCTGATTGCCGACCACCATTGAGTTACTGGTTGCGTTGACGGCGATGCCCTGCCACGTATACCCGCTCGCAGGCTGGCCAGCATAAGAGACGTGATTGCCGGCGACCGTGATCGCGGACGACTGCGTGACGTAGATGCCGTTGCCGCTGGGCGTCTGCATCACGGTCATGTTGCTCACTGCGACGTTGGACGAGTAGGAGACGTAGACACCGGCGCCAGTAGTCTGCGTGACGGTGAATCCCTGCACCGTGACCCAACTCCGGGAAGAGACCTTGATCCCGTTCGCGCCACCGGTGATCGTGACCGAAGCTTGGGGAGCGGCGGTGACCACAATCGGCGAACCTGCCGTGCCGGAGTGGCCAACACTTGGCGCCTCGGTATAGATGCCCGACGCGACCTGAACCGTCTGTCCTGCCAGTACCTTCGAGGCACCGGCCGAGATCGTGCAGAATGGTTGTGCTTGCGTCCCCGCGCCCGAATCGGAGCAATTCCCGTTGTTTCGGTCCACGTACAGCGTAGTTGCGGCGGCCCAGCCGCTCGGCGCCATGGCCGCGAACGTGCAGTACATCGCGGTCACTCCGAGCGCCGTACCGATGGCATAGGTGATCCTGCGGCGGCGCCCGTGACCCCGCACGCTGACACCCTCGGCCCGCGCGGGTCTCACGTGAAAAATGACGTCACCTCCACGGCCCATCCGCAACCCGCATCTGGCGTAGCAGAAATGCGCTCCATGACCGCGACAGAAGCGACCGACTCCTCGAACCCGACTGCGTAAGGAGGTGTTACGCGGCTATCTGTTTCGCTCTAGTCGGTCTTGCCCTGCACATCGTGAACAATCGGGAACGGCTTGAATTAGCGCCTGTCTATTCGCCTAGCATTAGGAGAAATTATCCCCTATATGTGAGTGTGATGCAGCGCCGCCTCGCGTTGACATCGTCGGTGAACCCATTGCGATCGTCAGGTTAACGGCGTATGAACATAAGCGCAGATCTGAGCCATCACTGAAGGGGCATCTGCTTCGGCAGTTGCAGCGTTGATGGTTGGGGGGTTTTGCTGTTTTGGCTTCGGCAGAAGTGTTGCGTTCGCGTGTGCAATCAGAGCCCGCTCGATCGTCCGACCTGCTGGTTCTGATACACGATTTGTGCCAGCCACTCGCCGTCGTGAGCTGGCTACTGGCGATGGTCGAGCACACGGCTGAGCTCCCGGACGTCGCGGCGAGGCGGATCGCGCTCGCAACTCGTGAGGTCGACTTCCTCTGTTCACTCCTACGGGATGCAATGACCGCCGATATCGAACCGCCAGGAAGCAGCGACCTCGCCGGGCGACCTTGGCCCGCGGAACAACCAGGGCCCGCGGCGGACAACCTCGTAGAACAGACAGGGCCACCGGACGTCGTCGAGCTCACGAGCGTGGTCCGATCGATCGTTACACCCCTTACTCAGGTGCGTCCCGGTGCGGTGGACCTGCAGCTCACCGGGCCCACGCTGGCTGTGATCGCGGAACCCGCGATTCGCCGAGTGCTCAACAATCTGATCCACAATGCGCTTCGCGCCGGCGGGGAAAACGGGCGACTGTGGGTTCGCGTCGAGGGGGAGGGATCGAACGCCGTACTGAGTGTCGAGGACGACGGTCCGGGATTCGGGCGAATCAGTCGAGGCAGGAGTCTGGGTCTGGTAAGTGCCGCGACCCAGGTGATCGCCGCGGGTGGCTCGCTCGAGCTCTGCCGCAGCGGACTAGGGGGCCTACGGGTCAGCGTCCGACTACCGACTTCTCGGGATGGTGAACAAGCGTGAGGCTCGTACTGTGCGACGACCACCTGCTGCTCTTAGAGGCATTGGTCGACGCGCTGACCAGCGCCGGTCATACCGTCGAGGCGATCACGACCGACCCAAGCGACGCGATAGAGCAGGTGGCGAGCCTGAAGCCTGATGTGTGCGTGCTCGATCTCGCGTTCCCACAAGGGAGTGGCCTGGCGGCTGCGCGCGAGATGGTCAGCCGCGCGCCCGAGACCAAAATCCTGATCTTGTCCGCCATACTGGATCCGGCGGCCGTCCGGGAGGCCTTCGATGTCGGCGTGCTCGGATTCGTTCGAAAGGACTCGAGTATCGACGGCATCCTCAAATCGCTCGAGCGCCTTGCCGACGGGCAAGTGGCTATCAGTGCGCAGCTGATGCGCACCGCCATGAGTGCGGCGCGGCATACCACGACCGGAAGATCGAATCACGACCTCTCAACACCTCTCACCCCCCGCGAGCACGAGGTGCTCAGTCTGATCGTGGGAGGCAACGACACGTTTGAAATTGCCCGATCGCTGCACGTCTCGGCGAGCACGGCTCGCAGCCACGTGCAGAACGTCTTGATCAAACTCGGAGTCCACTCCAGACTGCAGGCTGCGGCACTTGCAGTCTCGCACGAGCTCGTCGCTCCGCTGCGGGGCAGCTGACCAGGACGCTCTGGACGACGCGTCTACGCCGCTCTAGACACCGCCGTACGTTTGCATGGGAGCCGCCTCCATCCGGCGGAGGGCTCCTGTCTCGCCCGTCTGTCGGTTCTCTTTCCACCCCGGGACGGGCACGCTCGGCGCGTGCTCCGGTTGATGATCGCCGACAGGTGGAGAACCTTCGCCGAGGCGATCGCGCGGCGGCTCGACCAGGAGCCGGGGTTCATCGTCGTGGCTGTCGTTACTCCAGGCGAGCCGGATTGGCCGGTCCTCGCCGACGATGGCGTTGACGTCGCGCTCGTCGACGCCCGTCTTGCGGTTGAGCTGATTCACGCGCTGCCGCGGAAGTGGGCACGCGGTCGACTACCGCACATCGTTGTGCTCGGCGACACCTCCGACGCCGAAATAGCGGCAGATCTGGTACGTCTGGGGGTATCCGGCTGGGTTGGCCGAGAAGAGCCGATCCCAACGCTGATCGACTCCTCTCGGGCGGTGTGTCGAGGGGAAGCCCGTATCCCCTCGTTGCTACTTACTCGAGTGCTCGACGAACTCTCGTCGGCACCGGGGAGTCTTTCCGCCGTAGCTGCCGCAGGTGCGCAGCTCACCCAGCGGGAGAGCGAGATTCTGCGCCTGCTCGAGCAAGGCTTCGGTCGATCGCACATTGCGGCTGACCTGCACCTGTCGCCGAACACGGTAAGAACCCACGTTCGCAACATTCTGAACCGGCTGGACGTCCACTCCACCCTTGCCGCCGTGGCAAAGGTGCGGTCCGAGTCGCAATGGCCGCTACTGCAGGTGGCGCACGCCGGCTCCGACGCTCGGTCAGACGGATGAGGACGGCTACTGCCGATGTGGGGGACACGGACGTAGCTGTAATTACGTCCACGGACTGATGTGGTGGCTCAGCTGTGAAGGCAGCCTCAGAAGCCGTGGGCTGATCGTCTCGTTGCACGGATCGGCCAGGGGGATCGCCTAGAGCGAATGTAAATGGGGTACCGACGTGGAGCTGAGTGAGGTCCTCGCACGCATCTTCTCGCGGCATCGCCTGCTGGTGACGCTGTGTCTCGCGCTCGGCCTGGCTGCGGGCATCGGCCTGCACTGGTCGGACAAACCGGTGTACGAAGGTCGCGCACGCCTGCTGGTCTCGCCGTCTGAGCCGACGTCGACCGCGCAAGCCTCGGCGCAGGTCGACGCGGTGCGCGCGCTGGCGACCGGTCCGGCACTCGTACGCGAAGCCCTCGCATCGATTGGAGTCGACCGCGACGTTTCGAAGCTTTCCCGAGGCGCGATCAGTGTTCGCGGCATGGGTGGCTCGGGCGTCGTCGAGCTGCGCGTGACTGACCGCGATCCAGCGGTCGCCATTCAGCTAACCGATGCGATCGGTCAGGCGCTCGTCAAGCAACGTACTGACACGCTGTCGGCAACGATCACCAGCGGCATGACCAAGATCACTTCGCGTATCGCCGCGACGCAAAGTCAGATCGATGCCGTCGACAACGAGCTGGCCGCGTCGGTCGACCTCGCGGGTTCAGCTGATCCAGAAGTGGTGAGCCGTGCGACAGCTGATCGCGATCGGCTGCTCGCGCAGCGCGACGGACTTGTCCAGGAGTTGAGCGTCCTGTTCACACAGCGCGCTGACCTGGAAACGCAGCTTGCGCAGCGGCCAGCGACGATCATGGTCGACCCGGCGAGTGCTCCCGCTACCCGGATCGGCGTGAACCGGCTTCCCGACATCGGACTGGGCGGCTTGCTCGGCCTGGTCGTCGGCACCGCGCTTGCGGCATCCATCGAGACCCTGCGCCCGACCGTGGTTGGACGGGCCGCCATCGCGCGGTCGCTGCAAGCACCGGTCTTGGCGGAGATCACCAGCTCGCCCGCAGGCTGGAGCGCCGGCGACGTCCTCGAGGCCGCCTCGCACACCGAAATGGCGGCTGAAGGTGCGGGCATTACCCGGGTCGAATTCATGAGCACGACGCCGCGGATCGACCTTGCCGGGCTGGCCTCGGCACTTGGCAGCGAGCTCTCCCGGCTGCCAGTCGGTGTGGTCAACCCCTACAGCGCCGTCACCCCGGTGACTGTCGCCACCGAAAGCAAGCGCCCGCCAGGGCCGAACCGCGCTCGTCGCGTCCCCACCAGGCCTGGGCTGGTCGTAGTAGTTCCAGGCGCCGTCAAGCTGGCGGGCCTGGAACCCGTACGCGACTTCCTGGCCATCTCAGGATGGCCCCTGCTGGGCGTGATCATCGCCCACCGCGCGAATCCACTCGCCGGAAGACCCAGCCCGACCACCAACTTGACCAGTGAGGCCTCAGCATGACGCTGACGAGCGCGCGAATGGCAGATGCGTCGGCCCAGCGGGTGCCCTTTGCGCGGACGCCGATGAGTCCCGCAGCGGTGGAAGCGGTGTCGGACGTGCTCCGCTCGGGATGGGTGACGACCGGCCCGCAGGTCGCGGCGTTCGAGCAGGAATTCGCAGCGTCGGTCAGCACGCGGCATGCGGTAGCCGTCTCATCGTGTACGGCCGCGATCGAATTGGCGCTGCGTGCGATGCGGCTGCCCGCCGGTGCTCCTGTCCTCAGTTCCACGGTGACGTTCTGCGGGGCGGTGAACGCGATCCTCCACGCTGGCTTGCGCCCAGTCCTAGTCGACATTCACCCACATACCCTGATGCCCGATGCCGACTCAGTGGCCGCGGCGGTTCGGCGCGCGGGCCGGCCGTCGGCCGCCGTGGTGCTGCACTATGCCGGCCATCCCGCGCCCGTCACGGCCATCGCCGAGGCCGCGGGGCTGCCGCTGACCCGGATCGCCGAAGATGCCGCTCACGCGGTTGGCACGTACGTGGCAGATACGCCGGTGGGAGGCATTTCGGCAGCCAGTTGCTTCAGCTTCTACGCAACCAAGAACCTTCCGATCGGCGAAGGCGGAATGGTCACGACCGACGATGACGCCGTCGCCGCTTTCGTGCGCCGGTGCCGACTGCACGGCATGAGCCGGGACGCATGGAAGCGATTCCTGCCCGGCAGCAATTGGCGCTACACAGTCGAGGACGCCGGACTCAAGGCGAACATGACTGATGTACAGGCCGCGATCGGCCGGGCGCAGCTTCGCGAGGTCCCCCGGTGGCAGGAACAGCGCGAAGCGCTGGCGACGCGCTACGACGAGCGGCTCGCCGACATCCCAGGAATCGTCCGGCCGGCGCGACCCGACAACGGCAAACATGCCTGGCACCTGTACGTCGTGCGAGTGACGCCCGAGTTCGGGCTGACCAGGGACCGGCTGATGGTGCGCCTGGCCGAGGTAGGCATCGACTGCTCGGTCCACTTCATTCCAATGCACCAACAGCCTTACCTGAGGCGCCTGCTCGGAGCCGATGCCGCGGCCATGCACTTCCCAGTCGCAGAGGCGATGTTCCAGCAGTACGTGTCGTTGCCGGTTTATCCCGACCTGACCGAAGCAGAGGTCGACCGGGTCAGTTCGGAGATCGGCGACGCACGCCGCCGGTCAGCCGCGCCGACCGGAGTGCCCCACAACGGCTCGCCAACCTCAGGACACGCCACCGAACGGGGGAACGGCAATGACTCGAATCCTGGGCCCTGATGAGCTCCGCTGGCGTCGCCGTCGCGCCAAGCGGGGGCGCATTGCGACAGTGAGTGTCATCGGTGGCGCCGGCTATGTCGGTTCGCTTGTCGTAGAACGCCTGCTCCGCCAGGGCTTCACGGTCACCGTCTTGGACACCCTGATGTTCGGTGATGAGAGCCTGCGCGATCTTGCGGATCATCCGCGGTTCGGCCTCGTGCATGGTGACCTGAGAGACATCGAAGCAATCGTGCACACGTGCGCCGGTGCCGATGCGGTCATCCATCTCGGCGCTCTCGTGGGAGATCCTGCCTGTGCCGTCGACGAGGCGACCACGCTCACGATCAACCGAGACGCCACACTGACGGTCGCTCGGGTTTCGCGCGCGTTGGGCGTACAGCGGCTGATCTTCGCCTCGACATGCAGTGTGTACGGCGCGTCCGACGACATCCTCACAGAGGAGTCGGTTGTTGCGCCGATATCGGTGTACGCGCGAAGCAAAGCGGAATCGGAGCAGTTGCTGATGCCGATGGTGGGTGACCGCTTCCATCCAACAGTGCTGAGGTTCGGCACGCTCTACGGAAATTCAAGGCGGAAGCGCTTTGACCTGGTGGTGAACCTGCTCGCCGCTCGAGCGGTCATCGACGGCGAGATCACGATCACGGGCGGCGACCAGTGGCGGCCCTTCGTCCACGTTTCGGATTGCGCCGATGCCGTCATCCGCTGCCTGCACGCGCCGCACTCGGTGGTATCCGGTCGCGTCTTCAACGTGGGCTCCGACGCGCAGAACCACCAACTGCGCGACATTGGCGACCTGATCAAGGCGATGGTGCCGTGCGCGCGCGTGATCTTCAGCGAGTCCGCGTCCGCCGAGGCGAACTACCGCGTTTCGTTCGACCGGATCGAGCGGGAGTTGGGCTTCCGCCCGTCCCTCACGTTGATTGACGGCATCAAAGAGATCCAAGATGCCGTTCGGCAAGGGCTGATCACTGACTACACGGATGCCCGGTACAGCAATTACCTGTCGCTCGTAACGGGACGGGCGCAGCTCGATGTCGTGTACCCAACCGTGGCAGCAGAAGCCGGAGTCGGCTGAGCAGATGGCTGCGCTCCGGGGAACTTTGTCCTCCGGCGGCGAATCCCTCGCCGTCGACTGCGCTCTGCCCTGGGTGGCATACCGGATAACAGAGGGAGCCGACGGGCAACTGACAGCCCTGCAAGGCGAGGGACAGATCAGCGTACGGGTGACCGTGGAGGCCAGCAGCTGCGCATTCACGACGTACGGGTGGTCGCGTGTCGCTCGCGATGCGTCGACACGCGACGGCCGGGTCGTGATCGAGGACGTCGCGACGTCGGGCTTCGACATGCTCGTGTACTGCGAGGAATCCACCGTGCACTTCGTGTGCAGATGGCGGCCGGGCTGGCGTACCAAGGCTGCCGCGCTCCTGCTCCGCGACCGTGCGCGACTGCTCGTCCGAGCCGTGCTGCTGCAATACCCCGTCATGTGGGCCGCCGGCCTGCACGGGCGGGTGCCACTACATGCATGCGGTGTTGTGCCCGCCAATGCGGGCGGCATGCTGATCGTGGGTCCGAGCGGGGTAGGCAAGACCACGCTGGTGGGGCGTGAGATCGCCTTCGGCGGTCAAGCCACCGCGGACAATCTGTGCCTCACTGATGGCAGCTCGGTCTGGGGGGTGGTAGAGCCAGTCCGCTCCGAGCAGGGAACCGGACGCACCGTGACGCATGGACGCCGCGAGTCGCCGCTGCACGGCCGGGTGCCAGCCGTCGCACCTACGGCGGTGGTCGTACTCGAGCGTGGCGAGCAGACGACCGTTCGCGTCAGTGATCCGAGGGCCGCGGCGCGGGCCCTAGTTGCCTCGACGTACTCGGCCGGTGAACTGCGGCGATATTGGCCAGTCCACGCGATACTCGCGCTAGGCACCGCGCGCGGCGAAGCACACCCTCCCGTAGCCGCGATGGCAGCCGCTATCTGCGCTCGATTGCCGTGCCTGACGGTGAGGCTAGCCGGCATCGCGTGCGTCCGATTGCCCGAACTGATCGCGGAGTCGGGGGTGGCCGCGTGATCGAACCACGGACGGCGCTGCGGGTTCCCAGGGTGTTCGACAGTGCCCAGGCCCCCGCCAACCCCGAGGCGCTCTCACTTCTCGAACGCGGCGTCTCGGCGGTCGACCTCGCGGCCCGTCCGGTGGTACTCCCCGACTTCCACCACAAGCACGACATGGAGATGCCGTCGAGCATCGCCGTCGCCACCACCGGCACGATCAGGCCGGCATTCACCAGCGCGTCCGTCAACTGCGGTATGGCGCTGCTTGCGCTGGACGCCGACCGACCCGACGACGAAGCGATCTCGCGCTTCTACACAGCGGTCGCCGAACGCTACCCCCATCCGCCGTCCTGGCGGCGAGAACTGTCGGTCGACGATGTTGTACGAGCCGCGACCGATGGCGCCGCCTTCGGGATCGAGCGCTATGGCCTCGAGGAGAGCGCCCTGGAGCGTATCGAAGAGAGCGGGCGTCTGGACCTCGAGCCGTACGGCGGCGCGGACCGCCTGCGCCGGGAGCTGCCACGACTATCCTTCCAGGCCTCGCGATTCCGATTCGGGACGATCGGACCCAGCAACCACTTTGTCGAGTTGCAGGTCGTCGAAGAGATCTGCGACCAGGTCGCGGCGACGGCGCTAGGGGTTGCCGAGGGGCAGCTCACCATTCAGTTCCACGCCGGTGGCGGGCTGCTCACCGGACAGGTCGGGCGACTCTTTGCTCGGCGCAAGAAGATCTCCCGCCCACTGGCGATGGAAATGGCCGTCGCGCGCGTCCTCGCTCATCTGGTCACCGCGCGGTCCCTGTCGCAGCTGCGTCAGCGACTCGACTATTACTTCACCGATGGCTGCCCGGCGGTCACTTTGGACGGCTCAGAAGGTAACCGGGTCATGCTAGCCAATGCGGCCGCCATGAATTATGGCTTCGCGTTTCGCACGGCGACGTACGGCACGTTGGCAAGGCTCGCATCGAACGCTTTCGGCGCCCGGTCGGTGCGACTGGTCGTGGACTCACCGCACAACTCGATCTATCCCGAGGTCGTCGACGGTAGACCGGCGATCGTCCACCGGCACAACTCCTGTCGTGCCTTTCCGGCGGAGATGATGGCGCCCGGAACGGTGTTCGGCTCGATCGGACAGGCGGTTCTGGTACCGGGCATGCACTACACGTCGTCCTATCTCTGCGTGGCCTCCACGGGCGCGCACGACAGTCTTTACTCGGCATGCCACGGCGCCGGCACGGTTATCGACAGAGCGGCCCGCGAAGGATGGTCGGAACTCGACCAACAGAGCCGCCGCACGCTGCGGTTCCGGTACGGAGAAGGGGAGCCGCAATCCGTTCCGCACCTGGACGATCACGGGATCAACGCGGCCCTGGGAATTCTCACACGACATGACCTGGTCCGCCCGGTCGCGAGGCTTCGACCATTGGCGGTGCTGAATTGACCACGATCAACGGAGACGTCGTTCGGCAGCACCCGAGTCTCGGCTCGCGCAGGCGCGACCGCGTCCGCTCGCCCAGCGCCGTCTCCGACCAGGACCGTTTCGCGCTGACCGTCGCGTGCCTGGCGGTCTGCGGTCTGCCTCTGCTATTGCCTAACGGTCCAGGAAACTTCACGCCGTCCGACATGCTGATCCTTGCTGCGATCGGCGCCGGGCTGATGTGGGCCGCGTCCACCCAGGTGACGCTGTCGATGCCGTACAAGCTAGGGGTCGGCACGATGGCAACTGCGGGGATGGTCGCCGGTTTAGCCGGACGATGGCCTGGCCTGGCCCTGTTGTCCGTCCTGCAAGATCTCTTCCTACTTGGCTGGGCAGCTGTGATCGCGAGCCTGCTGAGGACCTCGGCAGCTGTCGACATACTCCTGCGGGTATGGACGTACTCGGCCGTGGCGTGGGCGGCGGTATTCGTCGCTGGAACGACCCGCACCGCCGTGACTGCGGGTGCGCACGCGACGCGCGCCGGATTCACCTTCGGCGATCAGAACGGGGCTGGGCTGTACTTCGTGCTCTCGTTTCTGGTCATGGTCGCTGCGGGGCGGCCCCGGTCGAGGGTTGTCCGCGCATCGTTGGGCTCACTGTTTCTGGTTGCCACTCTCTACACGGGTTCCCTCGGAGCCATGAGTGGATTGCTGCTCGGTCTCGCAGCTGCTCTCGCGCTCGGTGTACGGGATCGCCGTGGCCTGCCTGCGGCGATCGCAATATCGGCAGCGCTGCTGCTGGCAGCGGCATCCGTCACCTTGATCGTCCAGCGCAGCAACCTGATCGCCGCGGCCCACGAGAGCTCCAATTCGCTGATTCGCAACTCGATTGGACGGGGAGCACAGAGCAGTTCCGAGCGGGCCGCGCTCCGTCAGGAGACGTACGCCTTGTGGAGATCTTCCGATGTGATTGGTAGCGGTCCGACCTCCACGAAGAACCTGCTACTAGCCGAGCAGGCGCCCTATCCGAAAGAAGCCCACAACGACTGGCTGGCGACGCTTGTCGAGCGGGGGATTCTGGGCGCCGTTGGCCTGACCCTGCTCGTCATCGAGCTGGCCATACGTGCAAAACGCGTGTCGGCGCGGACGCAGCTCGATGCGCCGCTTCATGCGGTGCTGCTACGACCCGCCCACCTGACCGGCGGACTGGTTTGCGTGCTCGCGTTCAGCTTCACGCATGAGGTGCTGCACGACCGCACTGCCTGGACGCTATTCGGCCTGATCGCGGCCGTTGCATTGACGAGAACACCGAGTGAACGGGGCGTCTCGACATGACTGCGTTGGTGACCGGAGCCGCGGGCTTCATCGGATCGCATCTGTGCCGGCTGTTGCTCGACGAGGGGCATGCGGTCATCGGTATCGACTCGTTCACCAGGTATTACCCGAGGGTGTACAAGGAGGCCAATCTCACGGGCCTACGCGGTCGTCGCAACTTCTGGCTCCTCGACGACGACCTGCTCACCATGTCGCTCGAACCAATGATCGACGGCACCGACTACGTGTTCCATATCGCGGGTCAGCCCGGCGTGCGCGCGTCCTGGGGATCCGACTTCGCGGACTACGTTCGTAACAATGTCCTTGTCACACAAAGGATTCTCGAAGTCTGCCGCAGCTTTCCAATTGCCAAGCTGGTCTACGCCTCGAGCTCATCGGTGTACGGCGATGCGGAAACCTATCCGACACCTGAAACCCTGCGTCCCAGACCGGTTTCGCCATACGGGGTCACGAAGCTGGCCGGCGAACACCTCTGCGAGGTATACCGACGTAGCTTCGGTCTTCCGGTCGCATCGCTGCGCCTCTTCACCGTGTACGGACCTGGACAGCGGCCCGACATGGCGTTCGCCAGGCTGGTGCGATGTGCTTTGGTCGGCGAAGAGTTCGGGCTACTAGGTGACGGCCAACAGACCCGAGACTTCACCTTCGTCGGCGATGTGGTTCGGGCGATGGTCGATGTGTGTGCTTCGCCATGGTGTGGCGTCGCGAACATTGGCGGCGGCTCGCGGGTATCCATGAACGAGGTGCTCGAGATCGTCAACGGTCTCTGCGGTCCAGTGCGGGTTCGCAAGATGCCCACGGCGGTCGGGGACGTGCGTCATACCGCGGCCGACTGCACTGTTGCCCGAACCTCCTTCCGATACCGCCCGGCGACCTCGCTTGCCGACGGTCTCGCCGCGATGGTCGCGGCAACATCGAGCCGAGAGGCGGCGATGGCCTGATGCTCAATCGCTGGCTCGCGGCGCCGCCACCGGTCACAGGCGTCGGAGTACTCCCCCCGCCACCCGTGCCGCGGCGGTTGAAGCTGCTGCATGTGATCACCCGTTTCGAAGCCGGTGCGGGTGGCAACACGCTGTTGTCGGCGAGCGGCATGGATCGGTCCCGCTACGACGTCTGGATTGCCGGTGGTGCAGGCGGACCACTCTGGGAGCGGGCCGAGGCAGCCGGCCTCAAGACCGTGCAGCTGCCCGGGTTCTGGAAAGAGGTCGCACCGAAGGACGACCTGAAGATCTTGCTGGCGCTAACGGGACTGATCCGTACTGAGCGCTTCGACATCGTGCACGTGCACTCCGCGAAGGCGGGGGTACTCGGCAGAGTGGCCGCCTGGCTCTGCCAGGTACCGGTCGTCGTGTGCACCGTCCACGGCCGTGATCCGTGGTGGCCGGACGATTGCGATTCCGATAGCCCTCTGAACGCGTTGATGTCTGCAGGAAGACGCCGGCTGTTCCGTCGGGTGGAGCGGACGTTGTGCCACGTCACGGACAGTTTCGTTGCCGTCTCGCCGACGGTCGCCCGGGACGCCGTGCGCGCCGGCATCGCCTCGCCAGGTCGGATCACCGTGGCCCCGTCTGCGGTTGACACAGAAGAGGTCCCAGTTGCGAAGCACTCCCGCATCCGCCAACAGCTGGGAATTCCTCAGCACGCTCAGGTCGTCGGCACGGTTGGCCGGCTCGACGTGCAGAAGAATCCGCTGGACTTCGTACGCATGGCGGCCCGGGTACAACAGGCAATCGCGGACGTGCGCTTCGTCATGGTCGGCGACGGAGAACTCACCGAACGGACTCGGGCGCTGGCAGCGGAGTTGAACGTACCGCTGCTGCTTACCGGCTACCGATCCGATGCACCATTGATTGCCTCGACGTTCGACGTCTACGTGGTGCCGTCGCTCTACGAGGGCGTCGGGCGCGCTGTGACCGAGGCGCTGGCGTCAGGCCGTCCGGTCGTCGCCACGGCGGTCGACGGTGTGGTCGACGTCGTCACGCATGGTTCGACGGGGCTGCTGGTGCGCCCACGCGATGCAGATGCCCTGGCGGCGGCAACCATATGGATGCTCGAGCATCCGGCCCAGGCGATGCTGATGGGCCGTCACGGCAGGGATCTGGTGCGCGATCTCTTCAATCCGAACCGGATGTGCGCGGTCCTCGACGAAACCTACCGGGAGCAGTTCGGCTCGGCGGGCGAGCCGACCTCGGCACTCGATGGGCAACTGACGCGTGCTGACGACCTCACGCCCGCCGGGCTTCAGGGCCGGGCGTCGTGATCACGCTGGCGGCGGGTAGCCCCGCCCACTCGCGGTCAGCGCTAGGCGCCGTGGCGTATACCTCAATATCGGCTGCGGTGTCGGGCTCATGACCGTCCTTGCCCTGACCCTGGATGCCCGGTTGCTGAACTGGCAGTTCGTGGTGCCAGCCGACGCAACTGAACCTTTGGTACTGGCCGATCCCGCGAACGCTCCGCGAAACGCGATCACGGTTGCGGTCGGCGGTGTCGCAGACCATCTCCGCTCGTCGGGTTGGCACGCCATCGTGGCGCCGGACCTCGGTCGCTGGCACATCGACGGTGGCGGGGCAGGAGTGGCCGGGCTGCTGACAACGCTGGCCGGTCAGGTGGCACCGGGTGGGTGGCTGGCGTTCGGGATATCGAACGCCTGGTACCCGGGTTCCCTCCGATCCGTGGACGCACTTGGGCTCTCGCGCATCCATCGGATCCTGGCGGCGGCCGGACTGCGCATGGACGACGTCTACCTGGCTCTGCCGGACCACCGGCGTCCCGCAGTCCTGGCCGCCGCTCATCCGCGTACGGCGCTCGAACTGGTGTTGGAACGACTGCCCACGACGTACGTGCCCGCGGGCGGCCGCTGGCCCAGGTTGCACCGAAGGGTCCGGCGAGTGCTCGTCGCCGCCGTTGGAATCGCACCGCATTGGCTTCGGATCCGGCTGGTCCCAGGCTTCGTCATCGTCGCGCGGAGGCCCACGTGATCGGTGAAGTCGTGCGGAGCTTGAACGAGCGGACCGAATTGCTCGGACTGCGGTCGGTGCGCCCCGGCCTCGTGGTGGGTGTCGACGCCGACGTCGCCGGCAAGATCACGATGCTGCTCCTTGACGAGACAGGTCGGGTCGGCGCGGTCGTCAAGGTGGCTCGAAGCACCTCTCACGATCACGCGCTCTGCGCCGAATACGACGCGCTGATGAGCATCCACAGCCAGCCGCTACCACACGTCGGCGCTGCGATTCCACGTGCCGTGCTCCTGGACCGGATCGAGTCTCGGCTGGTGCTCGTCACGACGGCGGTTCCGGGTGCCCCACTGAGCGTCCGTTACTACCGGCCCGGTCACGCGCAGTCCGAGGCACGGGTACGGGCCGACTTCGCCGCCGTCGGCGACTGGTTGGGCGCCTTCCACAGTGACGCACCGGGTCAGCTGGTCCGTTGCGACGAGGCGTGGCAGACCTACGGTGTTCCGCTGTTCGAGCGCTACCGCCGGATTGTCGGCTGGAGCGACTGGGAAGAGCGGTTCCTCGCACGGATGCAGCGGTGGGTACATGATCTCGCCGATGTCACGATACCGACTACATCGGTGCACGGTGACTACTGCATAGGTAACGTGCTGCTGGAAGGCAACAGGGTCACCGGCGTGGTGGACTGGGAACTCGGGCGCGCCTCCGGCCTGGCGTTCACCGACGTCTTCAAATTCGCGGCCTCTTATGGCTCGTTTCTCGATCGTGCGATCCCGCAACACCGCGGCCGGCTCGCGGGGCACCCAGGTTGGGGTGATGTCAAATCCCGTTGGGGCGACCGCAGTGCCTGGACGAATCTGATCGGATTCGTCTATGCGTTCTTTGGCTCCGGCTGGTTCCCAGAGGTCGTGCGCAATTACCTTGCTACCAATTACCGTCGGCTGGCTTGTTCTCCGGAAATCCAACCGCTTTTTCTCGCTGTATTTGTCGCCGAGCAGGTTCTCACGCTCGACAATCCGACCTACCGCTGCGGCTATCGCGAATTGCTGCACGTTCTTTCCGAACTCGATGACGAGCACGCCGGCCCTCGTCTGGCGGTCGTGTCGTGACCCGCGGAGCGCATGGCGCGCTGTCGCGATGGCGGGTACCCGGCGTCGGCGCGATGTCGGCCAACCTCGTGGCCCGCTTGCTCGCACTGGCGGCACTGACCTGCTCCAGCCTGATCGTCGCTCGAACCCTGGGCCCGGCCGGGATCGGAGCCTTCACACTGCTTCGGGTAATGCCGTGGCTGACTGGCGTCTTGCTCAGCGGAGGGCTGTACGGTTCAGCACCGTACTTCCTATCGGGGCGGGCTCGGGAAGATTCAGCATATCGGACGACGTTTCCTGCACTCGCGATAACAGCTGGCTTCGTCGGTGTCGCAATCTGGGTGGCCCTCTCGCCCGTGCTGCAAAGTGAATTCTTTCCGCAGCTCTCGACGGTATTGTTGGCGGCCGCCGGTGTCACCGTCTTGACGCAACTGTTGGAAACCACCGCAAAGGCGTGTTCACAGGGTGTCGGTGATATCGCAGGCAGCAACCGCATCATCATCCTTGAAGAGGCGCTGTTCCCAGTTCTTTATCTGCTGCTATTGCGGACAGGTATGGGTCACTATCCCGCGATGGTAGCGGCCCTCGCAGGGGGCGACGTTCTGACAGCCGGGCAGGGCTGGATCCGGTTGTTCAGACGCGGATTCTTCGCAGGGAGTAAACCGAGCTTCTGGCATGCCAGGGTCATCGTTTCGTACGGCATTCGCGCCGAGCTCGGAAGCGTCGCGCTATTGCTCAACGGCCGCCTCGACTTCGCGATCCTCGCCGCAGTGGCCGGACCTGTACAACTCGGTGTGTATGCCGTGGCATCTCGGTACTCCGAGCTCCTACGCCTGCCAGGACTTGCGATGAACTACGTCCTGTACCCGGCGTACACCGCGCTGGGACCGGAGAAGGCCCGCGCGAGTATGGTCAGCGCGCTACGCCGGCTCGGCTGGGTCCCTGTCGCAGTCGCGGTCCCGATGGCTGCAGCAGCTCCACTCGTCCTGCCGACGGCGTTCGGATCTGCGTTCCGCCCGGCCGTGGTGCCTGCCTGGGTACTGCTGTTCGGTCTGGCCGGCTGCGGCGTCTCGGGCATTCTTATGGCCTATCTCTACGCGAGCGGCAGGCCGGGACGGGTGTCTGGCGCGCAAGGGCTTGGCCTAGTGGTCACGGTGATCCTCGACCTGGCCTTGATCCCTCGGTTCGGCACCACAGGGGCGGCGGTCGCTTCAACGGTCGCTTACCTCACCACGACGCTGGCGCTGTATGGGCTCTTCCGCGCGACCCAGAACCGCCTATCGAACATGGCCAGCTCACCGGCTGGCGCCCATCGATCGCCGGGCTCTAGCGAGGAGGTCCTCACATGAGGGTGTTGACGGTCGCCGCGCATCCCGACGACGAGACGTTGGGTGCAGGTGGAACCATGGCCAGGCTCACGAGGGAAGGCCACGAGGTCTGGGTATGCATCCTCACCGATGGCGTGACCGCGCGGCACACGCACGTCGAGCAGCAGCAGGAATGCGCTATGCGCGCCAATGAGGTCATCGGTGTCGCGCACGTCTCGTTCTGCGGATTCGCGGACGAACACCTCGACGCGATGCCGCTGATCGACGTCCTCACTCCTATCGAGAAGTGCGTCGCCGAGTTCGAGCCACACCTGGTCCTTACACACTTTGGTCAGGACGTGAACCAGGACCACCGGGTGGCATTCGCCGCGACCATGGTCGCCACTAGGCCCATAGCTGCCTCAAGCGTTCGCCGCGTGATGTGCTACGAGACGGCGTCGTCGACGGAATGGGCGCCGCCGTTCCCCGGCAACGTGTTCAGCCCCAACGTCTTCGTCGATATCAGCAGCACGTTGAGCATCAAGCTCGAGGCGATGCGCCAGTACTCGAAGACATTCACCGGGGAGGTACCGCCATTCCCGCATCCACGGTCGTACCAGGCACTCGACGCTATCGCGCGTCGGCACGGCTCGGCTGCCGGACTCGCGGCGGCAGAACCGTTCATGTTGGTACGCGCCGTCGAACGTGAGGGGGAACCCGGCTATGCGGCGTGACATGCGGCGGAGGGTAATCAAGCGCGCCTTCGATCTGGTGATCGCGTCGATCGCACTGCTGCTGCTCAGCCCGATATTCGTCGTGGTAGCGCTGATCATCCTGGTCGACTCACGTGGTCCGGTGTTCTTCGTGCAGCGGCGAGTGGGGCGCGGTGGCCGCATGTTCCGCATGGTCAAGTTCCGGACGATGAGGGTCGGAGCGGAGCAGGCTACCGGCAACGTCAGCCCGGCCGGTGACGCCCGCGTGACTAGGGTCGGGCGAGTACTGCGAAGTTGGTATCTCGATGAACTACCACAGTTGGCCAACGTGGTTCGCGGCGACATGAGTCTGGTAGGGCCACGTCCCGAGACGCCCGAGTTCGTCGCGCTGCTGGGTCCGGACGAAAGACGAGTGCTGGACGTGCTGCCTGGAGTCGCCGGTCCGTCGACCCTGCGATTCATGAACGAAGCCGAGTTGCTGGCCGACGCCGACGACCCGGAGTCCTATTACCGGACAAGTCTGCTGCATGAGCGGAACCGCGCTGACATGACCTATCTCGACAAGCAAAGTCTCAGCTACGACATCGGCCTACTGTTCCGGCAGGTGCTGGCAATCGTCAGGCGCGCGTGATGAAGGCCAGGGAACTGTACACACCTCGGCGACAGTACCTCCGTCGGGTCGATGAGCCGCATGGCGTCGTACTGAGCTGGCGAGACGGTACGTCGTGGGATGACTACGTATTGCGGTCCCCCGACAGTACGGTCGCACACCGATGGGCCTGGTCCGGCATCATCCAAGCGGCCTATGGCCACCGAGTCTTCCCGCTTGCTGCGGTGCGGAACGGAACCTTGGTCGGCGTGCTGCCGCTTACCCTTGTGCGTAGCTCACTGTTTGGCTCGGCACTCGTGTCAATGCCCTACCTTGATACCGGCGGTATTTGCACCGCCGACGAATGGGCGGAATCTGCGCTGGTTCGTCGTGCGCTCGATCTTGCCGCGGACCATTCCGCGAGACTGGAACTGCGACATCTGACGAACCGGAACGTCGGCCTGCCGGCATCATTGCGGAAGGTCACCATGACCGTCTCGCTCGACGGTGGCGAAGCGGCCGTGTGGGCAAGGGCCAAGTCCAACCGCCGCGGGCAGGTACGTAAGGCGCGTCATCATGGCCTCAGCGCAGAAGTACTCGGCGCTGACGGCTTGGATGACTTCTATCGGGTCATGTCGGTGAACATGCGCGATCTTGGCTCGCCGATGCATCGGCACCGTTTCTTCCATGCGATCGCCGGCGCTTTCGGCAGGGACGCACGTTTCCTCCTCGTACGGTCGGGGCGTGACGTGCTGGCCGCCGGGCTGTTGTTGTTCCATCGCAGCTCTGCGGTGTTGCACTGGTCGTCTTGCCTGCGTTCGGCGCGGTCCTCAGGGGCGAACCAGTTGCTTTACTGGACCGTCATCGAATGCGCTCTCGAACATGGCTGCGAGCAGGTAGACCTGGGCAGGTCCAGTCCGGGATCGGGAACGTACGAGGCCAAAAGGGAGTGGGGTGCCGAGGAGATTCAATTGTTCTGGCATCAGAACCCGCCGACGATCGATCTTCCGGCCGCTGCCGGGAACTCGACGAGCCTGCAATGGGCGACCACGGTGTGGCGGCACCTTCCGGTGCCTCTGGCGACACGCTTCGGCGCGCTCATCAGGGGCGGCTTGCCGCAATGAGTCGGCGGTTCCATGTCGCTGGCGCGGCTGCGATCACACTGCTCGCGGTTGCGATTCACGCTCCGGGCAACGCGACCGCAGCCCCCTCTCCCCTAGCCGCTCCATTACCGACTCTGCCGGTCGTAGCCCAGGGAGTCAGCAGCGCGAGTCCGGCGCACCTGTTCCGCGACCGCGAATGGGACTTCCACACAATGCGACAAGTGTTCAACACGGTTTCGTTGTTACCAGGCGATCCGACGGCCGTCGATGCGGCCCGAAGCGCCGGTCTGGCCGTGGTGCTTGAGTTCGACTACAAGGCGGACTTTTTCGCTGGCCGCGATATTACGCGGAAGGTGCGCAGAGTTGCAGATCAGATCCGTCGGCATCCCGGCACCGTCGCCGCTATTCACGTCGCTGATCGGCTGAACGAGAAGTACTCCGCCGCTGAAGGCCTGCGCTACCTTGCGGCTACAGGCGGACTACTACATCGGCTGGTTCCAGGAATCCCCGTGTTGGTCAATGCTGCGGATTGGCAGCTGACTTGCGGCCTGCGCGGGCAGGCCTCGTGTGCCTCGCACGGCGTGCGATTTCAATACGAAACCGACGCGACCCTCGATTCGTTCCGGTCCAGCGGTTACGTCGACGGCCTGTCGATAGCCAACAACCTGAAGAACTTCGACACCACCGTGCAAGAACAGGCGTGGCGCCGTGCGCGTGACCGGTGGCCTGCGCCGTTCGTGCTGTGGATGACGTGTTCCCAACTGTCTTTCGGCGCTGCGCGCTACGACGGATCGCCACCCGCCGAAACAGCCGTCGATGCATACATCGGGGCGCCGTTACGTGGTGGTGCAGACGGGATCGCGTTGTGGGCGTGGCATCAGGTGTACCGCGACGACATAGACACGTTCCTCAATAAGGATGGATCTCCGAACGCACTGTGGACGGCGATGCGGAAAGCGGCCGGCGCGCTTGCTCGGCCACAGCGGTCAGGCGTTGCCCGCTCGGGCAACATGCGCCCAGGTTCGGCACAGCCAAGCCCGGCTCCCGGCCCATCGGGGTGGATCGTGGCGAGCCTCGCCCTTCTCGTGTTTCTCGGTGTGTTCAGCGTGGTGATTGGAATTCGCCCAGGTTACCGCGGTACACGAAGCCACTACCTTACTCGTCTACGACGAGTTTCGCATCGTAAGGTCTAATAGTGAGAAATATCTGCAGCGCTACGTATTCTCACTGGAGCCGAGCGGCTGCGCGGGAGCGTGGGGTCATGCCGCGAGCGTTGCGCTCGCGCGTCAGACAATCCTGGCGCCCTTCGAGACGGACGGTGGGCACGCGCAACGCGCGGACTCCGATACGGCGCGCCAGCTCCTCGCATTTCGACCGGGCGAGAAGCCGAGGTGGCGGGCAACCGCCGAATTCACGCGTCTTGGACCCGACGAATTCTCATCTGACCGGGATCACCACCGATCAGACTGGTGACACAGGCGCGATAAGACTGACCGCGTCAGTCACCTCACGAACGTGTCAGCGGCCGCCCCCGCGATTCCCCCGCTCGCGTGAGTCCAGATGAGGCCGTCGCGAAACGCGCCGCGCAGCCTGCTGACACGAATGCCGCCGTGCGGATGCCGATGAGGTGTCCGCACGGCTGGCCATTCCAGTCAGCGGGCCAGCATCGGCGGCACTGACGTCGTGGTGACCGGCGTCGAACTAGGCGGCGAGTATCCGTGGGACACCCGGACGCAGCGACTGCGACCACCCAGAACCGTCGCGAGCGCTACCGTGCCGGTAGGCCCGTCTCGCGGCGCACCCACCGCTCACTCTCCTGCCGGTTCGCACCGCTGAGGTCCTCGAGGGGCACGCAGCATAGTGATGGGCTCTCGCCGATCCGCTCGCGAACGCCGATTGTTCCGAGGTCAGGATTGTTCCGAGGTTGGCGTCGATC
>JGI10216J12902_104293974_pt1 | contig 22741 bp, 15 predicted proteins | sample KanNatreferecore_FD_12902 | JGI IMG/M metagenome (IMG submission 12902)
AGTTTCCGTCCGGCTCCCGCCGTGAGTCGTTTTATTCTCTCACGCGCGGCCGCGCGCCTTATCCCTGTTTCACGTCGTAGCAATAAATCAGGTCCTGGTCGCGAAGGTAGAGTTTGCCGTTGCTGATGACAGGGTGCGTCCAGATGCGTCCCTGGGAACTACGGATTTTCGTCTGGGGATCGAGCTTGAAGCGGCCGTGCTCCTGCCAGCCTTTCGGCGATGCGTCGATCAACACCACTGTCCCACTGCCTTCATCGAGGCAATAGAGCATGCCGTCGGCGGACGCGATGGCGCCTTTGCCGAATCCTCTGTGGTTCCACACTTCCTTGCCCGTTTTAAGATCCTGGCAGGTCCAGCCGGCGTCCGCATGGCCGTAAAGGTGATCGCCCACCAGCACCACGCCGCCGTGATGGTTCTTCATTACTTTGTTGGCGTACACATCCGAGACCTGGTTGTTCGCACCAAGTTTGACCAGCTTACACCCGACGCCGTAACCAGACGTGACATACACGTGGCCGTCGTGAAAGATCGGCGTGGGAATGACCGCGGTGCTCCCAGGCCATTCCGACTTCCACAGCAGCTTGCCATCCCCGGGAGCGATCCCGACGAGACTCTTCATTGTGAGTTGCACGTATTGGCGCGCGCCATTGTGATCGATTGCAATGATGGAAGAATACTGCGCTCCATCGGTGAACTCCTTCGATTGCCAGACAGGCTTGCCGGTCATTTTATCCAGGGCGGCAATCGCACCCTTCCCGCCGCCGGGTGTACAAACAACCTGGTTGCCATCGACCAGCACCGACTCGGTGTAGCCCCAACCCGGAACCCTACCGCCCAGGTTCTGCATGGTCTCCTGCCAAAGCACTTTGCCGTCGGCAATGCTTGCGCAGATTAGATTTCCCTGGCCGCCAAGGGCGTAAACACGGTCGCCGTCCACGGCCGGCGTCCCGCGCGGGCCGTCGCCCCAGTCGTTGTTGAGGACGGGACCGATTTTGGCAGTCCAGATTTCTTTGCCGGTATTGGCGTCGAGCGCGATCAGAATTTCGCCTCCATCCCGCGTGCCCATCGTGAAGAGTTTGCCACCGGCGATGGCCGGACCCGAATAGCCGTTGCCCGCGTTTTCATAAAGCCAGACGCGCTTCGGGCCGCTTGCGGGCCACTGCTTCAACAGGCCGGTTTCTTTGGAGACCTCTGTGCGGTCGGGCCCGCGCCATTGGGGCCAATCGGACGCTCGGGCGCAGGCCGAGACGCTGATTGAAATTGCGACGGCGACAACCGTCAGGAGTTTGAATATGAATCGATTCATGACAGGCATAGGTTCAACCGACCTCGTCTTTGACGCGCGACGAATGGCGCGTATTGAAAGCATTTCCGCCGGTTAATCCAGCAAATACGTCCGTGTTCGTGGTGGCTTGGCGGCAAGGCAACAAGCCAATAAATGGACCGGAGGCCATCGGCCTTGTTCAATCTTACGCCGCACAAGCCGGAGGGCTTTTTGCCGTCTTCCCGAGTCCGGCAGGCATGCCGCGCCGCATCGACTACTTGCGCAGCAGAAACTCCTTTGCATTGAGCAGCGCCCAGGTCAAGTCCTCCAACGCCGGGCGCCGATCGTTCGCGCCCTCGACCAGCGAAGAGGCCCTGGTCAATTCCGCTTCGGTGGGCGCTCGCGTCAGCGCGCTCCAATAAAGCTCTTCGATGGTCTCGCGCGATGATTGGCCGGACGCCAGCAATCGTTCCAGCCGGTTCTCCGGTTCCTTCAACAGTTCATTGATGGCGGGGCCGCTGATCATTTGGAACGCCTGGCTCATGGTGGTTTCCCCGGAGCGTTCGCATTCGCACGTCAACAGGCGCGGCGGCTTCCCGAAGACTTCCAGGAAGAAGTCCACTTCGGTTTTCTTTTGGTCGCGCTTCCGCTCGGCAAGCGCGCCGGGCAACTGGGCGGCGCGCAAGCCCGGCGGGTATCCATTGAACTTCGCGGGCACGCCCGTGACCTGGCTCTGGCAATCCAGGAGTTGCTCGGCCGTGAGGCGGCGGACGTAGACGCGCGAAAAGTTCAGGTCGTCATCGCCATTCGTATCGTTCGGCAGCGCGGACAGTTGATACGTCCGCGAGCACATGATCAGCCGGATCAGATGACGCAGATCGAACCCTTGTCTCACAAAGTCAGCGGCCAGCGCGTCGAGCAGGGCGGGGTGCGACGCCGGATTTGTCGGGCGAAAATCATCGATCGGGTCAACGATGCCACGGCCCATGAGGTGAAACCAGATGCGGTTGACTTGCGAGCGGGCGAAGAAGGGATTTTGGGGTGACGTGATCCAGTCAGCCAGCGCCTCCAGATCGTCAGGGACTTTGTCGCGATGCGCGATGCGCGATGCGTCATCGGTGATGGATGGTTCGCCGAGGAAGCGCCCGTTCGCAGGCTTGCCGGTGCGGGGATTCTTCACGCCGCCTTTGTTTGCGACGAACACGATCTGTTCGCCTTTGAACTCGTGACTGTCGTTGTCGTCGCGGCGCCGGTTCTCCAGCACTTTGTAATTCACCCGCGCAAAAAGGCCGGACCAGTCGTAGTAGTCGTCCTGGGTCCAGCGATCAAAGGGATGGTTGTGGCATTGCGCGCAGTTCAGCCGCGTGCCGAGGAACACCTGCGACACGGCCTCGGCGCGGGCGACGGGATCACGGATGGCGCGATAAAAATTCGCCGCCGGATTCTGATACGTGCTGCCGCGCGCGGTGATCAGTTCGTGTACGAACCGGTCGAGCGCCTTGTTCGTCGCGAGGCCCTGGCGAATCCAGCGATAAAAGGCCTCGATCCCCTTGCGATCCAACAACCGTTCCTCGGCCCGCAGCAGGTCAGCCCATTTCAACGCCCAGAAATCGGCGAACTCAGGCCGTTCCAGCAACCGGTTGATCAGACGCGCCCGCTTGTCATGCCGCCCGTCGGCGACAAACGCTTTGGCTTCCGCGGCGGTGGGCAGGACGCCCAGCAGGTCCAGACTGGCGCGCCGGACGAATTCATTGTCGCTGCAAAGCCCGGACGGATTGAGTCGAAGCGTGCGCAGCTTTGCGAAGATGTGTTCGTCAACGTAGTTGTTCGGCTTTGGGTCTTGCCAGACGAAGCCGGGACGCGCGGGAACAAACGCCAGGCGCACCGGCATCTGCGTGTGAAGATAGCGAACCAGGATTGTGGTTTCGCCGTCGCGCTCGCGCCGGGCCAGGCCGTCGTGGGAAACCCGCGCCAATTCGTTCGCGGCTTCGTACACCGCCACTTTCGTGACATCCCGGACAGAGCCGTCTGAAAAGAACGCGGTTGCCCGCAATTGAAGTTCGGTTGCCGGCTCGAGGAGGATCATTTGCGCCGGCGTGACTTCAAGACGCTCCAGTTTCGGAGTGGCGGACGGGTCCGGTCGCGAACCTTTGGCGATCCAATCGCGCAGAATCCGGTATTCATCCGAGTCCGGTCGGAATCGTTGCCCGCCTTCGTGGGCGATTTGTGTGGTGGGTTTGAGCAGGAGGAGGCTGTGGTCGGGGTCTTCGGGATTCACCCGACGGCCGAACATATCGCGTGTCAACGCCTTGAAATCGAACGCTGCGTCCTCACCGCGCAGCGACAGCTTGAGTCCGCCCTTGCCGTTGGCGTTGCCGTGACAGGCGCCGGCGTTGCAGCCGGCTTTCGACAACACCGCCATCACGTCGTTGCGGAACGAGATTTCGGCGGCTGAAAGACTCGCTGAGAGGAGCAAGCTGCCAAGCACCACCGCCACCGCGCCCTGACGCCATGGGTCCAATGGAGAGCACCACGTCGTGGTTCGACGCACGAACGAAGGCGATGAAACATCTCGATGGATCCACATGACTCGATCATCCCAACGCCGGCAACGGCGCGGCGCCGGTTCCGGGAGCAGCCACCTCTAGCACATTACCGGGCGCAAATGAAAGCGCATTTCGTGTCGCGCACACTGGCATTGATTTGATTGGGTCTGATCCGGTTTGATCTGATTGATCCCGCCATCGAGCCGTGCGTATCCCGCTTGCTTGTGCCCGCAAATCGTTTCAGTTTCCTGCACATGTTCACACCCGACGGGATTCGCGGCTTCAGACTCGACGCGATCCCACGCGCCGCCGGGCGCCGCCGTTGCGCTCTTGCGCGGCTGGTTGCCGGACGGTTTGGGGCGACGGTCGTTATGGCCCTCTTCTTCGCGTGCGCCCCGGAACTCATCGCCCAGGTACGACAACTGGACGTGCCCGGCGCGCTGATCAACGGCCAGGCCACCGTGACCTACTCCGCGATAGACATCGGCCAGATCGGCAGCGCCTTTGATGGAAACACCGACACGCTCGCGCGCACGGCCAACATCAACCCCATGCTGGTCACGTTGAACTTCAACAGTCCGGTGGAACTGACCGGATTCCGCATTTTCTTTCTCGGCGGCGACAGTCGGTGGCGGATCGAGACGGCTGACTCGTCGGCCGAACTGGACTCGATGACCGGGAGTTTTCGCGCAGCGCTCGATTGGTCGTTCGCGACGCATTCCACGTGGGTGGACCGTTCGCTCACCAACCCGATCACCTGCCGCGCCATCCGGCTGAAGCTTCAGCGGCTGGTCGGCGACAACTACGTTCATTTGAACGAGTGGGAGATTTACGCGCTGGACGCGAACGCTGAGTTGAGGATTACGAACGGGCGGAGATTAGGCGGCAATTTTGAACTGGCGTGGAGCACATTGCCCAGCCAGTGGTATGAAGTCCAGTCGTCTGCGAATCTGTCCCAGTGGAACAGCGCGGGATTTCAAAAGGGTGCGTGGAATTCAACCACGCAGCAGGTCGCCGCTCCGACCGGCGACGAGGCATTCTTCCGCGTGCGAAGGGCGCTGGCGGAGGAGCGGCCCCAGATTACGAAGCGAGTGCTGGTGATGAACATTGATCCGATCCTCGAAAACCACGGCAATCTGCGCCTCAACCAATTCATGGGCTGGAACGACCCGCGCGTGTTGAACACGAATTACCTGAACGACCTCACGGCCGCCAGCGGCGGTTACGTGCAATGGCAGGTGGCGGGCTGGGTGGACCTGGACCTCTGGCCGCAACAGTGGGATGGATTTTCCTACAACGACACGAGCTATTTTCAATCGTGGAATAATCCCGCGCAATATCCTTGGCACACCAACGCCGACGGGACGTTGAGCACGGCCGATTACGACGTGTTGCTGGACATGCCACTGGCCGCCGCGGGCAGCAAGTCCGCGCATCGGATGGTGACCGACGGCGAGGTGGACGAAATCATCTGGTGGGGGCATCCGTATGCCGGATTTTACGAATCGCGCATGATCGGAATCACGGCTTATTCGTGCAACTCCGGGCCGCTCATTCGCCCTTCCAAATTGTATGTGGTGATGGGACTGAATCCCGAGCGCGGCGTCGCAGAGGCGCTTCATTCATTCGGCCATCGCAGCGAGTCCATCATGACGCGTGTCTTTGGGAGTTGGAGCAGCGACTCCACGATCAATCATCTTTGGGATCGGTTTACCCGGAACGGACCGCTGCACGGCGTGGGTGTTGCGGGCTGTGGCAACGTTCACTTTCCGCCGAACACGTCCAGGGAGTACATCTACGACGATTCCGCGGCGGTCAGTTCCGAAGCGGATCATTGGTTGAATTATCCGAGCCTTGGCGGCTCGCTCGAGAACCTAAGCGCCGGCACGTGGGGCGGGCCCGATTACCAGCGCAACTTCCTGCGCTGGTGGCTGGCCCGCTTTCCCAAAGCGCCGGGCCGTTATGTGGACGCCTCGAACTCGATCAACCACGGCAAGCTAAACAACTGGTGGGGCTATGTCGTGGACATGAACGAGTACGCGGAAAGCCGCTGAGTTGACAGTCGCGGTTGCGGTTTTACAGGAGCGGCATGCGGGCGGCGCCTGCATGGTCTTCGTCGATTCGCATGTGGAATGGGCCAAGCATTTTCGTTGGACGGCTGAAACCGATTCAGCGCGGTCCAGATGGAACAACGATAACCAGCCGCATCCCGAGACCTGGTGATGTTTCGAAACGGTCCGTGAGCGGATATCGGACTGCCTGACGAGTGTCCACGGCACCCGCCAGACTCGAAAGACAAACAAAAACCTGCCGTGGGTGGGTGAGTTACCCGCTAAACTTGACCGGTTGAAAACTCACTTCGACGGTGCATCGGGCGCGGTCGGCTCCGTGAGTTGCCGGTCGAACCAATCGGCCATGATTTTGATTTCCTCGGGCAGGGTCAGCCACGGGTGACCCCCTCCCGCTTTAATGATGAGTTCGGCAGAACCCCCGGAATCCTTGATGGCGGCGACAAGCTTTTGCGATTGCACGAGCGGGACAACCTTGTCCGCGTCGCCGTGAATCAGCAGGAAGGGAATGGTTGGCCGGCCGACCCGATGGAAAGGCGAGACACTTCGAGCCGCTTCCCTGATCTCTTCCTGGCTGTGTCCTTGGGCGCCGTTGAGAAACAACAAGGGCGCGACGACACTCAGGTCCGCCATCCTGCCGTTTTCCCACTCAAGAAAATCAGTCGGTGGAAAAAACACACCTGCTGCGCGAACGGTGGTGTCATGGCGGTCGAGGGGATTCTTCGCATCGGTCTTGCCCGGTGCGGGAGTGAGCGCCGCCAGAGTGGCCAGATGCCCGCCAGCCGACGCGCCCGTGAGGCCGAGGCGGCTGGGATCAATCTTGAATTCCGCGGCATGCTCTTTCGCGTAGCGGATGGCAGTCTTGACGTGCCGGTCCATGTCGGCGGCAGTGTAGCGGGTCTTGGAGCCGGGCCGCACGGCGAACACGACGTAGCCGCGCGCGCAGTAGATCGTATAGAGCTGCGCGACGGTGTGGTCGCGGATTTTGTTGCGGTCCGAGTGCCAGGCGCCGCTGACCACATCCACGATGGCGAGTCCGTTGGATTTGCCCCGGGGAGTAAAGATGTCCATTAGCAGCCCGGTGCCGTGAACCTCGCCGTAAACAACGTCCTTCCGCTGTTCATAAGGAACGCCGTCTTCGGCGAACGCGGCGGCGCCGATCAGGAGCGAGCTGATGAAAGCGCAGGTAGGCCGGGTAATCATGCGATTGGGCGTGCGGTGGATGACGGATGACTGCTGTCGAATAGCGAATCCTGCCTCCGTTGTCGAGCTTGTCCTCTAATGGCGTCTTCAAAAACGGATTGACGATTTGCCACTTGTCAGGTGGTCCTTTTTCGCGTCTAAACAGCCGATGCCAGACTGGATCGCCGTCATCATTCTCGGGATCGTCGAAGGCCTCACCGAATTCATCCCCGTCTCGTCCACCGGCCATCTCCTCATCGTCGAGCATCTCCTCTCGCGTCAGCAAACCGATCTGTTCAACGTCATCATCCAGTGCGGCGCTGTCCTGGCCGTCCTGCCGCTGTTCTCGATCCGCTGTCAGCAGATGATCTTTCGCTGGCGGGAACCCGACGCGCGGGATTTCATCCTGAAAATTGTCCTCGCGTTCGGCATCACCGGCGTCGGAGGCGTCATCCTCGAGAAAATGGATTTCAAACTGCCGGAGACCCAGAAGCCGATCGCCCTCGCGCTGATCGTCGGTGGAGTCCTGTTTATTGCCATCGAACGGTGGCTGCGCGGCCGGCCGATGCGCGATGAGGTGACCTGGACGGTTGCGGTCGCTGTGGGCGTCGGCCAGTTGCTGGCCGCCATTTTTCCCGGCACCTCGCGGTCCGGCGCCACGATTCTCCTCTCGTTGCTGCTGGGTCTGAGCCGTCCGGCGGCGACGGAATTCTCATTTCTCGTCGGCATCCCGACGATGCTCGCGGCCGGCGGGTTGAAAATCTTCAAGGCGTTGCAAGAGGGCGCTCCGCCCGAGAACTGGGGCATGGTTGCGTTGGGAACCGTGGTATCGGCAATCGTCTCGTTCGTGGCGGTGAAGTGGTTCCTGCGTTACGTCCAGTCCCACACGTTCGAGGGTTTCGGATGGTACCGCATCGGCCTCGGCGCCCTGATTCTCATCCTCTTCCGCTGATCCCCGGCTGAAAAGCCACGCATCAGGACGAACCACGATCAGGATCGTGGCGAACAGGACGCGTGAGCGCGTCTTGCATCGCTACCGTTTCATACCGGCGGCGCCGGGTGTGCGGCCCGGATAAGAATTGGATTGCCAAGCTGGGCCTCCAGTTGCAGCGCCAATGTAGGCGTTGATGCTTGCCTTTTGCTGGAACTGTTCGAGGTTCAACCGGCCCTTCGAGAATGCCTCGGCGTCCGACTTTTTTACGCGGATGGTCAGAACGGTAATGCGACCGCTCACGGGCATTTGAGTCGTTGCGTAACCGCGGCCATAGAGGTTGTAAACAGCCGCCGTTAGGGGGTCGCTGGCAGGCTCCACTGCCGTGGTAACGACGTTGTCGGTCCCGGAGATCGTCAGCACGACGTATTCGTCGGGTTTCAGGCCGCGGATGTTCGCGGCATTCTTGAGCGCCTCCAGCAATCCCTTTTTCAGCACGGCCACCCGCTCGGCGTCGTATGCCACGCCCTCGGTGACGAACTGATTGTATTGATTGTATGCGTCCTGCGCTTCGGGATGGCCCAGGAGTTGTTTGCGCGCGTTTTCCCAGTCGTCTGAACGGGTCGCCGGTTCGCTTTCCTTTTCCTTCGGTGCCGGAGGCGGGAAGAGGGGGAAATTCACGCTGGCCGCGAACAACACACCGAAGTCTTCGATGTAGCTGGCTTCGACGCTCCGCACGCCGGAAGGGAGCATCATGGGAATGCCCATCCTGTAGGTGGGCGAGCTTTCCCCCACGACGCGTTCAGTGGCTTGCTCGAGGAGAAGCGACATGACGTTCAGGTCCTCCGTCAAGGTGTCCAATGTTTTCATGTCCGGTTGCGAGAAATGTATCAGCGGGAATTTCGCTATCTCCCGGGAACGTGTCGTCCAGGAGGTGGCGTAGCCGTAGCCGCCGCCCGCGCCCGGGGCGGTGCCCCGCACGCTGCCGGCGGACACGGTACGCGAGCTGGCACCGTATTGGGAACGGCCCGAGCCGGCCGGCGCAACTCCCGCGCTTGCCCCTCCGGAGGCGGCTTCCACCGGTGCAACCGCTTGCGTTAACCCGTCGGTGGACAGGGCGGCGGCAGTCAAGAGAATGAGCAGATAGTTGGTCGTATTCATACTGGTTCTTCTGTTTACGGTTGATGGATGTCACGGACAGATGTATCCGCGGCGAAATGCCGCAGGCCCTGTCGGGTGCGGCGAAGTTCGTCATCGGTCATCGCAGCCACGGTCTCCAGATCTTTGCGCAACGCGAGGTAATCCACGGCGTGCCGTTGCTGCAGGCGATCGAGTTGCACAAGCAGGGTCTGCTGATCCTCCGCGCGCGTCTCGTTCAGGACTTTCATGAATTCGCCGAACAGACGCCGAGCCTCCGTCGATGAGACCTCCGCGGCGCCGGCGAGGGCCTGGTTCAACGCGCCGGTCAGTTGCGCGTGAAATTCATTGGTGATTTCCGCGCGGTTCGCGGCCAGCGCCGCTTGCAACTCCTCGCGCAGCGCAGCGGTGTCGTGTGTGGTGCGCGCCGACCATCGTCCGATGCCGAAGCCCATTCCCAGGACGAGCGCAGCGGCGATGCCCCACTTGATGGCCGGTTCGAGCCATTCGCGGCGCGAACGCCGCAGCGGCGGGAGTTCCCAGCGGTCCAGTCGGCTGATGCTTCGCTGCCAGCCGGCGATTTCCGCGGCGCACTCAGGGCAGCCTTGCAGGTGCACGGACAATTTCTTTTGTGTTTCGGGCGATGCCTCCCCGGCGAGGTAAGGCACCCACTCGTCATGTTTGGGATGGTTCATAAATCAACAATTCGTTTTCGCAGCCAGTGAGGAGAGGAGGCGTGCTGAGTCCGCCGTGGCCGGCGGGTCCGGGCAGGTTCCGGAGGTCCTCCTCGCATCAGCAGCCGCGCCGCCCTGCGCCTGGCTGGATTCCGGCCGTTGCCGGCCGAACTGCGGTTCCAACAGCCGCGTCAGCTGCGCCAAACCTTCCGCGAGACGGGAGTTGACGGTGCCGTCGGGGATTTCCAGCACGTCCGCAATCTCGCGCAGCTTCAGGTTTTCGTAATGCCGCAACACCAGCACGCTCCGGTAAATCTCGGGCAGGCGCAGCAACGCGCGCCGCACCAGCTCGCCTTCTTCCCTCGCGGCCAGATGCGTGTCCGGCGCGGCTTCCAGTGCCAGGTACTCTCTCAAGGCGCCGGCACTCTCCCCGCTGCCGTTGCTTTCGAGGGATTCTTCGCCTCGACGATGCCGTCGGCGCAATTCGTCGTAACAGAGGTTCAAGGCGATCCGCCAGAGCCACGTCGAGAGTTTCGCGCCTGGCCGGTACTCCCGGCGTTTTTCAAAGAGCCGGGCGAAGGCTTCCTGTTTCAGGTCTTCGCCGCGATGCGGGTCGCCGGTCATGCGCGCGCAGAGCCGGTAGATCGGTTCCTCCCACCGCTCGACGAGCCGGGCAAAGGCGCTGTGATCGTCCTGCGTCTGGACCCGCCACATCGCCTGTTCGTCGGTCATCGAGAACAGCGATGACAAAAGGTTTCCTTTGGTCATGCCTGTCTCAGATTGACCTGTGTGCCGGACATAACGTTCTAACGCCGCACCTGCCCGCCGGTTTCTCAAAGGACCGGCTCAGCAGGTGATACGCGCACGTCGGTGATTTTCGTCGGCCCCAAATCATCGATCTTCCAAGGAGCATTCGTTCGCCGCTCCGCGGCTCTGAACCTTAACACTCAAACCCATGGCTGACGCCACAGCCTGTTTTCTACCGCGGCGGCGCATCCAAAGACCTGATTTGCGCCCCGGAAGGTCATAAATGATCCGTATTCTGCATGGACTACGGCGGTGGAATCGGGCATTTATATTACTCATCGTGAAATCAGCCATCAGAATGTTTGACCGTGCCTGGTGCGGGGTTTGGTTGGTTCTGGCCGGTAGCAGCTCAGGCTTTCTGCCGTTCCCCGTCTCGGCTGCCAACGTTGACAGGCTGCCGGCCGCCGCCCAACGCAAAGTGGATTTCAACAGCGATATTCGGCCCCTCCTCGCAGACCGTTGCCATCAATGTCATGGGTCCAAAAAGCAGGAATCGGCATTGCGCCTGGATGCCCGATCGGGCGCGTTGAAAGGCGGCGACCATGGGCCGGCCATCGTGCCTGGCAAAAGTGCGGACAGTCTCATGGTCCAGGTGCTCGCCGGCGTGCACCCGGACCTCGCCCCGATGCCGAAGAAGGGTGACAAGCTGACGCCGGAACAGGTTGGCTTGGTCCGCGCGTGGATCGATCAGGGGGCGGATTGGCCCGAGGCAACGACCGCCGACGCGAGGGATCCGAAGCAGCATTGGGCATTCAAGGCTCCCATGCGCCCGACGGTGCCGGAAGCGAAGAACCGAAAGTCGATTCGTAATCCGATCGATAACTTCGTCCTTGCCCGTTTGGAGAAGGAAGGGCTGAAGCTGTCGCCGGAGGCGGACCGGATCACCTTGTTGCGCCGTCTCAGCCTCGATTTGATCGGGCTGCCGCCGACGATTGAAGAGGTGGACGCGTTTCTCTCCGACAAATCGGCGAATGCCTACGAAAAGCAGGTGGAACGCCTGCTCAGCTCACCGCATTACGGCGAGCGCTGGGGACGGCAGTGGCTCGATGCGGCCCGCTATGCGGACTCGGACGGCTTCGAGAAGGACAAGCCGCGCTTTATCTGGTTTTACCGTGACTGGGTGATAAACGCGTTGAATCGCGACCTGCCCTACGACCAGTTCGTCATCGAGCAGATTGCCGGCGATCTCCTTCCCCAAGGGCCAAGGTCCCAGAACCAGGACCCGCTCGTCGCCACCGGTTTCCTCCGTAACTCGATGCTCAATGAAGAAGGCGGCGTTGACCCGGAACAGTTCCGGATGGAAGCGATGTTCGATCGCATGGATGCCATCGGCAAAAGCGTGCTTGGGCTCACCATCCAGTGCGCGCAATGCCACAACCACAAGTTCGATCCGATCAAACAGGAAGAGTATTACCGGATGTTCGCGTTCCTGAACAACGATCACGAAGCTTCCACGGTCGCTTACACCCCGGAACAGCAGATGCAGATCGGCAATCTCCTGCGGCAGATGAAGGATCTCGAAGAGGGATTGCGTCATCGCACGCCGGATTGGCAGGAGCGAATGGCAGCGTGGGAGAACTCGGTGAAGGACGACCAGCCGGATTGGGTGGTGGTCGAGTGCCGCAATACGGGCGACAACGGTGAGCGCTTTTATTACTACGCGGACGGCTCGATCCGCGCCGCGAGCTACGCGCCGACCACGTGGACGGCTAATTTTCGCGGCACGAACAACCTGCCGTTCATTGGCGCGTTCCGTCTGGAACAATTTCCCGATCCCAACCTGCCCTGCGGCGGCCCCGGCCGCTCGATCAAAGGCATGTCGGCATTGAGCGAGTTCAAGGTGGAAGCGGTGGACTTGCAGGATTCGACCAATAAAGTCGAAGCCAAATTCGCGAAGGCAACCGCGGACTTCGCGAACGCGGAAAGACCGCTGGAATCCGAGTTCCAGTCGGAGAACCGGAAACGCAGCGGCGGCGACAAGCGCGTTTATGGTCCGGTCGAGTACGCGATTGACGGCAAAGGCGACACGGCCTGGGGCATCGACGCCGGCGCCGGCCGCCGCAACACTGCGCGCAAAGCGGTCTTCATCCCCGAAAAACCTATCGCCTTTACGAATGGCGCGGTGCTCAACTTCCAGCTCCAGCAGAACCACGGCGGCGACAATTCGGACGACAACCAGAACCACAACCTCGGCCGCTGGCGGATCAGCGTCACCAGCACGACCAATGTGGTGGCCGACCCGCTCCCCTCGAACGTGCGCGAAATTCTGAAGGTTTCGCGAGAACAGCGAACTCCGGCGCAGGTCGCCTCCGTGTTCAGCTACTGGCGCACAACCGTATCCGACTTCAAAGAGATCAACGAACAGATCGAGGCGCTTTGGAAGCAGTGGCCTGAAGGTTCACCGACGCTCACGCTGATGGCGCGACGCGACGCGGCGCCGGGGGATGAGAAGCGCCCCACGCATTTATTCCGGCGCGGCGACTGGCTCAAGCCGGGCAACGAAGTCACCGGCGGTGTGCCGGAGTTCCTGCATCCGCTGCCGTCCAATGCCGACAGTTCGCGACTGACGTTTGCCAGATGGCTGGTGGACCGACGCTCGCCCACGACGGCGCGCTCGATTGTGAATCGCCTCTGGCAAAGCTATTTCGGTATCGGGATCGTGGAAACGTCCGAAGACTTCGGCACGCAAGCGCCCGCCCCGTCGCATCCCGATCTGCTTGACTGGCTGGCGGTCGAACTGATGGAACCGTCCCGGACCGCGACCTGGCAGGTTGCAGCGGCCCACTATGACGAAAGCACTCCGAACGACTCCAGGACTGGCCTCGGCGATGACGCTGCTGCGGCCAGGATGGCCGCGCTCCGGCCGAACGCTTGGTCCCTCAAGCACATTCATCGGCTCATCGTGACCTCCGCGACGTATCGACAATCGTCGAAGATGACACCGGAACTCTATGCGAAGGACCAGTACAATCGACTCATCGCACGGGGCCCGCGGTTTCGGGTTGAAGCTGAAAGCGTGCGGGACATTTCACTGGCCGCCAGCGGATTGCTCAACCCGGCGATGGGGGGGCGCAGCGTTTATCCACCGGCGCCGGATTTCCTGTTCAAGCCGCCCACCAGTTACGGGCCGAAGATCTGGAACGAAGAAACCGGCCGCGACCGGTATCGCCGCGCGATCTACACGTTCCGCTATCGCTCGGTGCCGTACCCGGTGCTGCAAACGTTCGACGCGCCGAACGGCGATTTCTCGTGCGTTCGCCGCGCGCGTTCGAACACGCCGCTGCAGGCCCTCGTGTCGCTGAACGAGCCGATCTTCATGGAGGCCGCCAAGACGCTCGCGTTGCGCACGCTGGAACACGGGGGCAAGTCCGATGCTGATCGTGTCGCCTACGCGTTTCGCCGGTGCGTGAGCCGCGCGCCGAGGAAGGAAGAGACAAAGGAATTGCTGTCGCTCCTCGAAAAACAAAAACAGCACGTCAGCGAAGGCTGGGTGAACGCGAGCGACCTTGGCGCGGTTGACCCGGGCAAGCCACCGAAGCTGCCGGAAGGGATGACTCCTGCTCAACTCGCCGCCTGGACAACGGTATCGCGAGTGTTGCTGAATCTGGACGAGACGATCACCAAGGAATAGGAAGAGTATGAACTGTCAGGATTACCTTTACCGCAGCCAGGACCCCAGATTGACCACGCGCCGCTGGTTCTTCAAGGAATGCGGCGTGGGCCTGGGCGCCATTGCTCTCGGACAGTTGCTGCGCGAGTCAGGATTTGCCGCCGTGGCCAAAGTCGCCGCCAGCGGCCCACTCGCGCCCAAACAACCGCATCACGCGGCGAAGGCCAAGCGGGTTATCTACCTGTTCATGGCCGGCGCGCCCAGCCACCTGGAGCTGTTCGATTACAAACCGCAGCTTGCGAAGTTCGACGGCACGCTGCCGCCCGCAGATCTGGTCAAGGACTACCGGGCCGCGTTCATCAATCCGAGTTCGAAGTTGCTCGGTCCGAAGTTCAAATTCGCGAAGCACGGCCAATGCGGCGCCGAGTTGTCCGAGTTATTGCCAAATCTGGCGGGAGCCGTGGACGACATCGCCATCGTGAAGTCGATGGTCACGGACGCGTTCAACCATGCCCCCGGACAAATCATGATGAGCACCGGCGCGCAGCAGTTCGGCCGACCCAGTCTCGGCGCCTGGACGCTCTACGGCCTGGGCAGCGAGTCGCAGGATGTCCCCGGCTTCGTCGTGTTCAGCTCCGGCGCCAAGGGACCGAGCGGTGGCAGCTCGAACTGGGGCAGCGGCTTTCTCCCGACGATCTATTCCGGCGTGCAGTTCCGCGGCAGCGGTGATCCGGTTCTCTATCTTTCAAACCCCAGGGGTGTGGACGACAAAGTGCAGCGCGACTCGCTCGACACGTTAAAACGTTTGAACCAGATGCACCTGGACACCGTGGGCGACCCTGAAATCGCCACGCGCATCAATTCGTTCGAAATGGCGTATCGGATGCAGTCGAGTGCGCCCGAATTGATGGACCTTTCAAAGGAACCGAAACACATTCTTGAAATGTACGGCGCCGAACCGGGCAAACCGTCCTTCGCCAACAACTGTCTGCTCGCCCGCCGCCTGATCGAACGCGGCGTCCGTTTCGTCGAGCTGTTCCACGAATCATGGGACCAGCACGGAAACCTCAAGAAGGATCTGGAGAAGAATTGCCGCGACACGGACAAGGCGTCGGCGGCATTGGTCAAAGACCTGAAACAGCGCGGATTGCTCGCGGACACCCTCGTGGTTTGGGGAGGCGAATTCGGCCGCACGCCCATGGTGCAGGGTGGAGGCGATGACGGGCGCGACCATCATCCGAATTGTTTCACCATGTGGCTCGCCGGGGGCGGCGTGAAGCCCGGCACAACCGTAGGCGAATCGGACGAATTCGGCTTCAACGCCACGAAGGACAAGGTCCACGTCCACGACCTGCACGCGACGATCCTGCACCTGCTGGGCTTCGATCACACGAAACTCACCTATCGTTTCCAGGGCCGTGATTTCCGCCTCACCGACGTTCATGGGGAACTGGTGGAGAAGTTGTTGGCCTAGCAGGGTTTCCTTCCTGGCCTGGCGGGTTGTTGCAGAGGCTCGGTGTGTCGATAGCTTCCTTCGGGAGTCGGCGCACTCCACAAAGTTTTGTTTGCTCCGGTCGTTGACGGACACCACTTCCTATAATTCGCCCGGAAAAGTATAATTGCGGCTAAGGACTCTTTCCGGTATCAACACCACTGTCCGGGCAAGTCTATTCGACCATGCGCTTTGAGCGACGGGATGACGACAGCGCATGGAGACGTTGATACCGGACCGGATAACAACTCGGAACCAAACCATGACACGCTGGATGAGGCTGTTTTCAGGGAAAGGAACGACTATGATGCGCCAGAAACTCTGCTTGCTTGCCGCGGCTCTCGTCTGGCTCGCGGTTGACCCGCCCGCCCAGGCGCAGGAGAAGCGGTTCCTGGACCTGGTTGGACCCGGACCGGTGGGGCCGGTCACTCAAACTTCACCGCTTCAAGTCCCCTTCATCACCTGGGGCGGAGACATGGCCACATTCTATGCCAACGGCGGTCTGGCGACGAAATCGGACACGATCTTCCAGAAGCAGGGACTGAACCTGAAGCTCACCGCCGGCGACGACTTCGTGCAGCAGGTGAAGGATTATCGCGCTGGCAAGACACCGTTTTTACGCGGCACCTTTCACATGGTCGGACTCGCTTCCGAAGTCATTGGCTCGGACCCGCGCACCAAGGGCGTGGTGATTCTGCAGATGACGTGGTCGGCGGGCGATCACATGGTGGCGCGGCAACAGATCCGAACCGTCGCCGATTTGAAGGGCAAGACCATTGCCCTTCAGCAAGGCGGCCCGCATGTCGGCATGCTGGATGACATTCTGAAGACCGCGAAGCTGACCTGGGACGACATCAAGGTTGTCTGGGCGAAGGACCTGACCGCGTCGCAGGATGCACCCGCGGAGATGTTTCGCAAACGCAGCGACATTGACGCCTGTTTCGCGATCACACCGGACATGGTCGGGCTGTGCGGCGGATTGCAGAATACAGGCACGGGCGCGGAGGGCACCGTCAAAGGTTCGCGCGTGCTGGTCTCCACCGCCGAGTTGTCCCGTTCGATCGCCGACGTGTATGTCTGCCGCAAGGATTTTTATGATGCCAACAAGCAGCTCGTGATGAAATTTGTGGCCGGCTACCTCAAGGCCTGCGAGGAGGTTATCGATCTGAAGAAGCAATACGAATCCAAAGGGTCGCCTGCGTACAAGAATCTCCTGCAACTGACACAGGACATTTACGGTAAGACGACGATTCCGACGCTGGACGATGCTCACGGGCTGCTTTCGGACTGCACGTTCGCAGGCTATCCGGGCAACGTCGCATTTTTCACGCAGCCGGGAAACCTCCACGGCTTCGAGGCGTTTCAGAAATCAGCGCTCGACCTGGCCACCAGCCGCGGCTACGCGCGAGAGCGGATGGGCCTGTTCCCGTCGGGGTTGGACTACCAGTCGCCGCTGTTTCTGAATTACCTCACCAAAATGGAAGGCGGACGCGGGGAACGGTTCCGCGCCGAGGCCGTGCAGAGCGAAATTGAAGCGCTGAGCACCGGCGGGGCGCTTGATTCTCGCACGATTGTTTCCTTCACCATCAATTTCGAGCCGAACCAGGAAAGCTTCGGCCCGGAGCAATACGGGGCCGAATATCAGCGCGTCGTCGAAACCGCGGACAGATTCGGCAATGCCGTGATCGCCATTCGCGGGCACGCGGATCCGAGCAAGACGCTGCTCGATCTGGTGAAGGCGGGAATGCAGAAGGGCATTCTGAAACGCTCCGGTACTGCGGGCAATTACTCCTATTCGCTCAACGGCCAACCGCTGGATCTCGCGGCGACCGGGGCCCTGTTGAAGCTCGTTGAAACCGGCGCGTTCGACGGCGTGTCCGAGCTCAATCCACGCGATACGATGCAGGCCGCACTGAATCTTTCGAGGGCCCGAGCCGAGGCTGTGCGGGATTCTATTGTGGACTATGCCAGGAAAAAGGGTCTGAACCTCGACAAAAGCCAGATCCAGCCCGCCGGCGTGGGCATTCGCGAACCGTTTGTCGCCAAGCCCAGAAACATGGACGAGGCCAAACAGAACATGCGCGTCGAGTTCCGTGTCGTCCGTGTGCCGGCCGAAGCCACCAAAGCCGGGGATTTCGACTTTTAGTCTGTCAGATGCAAAATCAGCGACTTCTGGCAAATCCGGAGCCTTGAAATGATGAATCGTTCAAAATCATACGGCCCTTCGGGCAATCGTCGCGTGCCATGTCGAGGACGAACGGGCTGCGCAGTGCGAGTGGCTTGTTCCCCCTCACCCCGGCCCTCTCCCTTGGGGAGAGGGGGAATCCTTCGCTGCGTTGATGCCAAGGCGAGGCGCTTTCAACGGTCGCAGCGTGGCGATGCCGAACAAAGAGTCGCGAGTTCAGAGAGTGTCGATATCGGTTCCCTCTCCCTGAGGGAGAGGGTCAGGGTGAGGGGGAACGAGGCCAACTCATTGGGAGACGTCGGACGATTTCCCGAACCCCCGGATAAACTATGAGAAATCTGCCGGGTCTTTCCGGGTGGGTCCTCCTGACGCTGCTTGCGTTCAGCAGTTCGGCGCTGGCCCAAGAGTACCACGACAACGTGGTTATTGTGCTCGATGCCTCCGGTTCCATGAAGGACGGGCTGACGGGAACGAAGCTGAGCAAAATGGACGCCGCCAAGGCCGCCCTAAAGGCGGTCCTTCAAAAGGTTCCGCCGTCCACCCACATCGGTCTGCTGGTGTTCAGCGCGGCCAACGCCAAGGACGACTGGATCTATCCACTCGGCCCGCGCGACGACGCGGTGCTGATGCAGGCCATCAACCGCATTGAGGCGTCGGGCGGCACACCGCTGGGCCAATTCATCAAGAGAGGCGCCGATCGTCTTTTGCAGGAGCGCGCAAAACAATTTGGCTATGGCACGTACCGGTTGCTGGTAGTGACCGACGGGGAGGCGCAGGACCAGGAGCTCGTCGACCGATATACACCCGATGTGATGTCGCGCGGAATCACCATGGACGCCATCGGCGTCGGGATGAAACAGGACCATACGCTGGCGCGAAAGGCGCATTCCTATCGCCGCGCCAACGATCCTGCGTCATTGAATCGCGCTGTTACCGAAGTATTCGCTGAAATCTCCGGCACAGCGACCGACGGGGCGCAGGCGGAGGCGTTTGAGGTTCTCGCGCCGATTCCCAGTGACGTGGCCTCGACGATGATCCAGGCGCTTTCTTCCTCCGGCAATCATCCGATCGGAACGAAAGCGGCTTCGGACACAAGGCCAAAACCGCAGTTGGCTCCGCCCGCCGCCACGCCGACACCCGGCGCGTCAGCCCTGACACCTCCGGCGCAGCCGCATCAACCGCAAAGTTCCCGCCCGAAGCGATTCCCGACCTGGCTGGTGGTGATTGGAACGGTCGTTTGCCTATCCATACTCAAGAGAAGGAAAGGAGCTCGCCGATGAGCGAACGCCGCGCCAAGGGGTGCCTGCTGGCAGCGGTAATTTGGTGCGTGATCCTCGGTCTCCTCGCCGTCGGGTACAAGTTTTTCATTCATCCCTATTTTTCCGACAAGCTGAAAGGCGAGACCGGGTCGGCCAGCCAGTACAAGGACGAAATCGTGGTAGCCGCCGATTCGTTCTCCGGTTACGCCATTCTCCGCTCGGAAGCGGTCAAGCAAGACCTGAAGTCCCGCCAGATCAAACTGACGTTCAGAGACGACAAAGCCGACTACACCGCCCGGCTTAACGCCCTGCGATCGGGAGAAGTGCACCTCGCCGTCTTCACGATCGACTCGCTCATCACGGCGGGCGCCAAAGCAGGCGATTTCCCCGGGAGCATTATTCTGGTCATCGACGAAACCAAGGGCGGCGACGCCATGGTGGCGCTTCAGAATGCCGTGGGCAATCTGCAGGACCTGAATGACCCTTCCGCCCGCGTCGTGCTGACGCCGAATTCTCCCAGCGAATTTCTCGCGCGCGTGGTGGTCGCCCATTTCAATCTTCCGAACCTGCCGGAGAAATGGTGGATCGAAGCGGAGGGCGCGGCCGACGTTTACAAAAAATTTCGTGCGGCCGGCACCACGGAGAAGAAGGCGTTCGTTCTCTGGGAACCTTACGTCTCCAAGGCGCTGCAGAAGTCCGGGGCGCAGGTGCTGCTCGACAGCTCGAAGCTCAAGGGCTACATCGTCGATGTCCTCGTGGCGGAACGGGAGTTCCTGCGCGATCATCCGGACCTCGTGCGGGCGGTGATCGAAGCGCATTGCCGCGCTGCTTACCACTACAGCCAGCAGCAGGATGGAATGGTCAAACTCGTCATTGAAGACGCGCGCCAGACCGGGGCGGAAAATCTGGACGAAGTGCAGGCGCGCCAGGTCGTGAAGGGTATCCAATGGAAAAACACGCTGGAAAACTATGCTCATTTCGGCCTGGCCGACGCCAAGGCGCAGGGCGATGTGTCACATCTGGAAGACGTCATCGACAACATCATCGACGTGCTGGTGAAAACGAAAGCCCTGCCCAACGATCCGTTGACCGGCAAACACAACACGCTCTTCTACAATCAGATTCTCGCCGGTATGAAGACCGCCAATTTTCACCCGGCCAAAAACCTGAATATCATCGCGGACATGGGCAGCGTGACCGACGTGGAAAAGGTGCGGGGGGATAAGCAATTGGCCACGTTAACAGCCGAACAGTGGAACAATTTGCGGCCGGTCGGCCAGTTGAGGATCGAACCGATAGTGTTTCGCCGCGCTTCGGCGAACATTAGCGAGCAAAGCGAACGCGACCTCCAGGAACTCGCCCGGCGCTTGCAGTCGTTCCCGCAGTTCTATCTTCGCGTCGTCGGTCATGCCCGGGCCGATGGGGATCCTGAGGCCAATCTTCAATTGGCGCAGGCGCGGGCTGAAGCCGCGGCGAAATACCTGATTGCACAGGGTTTGACCACTCAGCGCCTTCGCACAGAGGCCGCGCCTGGCAGCGTGGCCGGCGGCGAAGCGCAGGCCGTGTCCTTTGTGGTCGGCCAGGTACCGTACTAAGATCCCAAACTCCAATCTCCAAATCCCAATCCATGACCAATCACCGAAACGCAAATCATCCCGAGTTGCGTTTAGGTTCGGCCTCGCCGACGGGATCATCGGGCGTCGATGCCACTTGGAGCTTGGAACGTGGAGGTTGGTTGGAGTTTGGAGCTCGGAAATTGAGATTTAACAACCGTTCACAAGCCGCTGTTCATTCGCTAAGCTCCGACGAATACTCAAGCGGCCATATCGAATGCTGGACGACAAAACACTCAGGAAACGTGTCTTCCTCCGGTTGTTGGGCAGTCCCATTACCGTCATCCCGTTTATGCTCGGCATGACTACGATGACGGCCTCGTGGGCGCTGGACTGGAAACCGGGTATCGGATTGTTCGCCGGGCTGGCGGGCATTCTTGCCGCTGCAGGCGCTTTTGTAACACGGCTGCTTCTCGGCGGCGACCGCGTCACGCGGGAGGTCGCCGCGGCACTGGAACGCGAAGAACAGGAGGCCCGGCGCCGCTCGCTCGACGAGCTGGACCAACGGCTGTCCACCGCCGACGAGGATCCCCGGCCCGAAACCGCATTGCGCGACCTTCGGGCCCTCGTCAAAGCATTCGAGGAAAACTCGGCCGACTACTATGGCTTCAACGCCGGCTCGGCAATCGAGATTCATTCCCGGATCGGGCAGCTCTTTGATCGCTGCGTCGAATCGATTCGGCAGACCGAGCGGCTTTGGCAGACCGCCGAAAAAATCAACACACCCGCCGCACGCAAACCGATCGTTCAACAACGCGAAAAAATCATCGAAGAAGTCCAGGCCAGCATCAAGCAGCTCAGCAATGCGCTGGTGGCGTTGCAGACACTGGGGGCCGGCGACCGTCCCAATGCTGAGCTGGCCCGGTTGCGCGATGAACTCGACCAAAGCCTGGCGGTCGCTAAAACGGTTGAAGAACGAGTCAATGATTTAGTAAAAGAGGCAACAGCGAAAACCGTTGATCAGCCGCTCCACCACAAACCCAAAAAGTAAAGGAACAGATTATGTTTGGCGCCATAATGAGATGGTTCAAAGCGGTCGGCTATTTGTTGACCGGGCAGATCGATTCCGCCCGCAAGGTCATCGATCAAAATCCCCATGTCGTCCGGGCGAAATACGATCAGATCGTCCGTGACAAGGTCAACCAAATCCACATTTACAAACAGGCGGTCGCGGGGCTCATCGCCCAGCAGGAAAACAAGATGGCAAAGGTGAAAACCTTGTCGGAAGAAGTCGCCAACCTGGAGCGACTCAAGGCCGGCGCGTTGGCCAAAGCCAAGCAGACGGTGGAGAATCTGACCAAAACGGGGAAGACCAAGGAGGAGATACATCAGGACGAGGATTATATGAAGTGCCTCGCAGCGTTCAACGACTTCTCCGCCACGCTGACTGAAAAGCAGGACCATATCGCCGGCCTGGAAAAGGACATCGCAGGCTACGCCAAGACTATCGGCGAGCATAAGGTACAGTTGCAGCAACTCTTGCGCGACGTGGAAAAGGTCAGGGCCGAGGCTGCCGATACCGTCGCCGATGTCATTACGGCCAAGCAGGAGCGCGACCTGGCGGACATGCTCTCGGGCATCGCCAAGGACGGCTCCGCCGAGGAACTGCAACGGCTGCGACAGATGCGCCAGGAACTAAAAGCGGAAGCGCGTATCTCCAAAGAAATGGCGGGCACGGACACCAAAGCACAGGAAGCGGAGTTCCTCGATTACGCGCGGCGAACCTCGGCCAATACGGAATTCGACGCGCTGGTTGGGCTGGCCGGTCAGTCCGAAGCAAAGACCGCCGCGCCCAAGACGCAGGAGAAAGGCTCGGCGTTGCCGGAATAGGAACTCGAACAAACAAAACCATGGACGAATTGGATCACATGACAATGCGCTGCTGTGCTTCTGAGAGTGAGGAGAGTTGGATATGACGGTCACTTCCCCCTCACCCCGGCCCTCTCCCTTGGGGAGAGGGAGAATCGTTCGC
>JGI10216J12902_100450756_pt1 | contig 22730 bp, 16 predicted proteins | sample KanNatreferecore_FD_12902 | JGI IMG/M metagenome (IMG submission 12902)
GTGCAGGCGGTCGCGGCGAACCCACTGGCGGCGCCGGAGATCATGGGCGTCAACGCCGGCGCGGTGTTCGTCGTCGTCCTCGCGATCACCGTCGTGCCGTCGCTGTCGGGGGCGCCGACGATCCTGTTGGCGTTCGCCGGAGCAGCCGCTGCCGGCGTCTCGGTGATGTTACTGGCCGGGTCGGGCCGGGGCCGGGTCAGTCCGGTCCGGCTCGCCTTGGCCGGCGTGACGGCAAGCAGTCTGCTCATCTCGCTCACGCAGGTGCTGATCATCTTCAACGAGAACTCGACCGACAGCGTTCTGTTCTGGCTGGTCGGCGGCGTCAACTTCGCCGGATGGCAGGACGTTCGCAACCTCCTGCCGTGGCTGGTGGCCGGGTTGGCCGGCGCGTTCGCGATGGCGCGACCACTGAACCTGCTCGCACTCGGTGACGACATGGCCCGCGGCTTGGGCCAGAACGTCGAGCGAACTCGAATCATCGGCGCCGCGCTGGTGATCATGTTGTGTGGTGCGGCGGTCTCGGTCGCGGGACCGATCGCCTTCGTCGGGCTGATCGTGCCGCACATCATCCGCCGGTTGGTCGGCTCCAGCTACACGGTCGTGCTTCCGCTCTGTGCGATGGGTGGTGGAGTGCTGGTGCTGTACGCCGACATCCTGTCCCGCTACGTCAAGCCACCGTTCGAGGTGCCCGCCGGTGTCGTCACCGCGCTCATCGGCGCACCGATCTTCGTCTACTTGGCTCGTCGACAGAAGGTGACGGCATCATGACCACCACAGCCATCATCGCGCAGCATGTGCGGCGTACGTCGCTGGCGCAGCGGCACCCGGCGATCCTGATGGGATCGCTGGGTGTGCTCGCCGTGGTGCTGAGTTTCTACAGCCTCAGCGTCGGCGCCACCGAGGTGTCGATGAGCGATGTGTTCAAGGCCGTCATCGGCGACACCGCTGATCAGGCGGCCCAGATCGTGGTGCAGTTCCAGTTGCCACGGGTGTTGCTCGCCTGGCTGGTCGGGATCGCCCTGGCGGTGTCCGGTGCGGTGATGCAGGGCGTCATCCGCAACCCGCTCGCCGCACCCGACATCATCGGCGTGACCAAGGGGGCCGGGTTCGCCGGCATGCTGTTGCTGCTCGCGATCCCCGGTATCTCGGTGACGGCCGTCGTGCCGGCCGCGTTCGTCGGCGGTCTCGCCGCGGCGGGGCTGGTGTACCTGCTCGCCTATCGCCGTGGCGCGACGCCGGTGCGGATCGCGCTCGTCGGCATCGCGGTCAGTGCGGCCTTCGAGGCCGGGATCCGGTTCCTGCTCGTGCGCAACCCGCTCGACGTGAGCGCGGCACTGATCTGGCTGACCGGCAGCTTGTTCGGCCGGTCGATGAGCTCGGTCTTCGAGATCCTCCCGTGGGTGGCGGCACTGGTTCCGTTGATCGTGATCTGGGCCCGCAAACTCGACGTCCTCGGGCTGGGCGACGACCTCGCGTCCGGTCTCGGCGAACCGGTCGAGAAGACCAGGCGGCTGTTGCTGCTGTTCGCGGTCGCGCTCGCCGCCGCGGCGGTCGCGGTGTCCGGCACGATCGGGTTCGTCGGGCTGATCGCCCCGCACATGGCCCGTCGCGTCTTCGGCGGCAAGCACATGGCGTCGATTCCGGCCGCCGCGCTGTTCGGTGTCCTGCTGATGCTGTTGGCCGACATGATCGGCCGCGGCCTCGCGCCGCCCCTGGAGATCCCTGCCGGCCTGGTGACAGCCGTCGTCGGGGGCCCGTACTTCCTGTACCTGCTCGTGAAGACCGGAAAGTAGGAGAGCCGCCATGCGTCTGCAGGCAGAAAGCGTCGAACTGGCGTACGACCGCGCGGTCATCGCCAAGGACCTGACGCTGACCATCCCGGACGGCAAGGTCAGCGTGCTGATCGGACCCAACGGTTCGGGCAAGAGCACCGCGTTGCGCGCGCTCGCGCGGCTGCTGCCGCCGGCCAAGGGCCAGGTGATCCTCGACGGCAAGTCGATCCAGGACACGCCGACCAAGGAGGTGGCCCGGCTGCTGGCGATCCTGCCGCAGGTCCTGGTCACTCCGGAGGCCATCTCGGTGGAGGACCTGGTCTGGTTCGGCCGGCATCCGCACCGCACGTCACTGAAGGTGCCGAGCGCGGCCGACAAGGAGGCCGTCGAGTGGGCGCTGACGGTCACGAGTACGGCGGAACTCCGGCACCAGCACGTGGACCAGCTGTCGGGTGGCCAACGGCAGCGGGTCTGGATCGCGCTCTGCCTGGCGCAGGGGACGGACCTGATCCTGCTCGACGAGCCCACGACGTACCTGGATGTCGCGTACCAGCTCGAGGTGCTCGATCTGCTGCACCAGCTCAACCAGGAGCAGGGCAAGACGGTCGCGATGGTCCTGCACGACTTCAACATGGCGGCGGAGTACGCCGACCATGTCTTCGTGATGAAATCTGGCAAGCTCGTCACCCAGGGCCCGCCGGAGGACGTGTTCACCTGCGACATCATCCGGGACGTGTTCGGGGTGGAGTCGAAGGTCGTGCCGCATCCTGTCAGTGGTAAACCGATGTGTATCCCGCTGCGCGCCGGTCTCCGGGCCCAGCTGTCAGTCGCGACCGGATAGGAGTTCTGCATGACGTTCAGCCCCGCTGAAGCTGCCGAGCGGTCGGAACGCGTCGCACCGAAGCTGCGTGAGCACCTGCCGCTCACGCCGTTCGTCCGGTTCGGTGCGTTCAGTGATGAGCTCGGCGCGGAGGTGCTGGTGAAGTGCGAGCATCTGCAGCGCACCGGTTCGTTCAAGGCACGTGGTGCGATGTCGAAGATCCTGACGCTCACCGACGAGCAGCGACAGGCCGGCGTGGTGACCGCGTCGACCGGGAACCACGGACTCGGGGTCGGCAACGCGCTGGCCACGCTGGGTGGTCACGGCATCGTGTACCTGCCGGAGAACGCGTCGCCGAGCAAGGTCGCCGCGCTGCGCCGGCTCGGTCTCGAACTACGGGCCGAGGGCAACGATTCCGGCGTGCTCGAGCCGAAGGCCCGGGCGTACGCGGCGGAGCACGACCTGACGTACGTGCCGCCGTACAACGACCCGGACATCGTCGCCGGGCAAGGGACGGTCGCGGTGGAGATCCTCGAGCAACTGGGCGGTGAACCACTCGATGCGGTCGTGGTCGCGGTCGGCGGCGGTGGACTGATCAGCGGCGTCGCGTCCGTCCTGAAGCAGCATCTGCCCGGCATTCGCGTGTACGGCGCTTCACCGATCCGCGACGACGCGATGGCGGCATCGGTCCGCGCCGGCCGGATCGTCACGGTCGACGCCAAGGAGACACTGTCGGACGGTACGGCGGGCAGCGTCGAACCGGGCAGCATCACGTTCGACCTGTGCCGCGAACTCGTCGACGACTGGGTCCTGGTCAGCGAGGACGCGATCAGCGCCGCGCTACGGATGGTGATCGACACCGAACACCAGTTGGTCGAAGGGTCGGCCGCGATGGCGTTCGCTGCCGTCCGGGACCGCCGTACCGAGCTCGAAGGCAAGCGCGTCGCGGTCGTCTCGTGCGGCGGCAACATCTCCTCCAAAACCCTGGTGGCCGCACTGGCCTGACCCCTCCCAGGCCGAGGCACCCGAGACGACTCCCTGATCGTCTCGGGTGCTTCGGCCTGTCCACGTTTCGGGCACTTGGGCGCTTCATTGACATTGCAAGAACGATGTAACTATCGTTTCGTGCAGCATATGTTTCATCCGATGGAAGGATGGTGAGAGATGGACGCGGCAACCTGGGGGTTGATCGTCGCGACGTTCGTGGCGTGTTTCGTGGAGATGGTCGAGGCCACCACGATCGTCATGGCCATGGGCTACACGCGGAGCTGGAGGTCCGCACTGGTAGGAACGTTCGCGGCCCTCGGCGCGCTCGCGGTCGTCACGCTGGCGGCCGGGTATGCGCTGGCCAACTGGCTGCCGGAGTCGGCGCTGCAGCTGGCGATCGGCGGCCTGCTGCTGATCTTCGGCCTGCAGTGGTTGCGCAAGGCGATCCTCAGATCGTCCGGACGCAAGGCGGTCCACGACGAGGACGCGATCTACCGCGAGGAGGTCGAGGCGGCCAAGGCGGCCGGTCAGACCTCCAAGGGTCTGGACCTGTTCGCCTTCATGGTCTCGTTCAAGGGAGTGTTCCTGGAGGGCATGGAGGTGGTCTTCATCGTGCTGACCTTCGGCCTGAACGCGGACAACATCCCGGCCGCGAGCCTAGGCGCGATCGCGGCCGTGGTGATCGTGCTCGGCATCGCGGTCGCACTGCGCCGCCCGCTGTCGATGATCAACGAGAACCTGCTCAAGTACGGCGTGGGCCTGCTGCTGGCGTCGTTCGGGACGTACTGGGCGGTCGAGGGCATCGGCATCTTCCGGAACGGCCGGGAGAGCCTCGACTGGCCGGGCCATGACCTGATGATCCTGGTGCTGCTGGCCGCCTGGCTGGTGCTCAGCCGGATCTTCGTCGCCGCGCTGCGCAAGCCGGCCCCCGCGACCACTCCGGTACCTGTGGAGGTGCAGAAGTGAAGTTCCTCAAGGCTTTCGGGCAGTTCTGGTACGACTTCATCATCGGTGACGACTGGAAGATCGCCGTCGCGGTCGTCCTGGCTCTGCTGGTGCTGTTCGCCGCGATGGCGGCCGGGCTGTTCGGCGACACCGGTCTGACCCTGCTAGGTGGTGCGCTGGTGATCATCGCGTTCAGCATCAGCCTCGCGATCGACGTTCGCCCGAAACGGCGGTGACGCCGGCTTTTCCCTGTCCTGCTTGAGCTTCGGCCCCCACGCGTTCCCCTCCCGCGTGCGGGGCCGTTGGCGTTCCCGGAAGGGTCTGTAGTGAATACAACGCCTTTCCAAAATCTCGTAGCGTCTGCTACAGTGCCGGGTGAGGCGCTCTTCCCCGACGTATCGGAGGTTCAGACGTGATGCGAGACATCGCCGAAACCGTGCTCGGGCTCCTGCCGGCAGACGTTCAGTACGGCGACATCCGCGTGGTGCACCGGACTCACGAGCAGGTGCTTGTCGAGCTCGACGGTCCCGGGGAGGTGAATTACGACGACTCCCTCGGCCTCGGCCTGCGGGTCCTCATCGACGGTCAGTGGGGATTCGCCGCGACGCACCGGCTCGACGCGCGCGGTCTCGACGCGGTCGTGGCCCAAGCCGTCGGGCAGGCCCGTGCGACCGGCGGTGGCGGTCACGCCGTACTCGGGGAGCCGGTGACGACGCGGGACGCTTGGTCGTCGCCGATGGACGTGGATCCGTTCACGGTGGCGTTGTCGACCAAGCTTGACCTGCTGTCGACCACGGTGAAGGAAGCAGCCACCGCCGGTCCGCTGGTCCAGCAGATCGAGGCATCGGTGGACTTCTACCGCGACGACAAGGTGTTCGCGAGCACCGAGGGCGCGATGATCGAGCAGATGCTCACCGAGAGCGGCGGCGGCCTGATGGTCAACGCCGGCGACGGGAACGACGTACAGCGCAGGTCGTTCCCGCAGGGTGTGCCGCGGCAGATCCGCGGCCAGCGCGGCGACTTCGCGACCGCGGGCTTCGAGCACGTACTGTCGCTCGGCCTGCCGGAGAACGCGGCCCGCATCGGTTCGGAGGCGGTCGCGCTGCTGACCGCCCCGCAATGCCCCGACGAGATCACCACGCTGGTTGCTGGCAGCAACCAGCTGGCGATGGTCCTGCACGAGTGCGCCGGTCACCCGATGGAGGCGGACCGCGCGCTCGGCACCGAGGCCAGCCTCGCCGGAGGGACCTACGCGACGCCCGAGCGGCGCGGGAACTTCCGTTGGGGCACGCCGATCGTCTCGGCGTACGCGGACGCGACGATCCCGGGCGCGCTCGGCTCCTTCAAGTACGACGACGAAGGCACGCCGGCGCAGCGCACCCAACTCGTGAAGGACGGTATCTTCATCGGCTACATGTCCAGCCGCGAGTACGCCGGAGCCCTCGGCGGACAATCGACCGGTCAGGCCCGGGCGGACGGCTGGCAACGACTGCCGCTGGTCCGGATGACCAACATCTGCCTGGAGCCGGGGGAGTCGTCCCTGGAGGAGATGATCGCCGGCACCAAGCGCGGCATCCTGGTCGACACCAATCGTGGTTTCTCGATCGACGACCAGCGGATGAACTTCCGCTTCCAGACCGAGATCGGCTGGGAGATCCGCGACGGCAAGGTCGGCCGGATGCTGAAGAACTGCACCTACCAGAGCGATACACCGACCTTCTGGGGAAGCCTCGACGCCCTGGGCGGACCGGACGAGTGGAAGGTGCACGGCGTCCCGTCCTGCAACAAGGGTGAACCTCTCCAGGTGGCCCACGTCGGCCACGGAACCGTGCCCGGCCGCTTCCAGAATGTGCAGGTAGGACGATGAGCATCGAGCAGGCGCAGGTCCAGCAGGCATTGGACATTTTCGGTGACGGGACGCGGCTCGACATTCTCGGTGAGAACGCTGATCTGCTGCGGTACGCCGAGTCCGAGATCACCGCCCAGCACAGCGAACGCCGGCTGCGCGTCCGCGTCCGGATCAACCGCAACGGCCGCTCGGTCGCGGGCTCGCTCGAGACCCTCGAACCGTCGGCGGTCCAGGATCTCGCGGATCGCCTGACCGCGGCCCTCGCCGAGCTGCCCAGCGGTCCGGTGCAAGAGGCTGCTCCCGCTGCCGACCACTCGGCGCCGACGCCAGTGATTCCGGCGTCCGAGTCCGTGCTCGAATCCGATCCGGCTGTCCGGCATCGCTGGTTCGCCACTGTGCGAGCGGGCCTGGATCCGTCCGCCAAGCTCGGCGGCGCCATCCGGTACGAGGTCCTCGACCGAGTGGTCGCCGATTCCGCCGGGCTGTTCCGGGCGGAGACGTTGACCAAGGCCTCGATCCAGGCGATCGCCAAGCAGGACGGCAAGTCCGCGAGCGTCAGGCTGATGCATCGCGACGCGGACCAGATCCCGGTCGAGGAGATCCCGGGCCGGCTGCGGGAGGCGCTGCGGCCGCTGCCGGTGGCCGAGGCGCATCACGGCACGTGCCCGGTACTGCTGAAGCCGCAGGCGGCGAACGCGCTGATCGCGACGTACGGCTACGCGGTCCTCGGCGCGAACGCCTACGCGACCGGCCGATCGGCCGTGTCGGGGCGCCTTGGTGAGAAGGTCGCCAGTGAGCTGATCACGCTGGTCGACGACGGCTGTGATCCGGACGGGCTACCCAGCGGGTTCGATGCTGAGGGCAACGTTCGGCGGCGGACGCCGCTGATCTCGAACGGGGTGCTCACCGGCGTCGTGTCCGATCGCCGGCGCGCTGGACTGACGGGCGGTGTGCCGACCGGGCACGCCGTACCGGACGGTTGGCGGTTCGGTGGTGATCCGGTTCCTTCGCATCTCTTGCTCGAGGCGGGGGAGTCGACCGACGACGAGTTGCTGGCCGGGGTCGGCAGCGGCCTGGTCGTCAACCGGCTCGACTACCTGCGGGTGCTGCATCCGAAGGAGACCCTGGTCACCGGTACGACGCGCGACGCGACGTACTGGGCCGAGGACGGGAAGCTTGTCGGCTGGCATCCGCAGGTGCGGTTCACGTTCCGGATGGACGACGTGATGAACGCGGTCCTGGGTGTCGGTTCGGTGCGGGAACGGTGTGACCAGACGTTCATGGAGAGCGTCGTCGTCCCGTCCCTGCTGATCGACGCCGGCCCGCTCGTCCTTCCTTGATCCAGCAGCGCCCCGCGTGTACGTTCCTCAAGTCCGCGGGGCGCTGCTGCACCACGTTTCTTGGAGGTCGCGTGCCTACGGTGACTCCGATCCTGGCTGGTCACCTGCTGACTTCGGATCAGGGGAATCCGGCGTTCTGCTCGGTGCTCCTGGTGGAGAGCGACGGTCGGCGGGCCTTGTTCGACACCGGGCATGCCGGACGTCGACGCCACCTGCTGAAAGGGTTGGCCGCGCGTGGTGTTGCGGCTGACGCCGTACCGACGTTGAGGGTGTTGCGGGACCGCCGGGCGAGCGGGCGGCCGTACGACCGGGAGCAGGCGGACGCGTCGGTCGAGCGGGTCGCGGCGGTGGCGGATGTCGTGTATCCCGGACATGACCGGGCGATCCGGCTCGGCGCTGACGGCTTCGACTACGCGGAGGCTGCGGTGCCGTTGACGTTCCGGGTCCCGCTATGAAGGAGTTTGTCGTGGAGCTGATGCCCGAGCGGACGCCGAGCATGGTCGCCGATCCACCTGAGGTCGACGCCGGTGCAGCGAGCCTGGTGTTGCGCGACGAGTACGGCGTCGACGCCGTGCTGACCGAGTTGCGGAGTGAACGGGACCGGAACTTCCTGGCCGACTGCGTCGACGGGTCGCGCCTGGTGGTGAAGGTGTCGAACTCGGGTGACGATCCTGCGCAGATCGCGATGGAGTGCGGCGCGATGCGGCACGTCGAGGCGGTCGATCCCGACCTGCCCATTCCGCGGCTCGTCCTGACTCGTGGTGGGGATCCGGTCACGACTCTCGAGGCGGCGGACGGCCGGATCCACCAGGTCCGGGTGATCACGGTGGTGGCGGGTGACGTTGCCGACCTGACGGCTTTGCCTGCGTGGTTTGCCGGTGAGTTCGGTTCGGTGTGTGGGCGGCTGGCTCGGGCGCTACAAGGGTTCGGGCACCCGGCCGCGTACCGCTGGCTCGACTGGGATCCGCGCCAGGTCACGAGCCTGGAGCGGTACGTCGATCAGGTGCCTGACGAGCATCGTCGTACCGGGCTGCGCGAGTTGGTCGCGCGCTTCGCCGGTCTCGACGAGGCGACCCGCGGGCTGCCTGCCTCGGTCCTCCACGGTGACGTGACCTTGAGCAACATCCTCTTGGGGACCTCGGGGATCACCGGGGTGATCGACTTCGGGGACATGCACCACACGGCGCGCGTCGCCGACCTGGCGATCAGCCTGACGTCGTTGCTGCGTGAATCCGACGACCTGTGGACGGATGCACGCGACTTCCTCGATTCGTATCAGCGGATCCTGCCGCTCGAGCCGGCCGAGGTCGCCGTCATCGGTGAACTCGTGCTCGCCCGCTCGGCCGCGAGCATCCTGATCTCCGCTTGGCGTGCTCCGCTCTATCCGGACAACGAGGAGTATCTGACCAGCCTGGTGTCCGGGAGCTGGAAGATCCTTGACGAACTGGCGGTCCTCGATCCGACCGAGCTGGCCGGCCGCTTCCACCGGATCTGCGGCACCTCCCGCGTCAGTTCCTCCGCCGATCCGACGCTGCTGGTACGGCGGAAGACCGCGCTCGGTGATCAGCTCTCACCGCTCTTCTACCGGTCGCCGTTGCAGGTCGTTCGCGGCGAAGGGCCGTGGGTCTGGACGGCAGACGGCCGCCGGTATCTCGATGCCTACAACAACGTTCCTGTCGTCGGACACGCCCATCCTGCTGTGGTGCAGGCGATTTCGCGCCAGGCCGCGATCCTGAACCTCAACTCGCGCTACCTGCACCCTGCGGTGGTCGAGTTGGCCGAGCGGCTGATCGCGTCGATGCCGCCGGGGCTGGACACGTGCGTCTTCGCCAACTCCGGGAGCGAGGTCAACGATCTGGCGTGGCGGATGGCGCGGGTTGTCACCGGGCGTGGCGGGGCGATCGTCGCCGACCTGTCGTATCACGGGGTGAGCGAGGCGACGGCCGCATTCTCGACCAACGCCTACCCGGCCTCGGCTCGGCCTTCGCACGTTGCTGTTTTCGAGGCGCCTCGAGGCGCCGCCGACGACGGTCTCGCGGCCGCGGCGCGGATCGGGGCGGCCCGGGACGACTTGCAGCGGGCCGGGCATGATGTCGCGTTGCTTGCGGTGGACAGTGTGTTCAGCAGTGCGGGCATCCTGACACCGCGGGACGACTTCATGTGCGGGCTGCAGGACGAGGTGCGGGCGGCCGGTGGGTTGGTGCTGGCGGACGAAGTGCAGGCCGGCTTCGGTCGCGGCGGGCGGAATCTGTGGCGGTTCCTGGACTTCGGGATGACGCCGGACTTCGTCACGCTCGGCAAGCCGATGGGCAACGGCCATCCGGTCGCTGCGCTGATCACGCGCCGGGAGATCGCCGAGCAGTTCACCGAGGTGGACGAGTACTTCAGTACGTTCGGCGGCAATCCGGTGTCGTGCGTTGCTGCGTTGACTGTGCTGGATGTGATCGAGCAAGCCGGTCTGGTCGCACGCTCCGGTCAGCTCGGCTCGTTGCTGCGCCGCGGATTGACGGAGCTCGTGCCGGAGCTGCCGGTGCGCGGGCAGGGGCTGATGGTTGGCGTGGAGATGCCGGGCGCCGCGGACTTCGCGGAGCGGTTGCGGGAGAACGGCGTACTGGTCGGGACGACCGGACCGGGTGGCGGCGTGCTGAAGATCCGGCCACCGCTGATCTGGGGACGTGAGCAGGTCGATCGTTTCCTGGAGGCGTTCGCCGCGGCGCTGTAATGCGATGCCCGGGTGCGTATCATCCGTTACATGCCTGGATCTCGCGTTACATCCACCGATGACACTGCCGATGCCACCGCCGAGGTGATCCGTGACCTGCGACGGCGGATCCGGGAACGCTGGGAGGGTTTCTCGCCGGCGGCGCGGGCGGTCTGCCGGGCGTTGTCGGAGCGGTCCGCCGAGCAGTTGGTGTTCGTGTCGGCGCTCGAGCTCGGGGCGGAGACCAAGACGAGCAACGCGACCGTCGTGCGCACGGTGCAGGCGCTTGGCTACTCGGGCCTCGCGGAGTTGAAGGCGAAACTCGCCGAGCCGTTCGCCGGCGCGCGGCTGGTCGAACAGCGGACGCGGCGGCGGATGGAGTCCGCCGGGCATGACGTCCAGGAGGTCTGGGGTCACGTGCTGACCGAGACGGACGAGCGGCTCGACCAGTTGCGGCAGGCGTTCTCGCCGGAGGCTTACGACCACGCCGTACAACTGCTTCTGGACGCTCAGGAGGTAGTGTCGTACGGGTTCGGTGCGCTGACTGTGGCGGCTGAGCACCTGTATCTCAGGCTCGCCCGGATGGGAGTCCGCTCGCGGTACATCGGGTCGAGCGGCTTCCGGCTCGCCGACGATCTGCTCGGCATCGAGGCGAACGATGTCGTGGTGCTGTTCGCCCCGGCCCGGATGCCGACCGACGTCGAGGTCCTGATCGACCAGTGCCGAGCGGTCGGCGTTCCGACTGTGCTGGTGACCGAGGACCTCGGCAGCCAGATCGCGGCCGAGGTCACCGTGGTGCTCTACGCCCCGACCACCGCCACCGGCCTGACCAGCGAGCCCCTGACCTCGATCATCGTGGCCGACGTCCTGTCCCAGTGTGTCTCCGCCGCCGACGTCGACCGGACGGTCGGCGCCTCTCACCGCCTCTCCACGCTGCGAGAGCAGCTCGGTTTCGGCTGATCCGTCATTGCTGACGAGATTGTGATCCTGCTACATTGGTCACCAATCTTGGAGGAATGCGTATGACCCAGGCCTTCGACTTCTTCGACCAGGCGGCGCTGCCCAGCCCTCGCCTCTCCGCGGCCGAGGCAGCCCGGTTCGTCCACGACCGGTACGGCGTCGACGGAGTCGCCACCGAGCTCGGCAGCCAGCAGGACGCCAACTTCCTGATCGAGGCTCCCACCGGCAAGTACGTCCTCAAGGTTTCGAACCCCGCCTTCACCATCGCCGACCTCACCGCCCAGAACGCGGCGGCCACCCACATCACCACCCGCGAACCGGACCTCCACGTCCCAGTAGGCCTGCCCGGCACCGACGGCCGACCGGTCCAGGAGTTGACGCTGGACAACCAGCCGGCGCCGGACAGCTCGCCGCTCAAGACTGCGGCTCGGCTGGTGACGTTTGTCGAGGGCGACGTACTGAGTGCTCGTCGTTACTTGGCTCGGTCGGTTGTGGAGTCGCTCGGCGAGCTGGCTGGGCGTACCAGCCGGGCACTGCAGTCGTTCGAGGGTGGAGTGCCCGCGCGCGAGCTGCAATGGGATCTGCGGCATGCCGAGGAAGTCGTGGAGCGGCTCGCGGACAACGTGGCGGTGACTGGTGGAGCCGAGGCGGCTCGTGCTGCGGCAGCAGGTGCGGGCCGGGCGTTGGACGCCGTTCGCGATCGGCTACCGATCCAGGTGATCCATGGCGATCTAACCGATGACAACGTGGTGGCGGTCAGCGCTGCCGACGGACGCCCGCGCCCGATCGGGCTTATCGACTTCGGTGATCTGATGGAGAGCTGGGCGATCGCGGAACTGGCGGTGACGTGTTCGTCGGTGGTGCAGTACGCCGACGACCCGGCGGCGATCCTCCCGGCGGTGCGGGCGTTCGACCGGATCCGACCGATCTCCGACGACGAACTGGTCGGGTTGTGGCCACTCGTCGTACTGCGGGCCGCGTCCTTGATGGTCAGCGGTCAGCACCAGGCCCGGATCGACCCGGACAACCGTTATGCAGCAGGGAATCTGGACCGTGAGTGGCGCATCTTCGAGCGGGCGACTGCCGTACCGCTGGACGTGATGACCGAGCTCGTCCGTTCCGCGGTCCGTCCTCGCGCTCCGCGTCGTGCCGCGGCCGGCGTGCCGCTGCTGTCGGGCGTCGGCGTGCCGGTTCGACTGGATCTGTCGACCATGAGTGGCGATCTGCACAGTGGTGTCTTCCTGGACAAGGAGGCCGAGTCGGCGATCGCTGCGCGGGTTCTCGCGAGGACCGGGGCGGCGGTTGCCTACGTTCCCTTCCTGCAGGCGCGGCTGACCCGCACGCGGCTGAACTCGTCCGACGCACCAGCCGCGGTCGGGCTGGGGATCGACATCTTCGCGCGCGAACCTCTTGAACTACAGGCGCCTTGGGACGCGATCGTCGAGCGAAAGGGTGACGTCGTCGCACTGCACGGCGCCGACGGACTAACGCTCTGGCTGAGCGGACCCAAGCTCGAGCCCGTGCCTGGGGTTGCGATGGAGGCGGGTGCAGCGATCGGACGGTTGGCGTGCGACGGGGATATATCGACATTGCGTGTGCAGGTCAGCCGCGGCGCGGACCGGACGCCGTACTTCGTGACTGCCGCGATGGCGGAGGCGTGGTGCGTGGCGTGCGCCGACCCGACTTCGCTGGTCGATCCTTCGTACGCAACCGAGCTGACGGACTCTGAGGATCTGCTGGCTCGGCGGGACTCTGCGTTAGCGTTGGTGCAGGAGCACTACTACCAGGAGCCGCCGCAGATCGAGCGAGGCTGGCGGCAGCACCTGTTCGATACCGACGGCCGTGCTTACCTCGACATGGTCAACAACGTGGCGATCCTCGGCCACGGACATCCGCGGTTGTCGGACGCGATCGATCACCAATGGCGCACGCTCAATACGAACTCGCGGTTCCACTACCAGGCGGTCGTCGAGTTCTCCGAGCGGCTGGCCGCGACGATGCCGGATCCGCTCGACACCGTGTTCCTCGTGAACAGCGGCACCGAGGCGGTCGACCTCGCGCTGCGGCTGGCGTGGGCGAACACGGGCCGGCGTGATGTCGTCGTACTGCGGGAGGCGTATCACGGGTGGTCGGATGCGACCGACGCTGTCTCGACGTCCGTGGCCGACAACCCGAATGCGCTCGACAGCCGGCCGGCGTGGGTGCGTCCAGTGGCGGCTCCGAATGCGTACCGCGGGCAGTACCGTGACGCGGAGGCGTACCGGTACGCCGAGAATGCGGTCGCGGCGATCGCGGCGGGTCCACCGCCGGCCGCGTTCCTGTCCGAGTCGTACTACGGGAACGCCGGCGGGATGGCGCTTCCGGACGGATACCTGGACCAGGTCTACAAGGCGACCCGTGGGGCCGGCGGCCTGTGTATCGCGGACGAGGTGCAGGTCGGATACGGGCGGCTCGGCGACTATTTCTGGGGCTTTGAGCAACAGAACGTCGTACCCGACATCGTTACGGTGGCGAAGGCGATGGGGAACGGGCATCCGCTGGGCGCGGTGATCACGACGAAGGCAATCGCCGACGGCTATCGCAGCCAGGGTTACTTCTTCTCCTCGGCCGGTGGTAGTCCGGTCAGCAGCGTGGTCGGGCTCACGGTTCTCGACGTACTGCGCGACGAGAAGCTGCAGGAGAACGCCCGCGTGGTCGGCGCACACCTGCGGCGACGGTTGCTCGAGCTCGCGGAGCGGTTCCCGATCATCGGTGCGGTGCACGGGACCGGGCTGTACGTCGGTGCCGAGTTGGTGCGCGACCGTGAGACGCGTGAGCCGGCCGCGGAGGAGACCGCGGCGATCTGCGAGCGGATGCGGGAACTCGGGGTCATCATGCAGCCGACCTCGGACCGCCTGTGCGTGCTGAAGATCAAGCCACCACTGGGGATCAGCACCACCGACGCCGACTTCTTCGCCGACACCCTGGACAGAGTCCTCACCGAAGGCTGGTAGTCACCAGTCGCGGGTGAGGATCTCGTCGAGGATGGTGGTGAAGAGATCGGCGTCGTCGGCGGTGAACGTCATCGGCGGCTTGATCTTCAGGACGTTGCCGGCGGCACCGGTCGGGTAGACGATCACGCCTTCGTCCTTCATCAGTTCGCTGACCAGCAACGCTTCCTCGCCGGCCGGCTCCTGGGTGTCGCGGTCGCGGACCAGTTCGACGCCGAGGTACAGGCCGTGGCCGCGGACGTCACCGATCAGTTCATGCCGAGCGGCCAGTTCGGTCAGCAAGCGGTGGAAGTGCCGCCCTGTCTCGGCCGCGCCTTCCTGCAGACCCTGCGCCACGAGCTCGTCGAGTACGGCAGTTCCGATCGCGCACGTCACCGGGTTGCCGCCGAACGTGTTGAAGTACTTCATCCCGCTGTCGAACGCGTCGGCGATCTCGCGGGTCGTCACCACCGCGGCCATCGGGTGACCGTTCCCGATCGGCTTGCCCATGGTCACGATGTCCGGAACCACACCCTGACTCTGGAATCCCCAGAAGAGATCGCCGAAGCGACCGAACCCGACCTGGACCTCGTCGGCGATACACAGTCCACCTGCCGCTCGCACCGACACGAACGCCTGCTGCAGATACCCATCGGGATAGAAGAGACTGCCCGCTGTCCCCATCGCCGACTCCGCGATGAAGGCCGCCGGTGGCGTACTCAACCGATCCAGCTGCCGCTTCACGTCCGCGGCGTACTTGGTGCCGGCCGCGGTATCGCCGTACCTGAAACGGCCGCGGTAGAGGTTGGGCTGCTCGACCTCGTGCGTTGTCGGGTCCGGTCCGGTGCCGCCCGGTCCCTTGTAGCGGTTCGGGCTGAGGCCGGTGAGGACGGACGTGTTGCCGTGGTACGCGCCGTCGACCACGAGGACGTCTCCCCGACCGGTGACCTGCCGAGCCATCCTGATCGCGAGGTCGTTGGCCTCACTGCCGCTGCACACCAGGAACACAACCTCCAGCGGATCCGGGAGAAGCGCGGTCAGCCGTTCGGTGTACTGCGCGATGCCCGGATAGAGGAACCTCGAGTTCGTGTTGAGCCGTTGAAGCTGCGAGGTGGCGGCCGCGACGACGCGGGGATTGCCGTGGCCGACGTGGCTGACGTTGTTGATGGCATCGAGGTAGCTCCGGCCGAACTCGTCGAACAGCCAGGTGCCCCGTCCGCCGACCAGAGTCATCGGGCGTTCGTAGTACGAGCGTTGCGAGCGGGCAACGTGGGTGTCGCGTGACCTGAGAACGCGTGCAGTGCAGCCTTCTGCGTCCGGCTCCGACCGCCACTCCTCACCGAGGCCGAGGAACTCCGACGGGTCAGGCGACACGCGCGCCCACGCAGACGCCTCTGATGGCGGGACGAGGACTCGCTCGGCCAGCAGTGCGGTCTCGAGGGACCGGAAGAGCGTCACGTGCAGGGCCGAGGGCGCCCAGTCCGACCGTCCGGTCGCCGTGTCGCCAATCAGTTCGCCCGGCCCGACCGATTCGCCTTGCCGCAGCGATGAGCTCAACCCGGTCCACCGCGACCAGATCGTCGCCGCGCCCTCGCGCTCGTGGCGCAGCACGAGGAAGGGGCCGTACGCCAGCCCGTCGACCGCCGTACGACGCCCTCGCCGCTCGACGACCGCGGCCAGAGGAGTAAGGACCCGGAAAGACTCGGCGGCCTTGATCTCCACGCCGAGCCGGAGAGTCGTGGCCTCGCCGGACTCGGTCGATCGGCGGGCAGACGTGCCGGCGTCAGCGTGCAGGTGCCGCCCGACGCGGGCAGACCCCGGAAGGCTGCCGCTGCTGACCTCGTGCGCCGGCTCGAACGGGACGAAGTCCAGGTGCGGCAGCGCACGGCGCGCCTCAGGGACCGGCAAGGGTCCGGGCGTTTCGACACGGACGCCGGCCGCTTCCCGGAAGACGAGCTCGGCCAGCTCCGGTGGAGTTGCCGCCAGCACCGAGATCGTCGGCCACGTGTGCTTCATCCGGTCGTGTCCGTAGGCGTCGCCGGTCTCGGCGTACCGCTTGGTCCAGGTCACTGCGTTCACGCAGAGGCGGGCCGCGGCCAGCGGGTGGAGGACGGCGAGTTCGGCGTCGGTGAGTTCGAGCTCGGCGGCGTACCCGCGGATCACGGCTGCAGCGGCGCTGAGCGGATTCGCCTTGCGCAGCATCGCGTAGGCGACGGCGACCGCGAGTTCGCTGATGCGTGCGGTGTGGAGTGCGTCAGCGAAGTCCAGTACGGCGTGCACGTGGTGGCGGCCGTCCGGTGCGCGTCGGGCGAGGACGTTGAAATCGTTGAGGTCCTGGTGGACAACCGCGGTGGGGAGTGCGGCTCGATGGCGTCGCAGCGCGCGGTCGAACCAGGAGACGATGCGGCGGACCTCCGCGAGCTTGCCGCGATCCTCGACGGCGTCGATGCCCTGGGCAATGGACTCCGGTGCGCGGAGGAGATCCCAATGATGGCTTGCGTTCCCGGGTCGATCGGGTGCGTCGGCAAGGGCGCGGACCAGGCGGGCCGCCGTACCGCCGAGCTCCATGAGCAGGTCGGTCGAGTGCGTCGTGAGTGCCGACAAGGTGGTGCCGGGAAGCCATGACTGCACCGTCACGAGTCGCGCGAGTCCGTCGCGGCTGACAGTCGCGAGCGAATCGCCATCCGAGGCCGAGAGTGTGCTTGGTACCTGCACGCCGCCGGCGGCAGCGAGCCGGAGGAGGTCGTGTTGCCAGCGGACCAGGTCCGCATCCGCGTCAGGTGGGGAGATCTTGACCACGACTCGGGAGCCGTCGTGCAGGTCCACTGCCACGTTCTGGTCGAGCTCACCGCCCAGCGGTGACACAGCCACTGCCTGCAGGCCGAACTCATCGCCGAGGACGTCGGTGATGGCGGCAGAACTCCACTCGGCTGCGACGCGAACCGGAACCACGACGATCACACACCTTCGCTACATTGGTGACCAAGAGAACAGGTTGGAGAGGAGCCGCCATGCCGGTGACCCGGCGCATGCCCGCGCTGAGCCGCGGGACGACGGCCGAAGAAGTTGCGTCGGTGCTGCGCGAGATGATCATGGACGGCAGCCTGACGCCGGGTGAACAGTTGCGCGAGGAAGGTCTCTCCGAGCAGTTCGACGTCTCCCGCAGGACGATCAAGGACGCGCTGGGTGTCCTCGCCCGGGAACGGATCGTCCGGCACTACCGGCACAAGGGTGCTCGCGTGGTGCTGTTCTCCGAGGACGACATCAGGGATCTGTACCGGGTGCGCCGTACGCTCGAGGGATCGGCGGCGCGGCGCGCGAAGGAGCTCACGGACGCCGACCTGCAGGACCTCGCCGACGCGTTCGGCGCGCTGACGGCCGCGACCCGGTCCGGCAGTTCCGCGGAGATCGTCCGCTGCGATCTCGCGTTCCATCAGGCCGTCGTCGGGCTGAACGGCAGTCCGCGGGTGAACGAGTTCTTCGCCGGCATCGCCGTCGAGATGCGGTACGCCCTGTCGATCCTCGAGGCCACCTACCAGGAATCGTCCCGCCGCCCGAGTGCCGCGCTCGCCGAACACGGCCAGATCCTGACCGCCTTCCGCAAACGTGACGCCACCAAGGCGGCCCGGCTGCTGGAGCAGCATGCCGACGAGAACGAGGAACTGCTGGTCACCGCGATCGGCGACCTGGACGTGACCGAGTTCGGCGCGCACTGAGTCCTCACTCGTAGAGGTTGAACGGGACCAGTTCGTAGGGGTTCGCACACGGCGAGCCGGGACCCACGAAGTACTCACCCGTGGTCAGGTCGACGCAGCTCGACAACGTGGTCGACCATCGCTCGACCTCGGGGAGCCGCTCGTCCGGATGGGCGCACAACGAGTCGGGGTACCCGAGGTGATCGGACATCGCCGCGTGGATCGCCGTACGGACGTCCTCGGGCTTCTCGGCGACCGCGGCCTTGGCCAGTCCTTTGCGGGCTCGGGGTACCCGGATCAGCGAGTCGGGGGAGACGAGGCGCTGCTCGGCCTGGGTGAGGACCTGATAATGGTTGCCGTGGACAAGGAGTCCGTCCACGCCGTACTCCCAGCCGTGGCCGCGCGGTGTCGTCTCGACGTCGATCGAGAAGCCGTCGCGATGGGTGAGGAGGGCGTTGCTCGGGATGTGGGCCGTCGTCCAGGTGAGGATCTTCAGGGCGTCGGCCACGTTCGGTGCGTCGAGCATCGCCCGGCGGATCACGGTCTGCGGCATCCCGATCGCGTCGTCGAACCGGCCCCCGAGCCCGTTCGCGTTGACCGCGAGGCCGGTCGAGTTCGCGCCGTGCCGCCCGATCTGGCCGGCCTCGACCTGCATGATCAGCGTGGGTTTCGGCGGTTGTACGACGCGGAGTACGACGACGGTGTCGCGGATCGCGTGCCGCCAGTCCCAGTTCTGCCCGGCGTACACGTGACCGTCCCCGGCGGCGCGGTCCGTGAGTGAGAACGACGTACACCCGTCGGTGGGAGCCGCCGGGAACCAGTTGTCGTAGATGATCTCGCCGCGGCAGTTCAGGACCACGATCTCCGCGAGCCGTACGCCGGCGCCCTCGGCGATCCCCGCCATCTCCTCCAGGAGTTCGGGGAAGTCGCGGTCGACCAGTCGTTGCCAGGGCTGCGTGTGATCGAGCACCTGCGCCCAGTCCAGCCCGGCCTGGTGCGCGAACCCCAGCCGGTAGTACTCGATCGCCGCGGCGATCAGGTCGGCCGCCGCGGTTCCGTACTGGACCCCGCGATCACGCGCCGACGGGCTCGACACCTCGATGACTCTCGGCACCACGGCCTCCTCAGGTCAGCATCGCAACTCATTGACTCAATCATGTAACGCGCATTACCGTCGTGTCCAGTTCTGTATCGCGACCGCCCGAGGAGCTCGCCGCAATGACTTCCCCTGTCATCGACCACGCCGACCTGATCCTGTACGGCGGACCCGTCTGGACCGGTGATCCGGCGCAGCCGCTCGTCTCGGCCGTCGCAGTCGTAGGTGACCGCATCGCGCACGTCGGCGACGACAGCGAGATCCTCGCGCTGGCCGGACCGGGGACGACGCTGGTCGACCTGGACGGCCGGATGGTCTGTCCGGGCTTCAACGACGCGCACACGCACTTCGAGAACGCGGTCGACTGGCACTTCCAGGTCGCCCTCACCGACGTCAACGACCACGCGACCTTGGCCGAACGTGTCGCCGCGGTGGCTGAGCGAGTGCCCGCCGGGATCTGGATCACCGGAGGCGATCTCGGCGACTTCGCCTCGACCCAGGCGTCGCCACCGCCGTTCCTCGAGCCCCGGCTGGCCGAGATCGACGCACTCACACCGGACAACCCGTTGCTGATCCGGCGCGCCGATCATCAGTATTTCGCCAACTCCAAAGCCTTCGAGGTCGCGAAGATCGACCAGGACACCCCGGATCTCCGCGGCGGCCGGTTCGGCCGGGACGCGACCGGCAGGCTGAACGGGATGCTCTACGGCCAGGCCGGCGAGTTTCTCCACCGGCTGATCACCCCGGTCTCACTGGCTCAGAAGCGGATCGGCGCCCGCGCGGTGATGGATCGGTTGAACGCCCTGGGGATCACGTCGATCCACGACATCGCGCGACTGCCGGCGGTGACGGAGGCCGTCGTACCGCCGGTGTTCCTGGAGCGGAGCTTCTCGAATGCGGGGATTTTCCAGAGCCTGAAGGATCATGACGAGCTGACGGTCCGCGTGTATGCGTTCCTGCCGCTGGACACGTTCGGGGATCTCGCGGCGCACGGCATCACGCCCGGTAGCGGGGACGACTGGCTGCGGTTCGGTGCACTGAAGATCTTCATCGACAGCGGGGCGATGCTGCCGCCGTTCGACCCGGCCAAGGCGGCCGGGACCGGGCTGACCGGTGGGTGGTCGTACCGGTTCGCGGGCATTGACCGGCTCGAGGAGCTCGTGGCGGCCGGAGATGCGGCCGGCTTCGACATCGGCGTCCATGTGCAGGGCGATCAAGGCGTGAGGATTGCGATCGACGCGTTCGAGCGCGCGGCGCAGGCGAACGGGCCACGGGATCGGCGGCATCGGCTGATCCATGCGTGGCATGTGGCGGATGAGGATTTCAAGCGGGCGGGCGCACTCGGGGCGGTTGCCGACGTGACCTCGGATCACCTGCTCCACTACTCCGGTGGCGTTGACGATGCGCTCGGGGTCGATCGGGCGGCCAACGCCTTCGCTTGGCGGCGAATGATCGACAGCAACGTGACGGTCAACCTGGTGTCGGACTTGCCGGGTGCGTACAACAAGTCGCACGTCGCGGAGATCGATCCGCTGCGCAACATGTACGTCGCGATCACTCGGAGCTTCCGTCCGGAACAGGCGATCACGGTCGACGAGGCGTTGCGGGCGTACACGACCAGCCCGGCGTACTCGTCGCGGGAGGAGAGCGTGAAGGGCAGCATCACACCCGGGAAGCTGGCGGATCTCGTCGTACTGAGTGAGAGCATCCTCGGGCCGGATCCGGAGGTGCTGGTGCGGGCTGCCGTCGAGCAGACGTATCTCGGTGGGCGGTTGGTGTATGCCGCGGACTACTCTGAGGTCCGTGCGTGAACTGGTTGTGCTGGGCACCGGTAGCCAGGTGGCGTCCCGGGAACGCACGCAGAACGGGTACTTCCTGCGGTGGGACGACGAGGGGTTCCTGTTCGACCCTGGTGAGGGCACGCAGCGGCAGATGCTGTACGCCGGGGTCGCGGCCGGGGCGATCACGCGGCTGTGCGTGACGCACTTCCACGGCGACCACTGCCTCGGAGTGCCCGGGATCGTGCAGCGGTTGTCGCTGGACGGCGTACCGCATCCGGTGCGGGCGCACTTTCCGGCCTCCGGGCAGACGTACTTCACGCGCTTGCGGTACGCCGCTTCGTTCTTCGAGCGGGCCGAGTTGCTCGAGGAGCCGGTCGAGGAGGACGGATTGCTGTCGGTCGGCTCCTTCGGCCAGCTGTGGGCTCGCCGGCTGGAACACCCGATCGAGTCCTTCGGCTACCAGCTGATCGAACCCGACGGCCGCCGGATGCTGCCGGACCGACTCGCTGCCCTCGGCATCGTTGGTCCGGCCATCGGTCGCCTCCAGCAGGCCGGATCGCTCGAGGTCGACGGCCGGACGGTGCGGATCGAGGACGTCAGCGAACCTCGTCCAGGTCAGCGGTTCGCCTTCGTCATGGACACCCGCCTGTGCGAGAACGTTCTCCGCTTGGCCGAAGGCGCTGACCTGCTCGTGATCGAATCCACGTATCTGTCGTCGGAGTCCGAGCTGGCCCGTCGCTTCGGCCATCTCACCGCCCGTCAAGCGGCGCGGGTGGCTCAGGAGTGCGGCGTCCGCAAGCTCGTGTTGACCCACTTCTCCCAGCGCTACCTGGAACCCGAACGCTTCCACGACGAAGCCGCCGCCGAGTTCGACGGCGAGATCGTCGTCGCCGCCGACCTGACCCGAACTGCCGTGCCTTCTCGCCGCTAGCGCCGAACCTCGCCGCCATTTGATTGGTGGACGTCCGAGATGACGGGTTCCTTACCCGGATTCCCGGTACACAACCCAGCACCTCGGACGTCTACCCACGAAATGACGGGGCCGGGGCGCGGGCGGTGCTAGGGGTTGTCGGCGAGGAAGTCGTCGATCAGGGCGTTGACCTCCTCGGGGGACTCGAGCGCGGCCAGGTGGGCCGATTGTTCGAGTACGACGAACCGCGCACCGGGGATCGAATCCGCCATCTCCTCGGTCTCCGCGACCGGGAACGTCGCGTCCTCCCCGCCGGCGACGACCAGGACCGGCGTCCGGATCGTGCCGAACAGGTCGCGCTGGTCGGGGCGGCGGGGGACGACGCTGGTGACGGCGTGGCGGCCGGAGGTGACCTTGACCCGGCGGGCGAGCTCGTTGACCGTGGCAACGACTTCGGGTTTCTCGCGTCGCGTGGTCGGGCCGAGGAAGGCGTCGCGCATCGGGCCGGCGAGTGGTCCGCGGATGCCGCCGAGTACCTGAGCCGTTCGCATCATGACGCCGTACTCGAACCGCTGGCGCAGCCCGGCGGGGGAGGCGGTCGCGTTCATCAGTACGGCGACGCCGATCCGGTCGGGGTGGAGTGCGGCGAAGGTGCCGCCGATCATGCCGCCCCAACTGTTGCCGATGACATGCACCCGGTCGACGCCCAGGTCGTCGATGATCGCGCGGATCACGTCGGCGCATTGCCCGAACGTGAACGGCGCGGTCAGCGGCTCGCTTCCGCCATGTCCCGGCGGGTCGACGAGGACGACCTGGAACCGGTCGCCGAAGTGCGCGGCCTGTGCGGACCAGATCGTGCCGTCCAGCAGCAGGCTCGGCCAGAACAGCATCGCCGGCCCGGAACC
>JGI10216J12902_100145774_pt1 | contig 22704 bp, 26 predicted proteins | sample KanNatreferecore_FD_12902 | JGI IMG/M metagenome (IMG submission 12902)
GGGACGACGACCGCGCTGATCATGCTCGTGATCGTCATCCTCGCCAACGGGATGCTCCAGAACATCGTGCAGCCGATCGCAATGGGCGCAACGTTGAGCATGAACCCCCTCCTCATCCTGGTCGTGACGATCTCGGCCGGTGCGTTCTTCGGCGGGGCAGGACTGATCCTGGCCGCACCGTTGACGTCAGCGGCGATCCACATCTCCGGTGATCTTGCGCGAGCGCGCTCGGCGGCAAGGCGGGAGCCCGCGGAAAACCAGGCTGTTACGGCTCCGCCCTGACCTCCAGGGTCAGACCGCGGACCGCAGAGACCCTGACACTCGTGCCGGCGTCCGCACCTTCTTCGCAGTGCGCGCGCCAGAGCTCGCCGGCAACGAAGACCTGGCCGATTGGGCGACAGGCCTCTCTGACCTCGCCGGTCTGCCCGACCAGCGTCTGGACGCCGACGGCCTTGCGGCGGTGCCGCACCGTGCGGTTCCACCCGTAGAGCTCGCCCAGGCCGAGCAAACCGCACACGGCTGCAGCGATCACGTTCCATGGTTCCGGCAGCACGAAGAGCAGGATCAGTCCGAGAACAAGCAACACCTCAGCCGGACCTCGCCGCCTGAGGATGGGGCCGGTGGTACCGCCACGTCGCTCCGGCGATGACGCCGAGAACGAGCGTCGGCACGATCGTCAGGAACCTGTACACGAGCACAGCGGCAACGACCTCGGCATTGTGTCCTCCGAACCCGACGAGTGCACCGGTCAAGCCGACCTCGACGATCCCGATGCCCCCGGGCGTGATCGGCAGAGAGCCGAGCAGTCGTGCGAGCGACCACGCGGCGAAGGCCTCGATCGCGGAAACCTCGCTCGCCGAGACGTCAAGCACGCGTAGCGAGACGAAGAGAACGAGGAAGACGGTGAATTGTCCCGCCAACGTCGTAAGGGTCAGCAGATGCCAGCGGCGCCTCAGCAGCCCGACCGCGTCGTTGCGGAAGGCAACGAATGAGCGACCGTCCCAGCTCACCGGGCCGCGGTGAACGACACGGAGGATCGCGGTGACGAGGCGCGCCGCAGTGTCTCCGACCCAGTTGGCCATCCGGGCGCTCGCGAGCCCGGCGGCGAAAGCGCCGGCGGCGAGCAGGAACACGACCAGCCCGATGAAGGCAACGGTCTGAAGGAGGGCGTTCTGCTCATGTGAAAGCGTCAAGAGAGCGAGCGCGAGAATCGGAAACCCCAACATGGCGAACTGGTTCCAGACTCCGGTCAGCGTGATCGCAAGCGCGACCGGCTCGCCCGTGAATCCCCAGCTGCGAAGGAGCCCGAACGAGACGCCCATCCCGACCGCCGCACCGCCCGGCAACACGTAAGTCGACGCGGTCGATGCCTGGGTCATCACGAATGCCTGCCTGAACCGCAGCCCGGGCAAGGCTACTTGCCACGGCGGTGCGTACGTCGCAAGGTTGAGGACTGTCGCGCCCAGCAGCAGCCCGATCTTCGCCCACGAGAGCTCTTTGACGACACCCCAGACGTCCCGGTAGTCAGCGATCCGCGGCAGCACGAAGGCGAACGTTCCGACAACAACCGCGAGGCCGAGGCCGGCAGCGGCAAGCCGTCGCCACGAGAATCTGCGCAATATGCCTTTGCGGGTCGGAGCCTTTGCGACCGCTGCGGGTTGAGTCATCGCCCGGTGATCGCCTGAGCCTCCGTGAGCGTGACCGTTTTCGTCCACGCGCCCCTGTCCCGTGCAGCCGCTTCGACCCTCGCCGTGAGCGCTGCATCGATCAGCAGCACGGCGGCGGAGCTTCCGGGTTCGAGCCTATCGGCAACCGCCCGTTCGAACTCGTCCGTCACCCCGAGGTCACGGCGGCGTGCAACGTAGACGCCGATCCCTGCGCTTGCCGCCGCGATCGCGATGGGGAAGCCCAGAATCGCTCCGCCCACCAGTCCCCAGGCACCGCCGTACCAACCCGCGGCAGTCGGCGTGATGTCTTTCGTCTCCTTCATGTGCACCGTTCCGTCCGGCGCCCGGACCACCAGACACGCGTCATGCAGACCCTTCTGACCCTGGGCGGCCAGCTCGCTTGCTGTTACCACGGCGTCCCACGCCCTGCGCTCATCGCCGAACACGGCGACCACGAGCACCTCGGCCATGCCCGAAATGGTCAGCTGGTCGACGGGTGACGGAGTTTCATCCCCGCTGGGTGAACCGCGCCGACAGGCCGGGACCGGCGGTTTCAAGCGAGGGCTCGTCACCCTGACAGAGTGACGCCGGGTCATCCCGGCCGGCGGGACGCTCGTGCCCGCTTAGCTCTAACAGGAGGTGACATCCGTGCTGGTAGCAGCGGATTATCCGTTTCTCGACGTGTTGTGGACCATGCTCATCTTCTTCCTCTGGGTGATCTGGTTCTGGCTGCTGATCGTGATCTTCGGAGACATCTTCCGTCGGAACGACATCAGCGGCTGGTCGAAGGCTGGGTGGTCGCTCTTCGTGATCTTCCTGCCGCTCCTCGGCGTCCTCATCTACCTCGGTGTGAACAGCCAGGGGATGTCGGAGCGCTCGGCGCGGGCAACGCAGGCCGCGCAGACGCAGGCCGATGACTACATCCGAACGGTCGCCGCGAGTGGCGGTGCCGCAGGGGAGATCGAGAAGGCGAAGCAGCTGCTCGACTCCGGGGCGATCGACGCTCAGGAGTACGAGGCCCTCAAGCGAAAGGCGCTCGCAGCCGGCCCCGCCTAGGAGCCGACGGGGTCAGGTTCCCAATAGCGCGGCCTTCTGAGCCTCGAACTCGCTCTCGGTCAGCGCACCAGACGAACGCAGACGGGCCAAACGCTCGAGTCCATCGAGTTGCCCGTCTGCGGCCAGCGTGGGTGCGCCGGGCGGAAACTCTCGGAGGATCTGCCGCCGCCACACCTCGAGCCCGAGCGCCAGTAAGCCGCCGAGGACGACGATCCCGAGCAACTGTCTCGTCGCGCCCGTGGGACCCCAGGCCAGGACGAGGAGGAAGGCAAAGAGCGCGACCGCGTAAACGAGGACCGGACGTTCGCGGAAGGTCGGCGCGACCCAGCGACGCAACGCGACGGCCGGGCGACTCGGACCGGCCACGAACCCCGCGACCACGGCGAGCAGGCCGTAGGCGATCAACGCGAGAGCCAGGTCTCTCAGGAGATCGGTCTCGATGTACCAGAGGTTCCGCACCGCCGGCTTCGACGTTTCTGTCTTGACCAACGAATCCACGACCGCTCCGCCGACCACGCGCCGAATGACGATCAGGATGACGCCGACCAGGAGGAAGCAGAATCCTGCTACCTCGAGCTTCGTGCGTCGCGTCCCACGCGCGAGATAAATGGCCAGCGCATAGAGGGCGAGGACCACGAGAACGAGCCACGCGCTCAGCGACTTGAGCGCCGTCACGGCCTTCTGGGCCGCGTCGAGCTGGTTCGACTTCAGGATCACGATCTCGCCGGCAGTCGGAGAAGCTCGGGCCTTCAGTCGATCTTCCACCCCCAGGCGCGCGGCGATTTGTTGCAGGAAGGGCCGTAAGTCGAGGACGACATTGCCGTTTTCGGTTGAGATCGGACCGGCGTCCTTGCCTTCGAGAACGTTCACGAGCGCCGTGTGAGACCGTCGGACAACTCTCTCCCACAAGGCCTGGGCCTGAGAGGTCGCGAGGAACGCGTCGATCACCCGGCCTTCCGAGTTCCGGATTGCGGCAGCAGCAACCGGCGCGGCGCTCTTCGCGCGCGGAGGGAGCCGCTCTTGAAGCTGGCTCGTGAGGTCGACGCGCTGGTTGAGGAGATCGACCAGGCGGCTGGAGAGGGCACCACGGATCTCGTCGTTTCCCAAGAGCTTCACTGCGGAGCTCGTGAACTTGTCGGTGTTCAGGAGCTGCCGCTTCGACCAGACGGTCAGCGACGCCACGAGCGTGAGCAGCGTCGCGACCACGATCAGGGTCCAGACGACCGCCGAGCGGCGCCTCGTCGTCAGCCTCGCCTTTTTCGGCGCCATCGGGCAAGACTCGCCGCGCCCTGGGTGAGCGGCTTTCACTCCGGGTGGGTGAGCGGCCTTCACCCGAGCGCCTCGGATCCTTGATTCCAAGCAAACGCAAAGGAGGCGAACGGCGTGTTGATGCGGAGACGACGCCCGCTCATGCGGGCGGCAATGGTCGGCGGGACGGCCTACGCGGTCGGCAAGCATGCGGAGCGGAGGGCGAACGACGAGGCCGATCAAGAAGCCCGGCTACAACAGCTCGAATACCAGCAGGCGACGGCGTCGGCTCCCGCTCCAGCCGGCGGCCCGACGGATATCGCATCGAAGTTGACCGAGCTCAAGGGCCTGATGGATCAGGGAGTGCTCACCCAGGCTGAGTTCGAGGCCGCGAAGCAGAAGGTGCTGGCGGGCTAGGTGACCAGGAAGGAAGGAGAGACCATGACATTCGGCCCCGTGCAGATCCTGGTCATCGGCTTCGATGACCCGGAGTTCAAGGGCGACATCCGGGCGGAGCTCGAGCGCCTTCGTGAGCACGACGTCGTGCGGCTCATCGATCTGATCGTGGTGCGCAAGAACGACAACGGCACGATCGAGAAGCTGCAACAGAGCGACCTCTCGCAGGATGAACTGGAAGATTTCGGCGCGCTCGTGGGAGCGTTGATCGGCGTCGGCGCAGAAGGCGAGGAGGGCGCCGAAGCTGGTGCAGTCCTGGGCGCCGCGGCGATGGAGGGCGGCCACGTCTTCGACTCCGCCGACACCTGGTACGTCGACGACGCGATCCCGCCGGGAACGGCGGCCGCGATCGCACTGCTCGACCATCGCTGGGCGATTGGTCTTCGTGATGCGATTCGTGACGCGGGCGGGTTCCACCTCGCAGACGCGTGGATCCATCCGGCCGACCTGGTCGCGATCGGCGCCATACGCGCCGAGGAGGGGGCGAGCGTCAAATAGCCCCAGATCGCTAACACCCGTGAGCTGAGGGACCCTCACACGCGCGGGGTGATGCACGCTCACTCAAGGCTCGATGAGCCTCACGGTCAAAGCATGGCTGAAAGCGAACCTACCGACCGCCGACCGCGCCGGCGCAAAGCGTCGCCGAACGCAGACGAGGCTGCGCTGGGGCTCATCGTGGCCAGCGCTCGAGTCGCCCTGTCGGCGGCACGGCTCCTTTCACGCACCCCCGGGATCCACTCGGTTCTCCAACGCTCGGCCGAAACCGGCCGGGCCGCTCGAGTGCAAGGGCGGCAAAAAATCGAGCATGCCGCGCAGTCCGCTCTTTCGGCTCCCGAGGTCGAACGGCTCGTCGACGGTGCACTCGCCAGCCCTCTTCCCGAGACGGTGGCGCGCTCGACGATCGACCATCACCTCGCCGATCGGCTCGCTGCCGAGCTGGAATCGGAGGCGAACCGGCTGATGGACCAGTTCTTCGACAGCCCGGAATTCGAGCGCGCGCTCGAGCGTGCGCTCTCGAGCCCGCGGGTCCGGTCGGCGCTGGCACATACGACGACGAGCCTTGCCGAGGAGATGGCAGACGACGTGCGGTCGCGAGCCGCCGCTCTCGATCAGAGACTCGCATTCGGTCGCGCGCGTGAAGCAGCGCGTTTTGGGGGCGCCGCATCTCGGACCCTGGCGTTCGTAATCGACCTGGTCGCGGCTCACCTCCTCTTCCTCGTCGCAGCGACGTTCGTCGCCCTCGTGGTCTCCCTGGTCGGGGAGCTCCGGCCGGTGTGGCTGTTCGACGCCCTGGCCGGGGCCGGCTGGGCCCTGCTCGTCGGCTCGTACTTCGTGTTCTTCTGGACGCTAAAAGGACAGACGCCGGGAATGCGCATCTTCGACGTGCGTGTCGTCGACCGCCGCGGTAATCCACCGGGGATCGCTCGCGCGATCGTTCGGTTCGGTGCGCTGCTGCTCTCGATCATCCCGCTGTTCGCCGGCCTGATTCCCATCGTGTTCGACCGACGACGGCGCGGTCTTCAAGACCTCATCGCAGGGACCGAGGTCCAGTACGCGGATTAGGCCGGGCGGCGGGGATCGGCCGCCGGCGATCGGGTTGGCGATCAGCCTTCACCTCATCCCGCTCGGGTGAAGGCAGTTCGGCTCCCGCTCCGCAAGAATGGTGGACGTCGTGATCAGCTCGTGGGGCGGCCTCCGACGCAGCATCCCAGCCGGTCTGGTGCTCGTATCGACGTGCCTCGGGCTCGTCGCGTGCGGCGGACACAAGGAGTCGCAGCAGGAGGCCGAGCAGCATCTGTGTCAGAGCCTCGACAACTTCTCCGCGTCGATCCTCTCGCTCCAGGGCCTCAGCCTGAGCAGCTCCTCCCAGGAGGACGTCAAGGGTGCACTCGACAAGGTGACCAAGGCCTGGGATCAGGTCGTGACGGATGCAAAGGACGTCAAGAACGTGAGCACCGACTCACTCCAGTCCACGTACAACGATCTCAAGAACGGGATCCAGAATCGTCCGACCGACAAGCCGGTCAGCCAGGTGATCGCGGGGCTCCAGCCGCAGATCGCCGCCTTCACGCAGGCGTGGCAACAGCTCACCAACGGCCTCGACTGCAAGAAATCCTCCTAGGCGCCCAGCTTCACCCAGCGGGAGTGACGCTCCCTCACCCAGAACGCTCGGAGCGTGCTGTGGAGTGCACGAGGGAAGTCCGTGTTGTGGTCCGTCGGCGCACCGAGGAGGCGCATCGACGGTAAACACGCCGGTTCTTTCGGTGACGCAGGACCCGGATCACGAAGGAATGGCGTTGCTCCCCGAAGGGGAGTTTCTGATGGGAAGCGAAGACCGGCTCGCATACCCATCGGACGGGGAGGGTCCGGTAAGGCGCGTGCGGGTCCCCGCGTTCTGGATCGACAAAGAGGCGGTGACGAACGAGGAGTTTGCACGGTTCGTCGACGACAGCGGGTACGTCACGGAAGCCAAGCGCTTCGGTTGGTCGTTCGTGTTCGCGGGATTGCTACCAGACGACTTTCCGCCGACGCGCGGCGTAGCCCGAGCTCCCTGGTGGCGCCAGGTCGAAGGGGCTCACTGGCGCCATCCGGAGGGTCCGCACTCGGAGCTGGAAGGCCGAGAGGACCATCCGGTCCTCCACGTCACCTGGAACGACGCGCGGGCCTACGCGAGCGCAAAGGGAAAGCGACTGCCGACGGAGGCCGAGTGGGAATATGCGGCGCGCGGCGGGCTCGAAGCTCAGCCGTATCCGTGGGGCGCCGAGCTCGAGCCGGGCGGCGAGCACCGAATGAACGTCTGGCAGGGGGCGTTTCCACGGGAGAACACCGAGGAAGACGGCTATTACGGCAGCTGTCCCGTCGACTCATTTCCGCCGAACGGCTACGGGCTTCACAACATGACGGGCAACGTCTGGGAATGGTGCGCGGACTGGTTCAGCCCTGATTTCCACACGCGCGACCGGCGGACGAATCCGCGGGGACCGCAGACGGGAACGCACAAGACCACTCGCGGCGGTTCGTATCTCTGTCACGCCTCCTACTGCCGGCGCTACCGCGTCTCGGCCCGGAACGCGCTGACGCCGGACTCCTCGACCGGAAACATCGGGTTTCGCTGCGCTCTAACGGCCTGACCCGTCGACCGGCGCATCTCGCTTCATCCCGTGCGGGTGAGCACCCTTCACTCCGAAACGACGCACGATCGCGGCCGTAACCGACCGAAGGAGCGTTATGACAACGGCACCGATTGACCGAACGTACGCCGAGGAGGCTTCGGGCACGGGCTGGATCGCCTTTGCCGGAACGATGCTCATCCTCGTCGGTTTCTTCAACGTGATCGACGGGATCGCCGCGATCTCGGGCTCGAGTTACCTCGTCAACCAGCTGCTGTTCTCGAATCTCGATGCGTGGGGCTGGTTCTTCCTCATCTGGGGCGGCATCCAGGTCATCGCCGGCTTCGCCGTCTATACGGGGGCCGGTTGGGGAGCGATCGTCGGCGTGATCTCCGCCTTCGGCAACGCGATCGCGCAGCTGTCGTGGGCCCGCGTCTACCCGGTCTGGGCGGTGAGCGCCATCGTCCTCGACGTCCTGGTGATCTACGGCCTCATGGTGTACGGAGGTCGCCGCGACACCGATTCCTAGCTCGGCGACAGATCAGAGAATGTGAAGCTGCCGGGCGCGGCGGACTGCTTCCTGCCTCCGCGTGACCTCGAGCTTGCGGTAAATGCTCTTGACGTGCGTCTTGACCGTGTTCACGGAGACGAAGAGCTCGGAGGCGATGTCGGCGTTCGACATCATCGTCGGAAGGAAGCGCAGCACCTCCCGCTCACGTGCGGACAGAGGCTCGAGGATCTCGGCCGGAAGTATCCGGGAGCCGTTGCCGCCCTCGAGCCTGCGGAGCAGCTCGGATGCGAACCACCTGTGCGACACCGCTTTCCGGAGGTGCTCCGCAAGCAGATCGCGAATCCCCGGCCCGGCCGTCAGGAACGGCCTGCGAATACCTTCCGGCTCGGCGTGAGCGAGCGCGGTCTCGAGTTGGGCGAGCGCCGTCGCTTCGCTTCCTGACGCCCGCAGCGCAATTGCTCGAAGAACCTGCCGTTCGACGGCGACGATGGGATACGCCGCGTCGGCCGGCGCCTCCAACGCAGAGAGGGCCGCTTCGGCGTCGCCCGACGCGAGCGAGAGCCGAGCGCGAACGGCCTGCAGGCCCGGTGAGGACGGATGCAACGCGACTGCCTCCCCGACCACGGCCTTGGCGCCCTCGACGTCCGCCCCCGCCGCCATCAGCCTGGCCTCGAGCCCGGAGAAGTACCGCTCCAGTCGGGGCGAATCGAGCGCACGAAGCTCGGACTTCATGCCGCGCAGGCGCTCGAGCGCCATCTCCAGGTCGGAGCCCCGGCCGGTGAGCGACAAAGACGCCTGGATTGCCGCCGACCACGCTCGGCCCGTCAGGTCGTCGGCGCGCCGCGCCGTCTCTCCGAGCTCTCGAGCGTGGCCGTCCGCGGCATCGAGGTCGTCCCACTCTTGTTCCACGAGCGCTAGGGCGCTGAGCGAAAGCGTCGCCTGCGCGCTCCCCTCCCAGCCCCGCGCCTGCGCGAGCTCGAGGGCGCCTCGCGCAATGCGCGCCGACCGGCGGAGCCGCCCCCGGATCAGCTCGAGCCAGGCGAGCCCGCCCATGCTCGCGAGCTCCGCATAGGGGACGTCGGCGATCCGCGAGGCCTCCAGAGCTTCTGTCAGGTGACCTTCCGCTTGCGTCAGGTCTTCGGTCGCGACCTCTGCGAGACCTAGATGGCTGAGGGCGATCGCGCGCATGGTCTCGCTCGCCTGCGAGGAGAAGGGACCTGCCTCGGCAAGGGCGAGCAATTCGCGGGCGAGTCGCGCGCTTCTCTTGAACGAGCCTTTGTGCGTGTGTCGCAATAACTGTGCGAAGGTCAGCACGGCCTGCACCGGCGGCGGTGCCTCGTTCGGCCAAAGCTCCTGAGCTCGGTCGAGCCGTCGCGTCCCGGCTCGCGTCTGGCCGCTGATGAAGTCGGCGCTGGCCAGGACCGCCGAGAGCTGCGCCGAAGCCTCGATCTCTGCTTCGGGGATCCTGCCGAGGACGTCGCTGCGGAAGGCCGTGTCAGTCCGCGCGATCAACTCGAACCAGCCGTCGACGAGGCACATCGTGAGGAGCTCGAGGTCGCCGGCTGCAAGCGCGTGGTGGACCGCCTCCATCGCCGCGCCGTTCTCGAAGTACCAGCGTGCCGCCCGACCGTGCAGCTCCGGAATGCTCTCCCGTTTGGTGTGGCGGAGCTCGGCACGTAGCAGTTCGGCGAAGAGATGGTGGTACCGGTACCAAGGTGGCTGCGTGTCGAGGCGCTCGACGAAGAGGTTCTCCGCAACCAGGTGCTCGGCGACATGCGCGCTGTCCGTCCGATTGGTCATCGCATCGGCCAGATCGGGCGTGAAGCGCTCGGCGATCGAGGTGGCGAGCAGGAAGTCCCGGGTCTCGTCGTCCTGCCTCTTCAGCACCTCCGCCAAGAGATATTCCGCTGCGGGCCGCTCGTCGAGCTCGACCGAGGCCGCGAGCGTCCCGTTTCGACGCCGGGCGCGGTGGGAGAGCGTGAACAACCGCAGACCTGCCGCCCAACCCTCGGTCGCGGCGAGCAGGCGGGAGAACGTCGACTCGTCCACCTCGACCCCGAGACCGTCGAGCAGCTGTTGCGCCTCGTCGGCTGTTAGGGCGAGGTCCCGCGCGCGCAGCTCGGTCAGCTCCCCGCTCGCCCGCAGCAGGTGGAGGGGCAGCATCGGATCGTGGCGGGTCGAGAGAACAAGTCGAAGCGAGGCGGGAGCAGCGCGCAAGAGCTGGTCGATCGTCAGGGCGATCTCAGAGCTGCGGATGACGTGAAAGTCGTCGACCACCACGATGATCGGCTCCTCGAGCTCGGCGAAGCCGTTGAGGAGCTGCAGTACGAAAGCCGATGGCGTTCCGGTTCTCGGTGGGTTGAGGCGACCAAGGGAGGTACGGGGAGGCGCCACGCGTTTCACGGCCGCGAGCCATTCCGCCCAGAAGGAGGCCTCGCCGAGCTGTGGCCGTGGGCTAAGCCAGGCGACGTTCCGCGGTTCCGCAGCCAGCCACGACGCAAGCAGGGACGTCTTTCCGGCGCCCGCCGGAGCCGAGATCAGCGTCAGCGGCCCCTTGGTTCCTTCGTCGAGCAGCGCGAACAGGCGCGGGCGCACGACAAGCGGGCGCGGTGGCCTGGGAATCACCAGATCCGCTGCCGCCACGGACCGCGATCCCTGGCGTCGGCTGGTGTGGGCGGCCAGGTCTCCTCCTTTCCGGGTGACCCCAAGGCTAGAACTAGCCCATTCGGGTTGCAAGACGTCTGGCGACTCGGCGGGCGGAGTCGCCAAATTACCCACACTGTCCGGGTGAGGCTCCGTCACCCACGAGGGCCCGACGGTGAGGATGTGAAACCCAGCAGGTACGAGTTCCGCGTTCGAGGGCGGCTAGGAGAGCGCTTGCTTTCGAGCTTCGAGGGGTTCGACGCGGAGATCCAGCCTGTCGAGACGATCCTCCGCGGATCGATTCCCGATCAGTCGGCCCTGCACGGCGTCCTCGAGCAGATCGAAGCGCTCGGTCTCGAGCTCGTCGAGGTCCGCCAGGTCGATGAGCGGCGCGAGCCGCTGGCGCGGGGAACGCAAGGCTAGAGTCCGAGCGTGAAGGGCGCGCGACACGCGATCGTGCGGGTCGTCGTGACCTGGCTGGTTGGGGCGGCGGCACTCGTCCTGCTCAACCCGCTCTTCGACGGCCTGAAGATCAACAGCTGGACCTCTGCTCTGGGGTTCGCGGCGCTCGTCGGCCTCCTCAACGCCCTGGTGTGGCCGCTGTTCGTGCGGTTCGCGCTTCCGATCACGGTTCTCACACTCGGCTTGGCCGCGCTCCTTCTGAACGGCCTGCTGGTCCTGGCGGCAGCCGGGATCAACAAGGGCGTCACGGTCTCCGGGATTTGGACCGCGATCGGAATCGCCTTGGCCTTGACGCTCATCAACACCTTCGTCACCGCCGTGCTCGCCATCGACGACGACGACTTCTACTACCGCAACGTCATCCGCCGCCAGGCGAAGCGCCGCGGCGCGATCTCGTCGGACGTACCGGCCGTCTTCTTCCTCGAGATCGACGGGCTCGCGCACGACGTTCTGCAGCGAGCGATGCGCGACGGCAACGCGAACACGATGGGCCGGTGGATCCGGGAGGGCTCGCATCGGCTGCTCGACTGGGAGACGGACTGGTCCTCGCAGACCGGTGCTTCGCAGACCGGCCTGCTCCACGGCTCGAACGAGGACATCCCTGCGTTCAGGTGGTGGGACAAGGACGCCGGACGGGCAGTCGCCTCCTCGGCGCCGAAGGACGTGGCCGCGATCGAGGCGCGGATCAGCGACGGCAAGGGATTGCTGTTCGCCGACGGCGCGAGCCGCGCGAACATGTACTCAGGGGATGCTCCGCATTCGCTGCTCACCATCAGCACAGTGCTGAAGCGGGGTCGTGGAAAGATCGGGGAGGACTACTTCTCGTACTTCGCCAGTCCGTACAACTTCACGAGAACGATCCTGCTCGTTCTGGCCGATGTTGCGGCTGAGATCAAGCAGCAGTTGCAGCAGAAGCGTCTCGACATTCAGCCGCGCGTCCATCGCGGGCTCTTCCCTTACCCGCTGATGCGCGCGTGGATGACCGTGGTCCAGCGCGACCTCCAGATGCAGGCACTCCTGGGTGACCTCTATGCGGGACGCCCGGTCGTGTACTCGACCTTTTCCGGCTATGACGAGATGGCGCATCATGCCGGCATCGAGCGTGCGGAGACGCTCGGGATTCTGCGCAAGCTCGACCGCCAGTTCCGCAGGCTCGTCGCGGCGGCCGCAGAAGCACCGCGTCCAGTCGAGTTCGTGGTGCTGTCGGATCACGGCCAGACGCAGGGAGCGACCTTTCTCGATCGCTACGGGAAGACGTTGGAACAGGTCGTCAGGGAAGCCTGCGGGACACAGGATGTCCGAGCACTCGATCAGGGCGACGAGGGCTGGATGTACCTCGGCGCGACGATGACCGAGGCTTCCGGAGCGCAGGGGATCGCGGCGAAGGGGCTTCGCCAGGCCACGAAAGGGAAGACGGTCGACGAGGCGGTGCTGCTCGGACCGGACCGGGAACGCGCCAAAGGCGAGGGCGATCAGCAGCCGGAGGTGGTCGTGATGGCGTCGGGCAACCTCGGGCTGATCTCCTTCCCAGGCGAACCGGGACGCGTCACGCTCGAGCGGCTCGCGGAGCTGTATCCGGCGGTGGTGCCGACTCTGTGCTCACACCCGGGCATCGGCTTCGTTCTGGTCCGCTCCGAGGCGCGCGGTGCCGTCGTCCTCGGTCCACGCGGGACGCATTTCCTCGACGAGGACCGCGTCGAGGGCGATGATCCGCTGGAGCCGTTCGGGCCGAACGCCGCCGAGCACGTGCGGCGTACTGACCGCTTCGAGCATTGCGCGGACATCATGGTGAACTCCGCCTATTGGGCCGAAACCGGAGAGGTGGCAGCGTTCGAGGAGCTCGTCGGTTCTCACGGCGGCCTCGGCGGAACGCAATCGCACGCGTTCGTGCTCGCACCGCGCGGCTGGGAGGTTCCGTCGGAGCCGATCGTCGGAGCGGTTGAGGTGCACCGGCTGATGCGGCGCTGGCTCGTGGCGCTCGGTCACGAAGTGTACGCCGAGGATGCCGTCCTCGCGTGAGCGGAATTGACCCACTTGCGTCAGGCGGGATGACGTTGTAGCCGCGATCCTGTCTGTCGTGCCAGCGGATGAGCCTCTCAGCGAGACGGTCGTGTTCGAGCTCTTGCACCCCTTAGGAGCCGAGCGGCTGTGTGAGCGATTGCGGCACCGCTGGTTCGTTGAAGTCGACGGGGGAAAAGGGGTCTCCCTCGTCGCCGTGAGGCTGAGGCCCCGGGAGGATGACCTCGCCGTCCTCCTACGGGCAGTCAAGATCTGGGCGGCCGATTCCGCCCTCCCCGCCCTGACGTTTCACGTCGACGGACGCGCCTACGTGCTGTGGTCAGGGACAGCGATCGCTCGCTCGGCAGCGGCCGCCTGATACCAGGAGACGTGCTCCTCCTCTTCGGAGGGTGATTTTCCTCCCAGGGGTTGACCGCACGGATCGGGGGGGCGCACACTCGGGTGAGTGTCCGCTCTCAAGATCATCGGGGGCGACCTGGAAATGGCCCTCGGAGACGTCAGCGTTCCCAGCTACGTCATCGACGTGACCGGCGTCATTCGCTGGGTGAATCCGGCGGCGCAGCGCCTGGTCGGGGATTGCCGGGGACGCCAGTTCACGTCCGTCGTCGCGCCCGAGGATACGAGGCGAGCGCGCGAGTTGTTCGCCCAGAAGGTCGCCGGGACGAAGAAAGTCACGGACGCCTCGGGCGTTCTCATCGACGCCGACGGGGACCGCATTGAGGTTGAGATCAGCTCGGTTCCGCTGCGACGAGACCATCGAGTGATCGGCGTCTTCGGTCAGATCCCACACTGGGAGGAAGAGGCACCACGGGCACCACATCCGCGGCTCACCCCACGCCAGAGCGAGATCCTTCGTTTGCTCGAGCACGGGCGTTCGACCGCGCAGATCGCGGCCGAGCTACACCTCAGCCAGGAGACCGTCCGCAATCACGTCAGGCACGTCCTGCGCGCGCTCGGCGTCACCTCCCGGCTGGAAGCGGTGGCCGTCGCACGGCAGTACGCGTCCTAGGGAACCTGCTGGCCGATTCCCTCGCGAGTCGCCCACAGCGCAGCCTGGGTGCGCGAGCTCAGCCCCAGCTTCGACAGGATGTTCGAGACGTGCGTACGAGTCGTCCGCTCGCTGATGCCGAGCGCCGACGCGATCGACTTGTTCGGCTCGCCCTCACCGAGCAGCCGCAGGACCTCCACTTCTCGCGATGTAAGCCTTCTGATCGTGTCGTGCGCGGACGGTGTGCGGAGCGACTCGGTCAGGCGGCGTGCGACCGCAGGGTCGAGCTGTAGCTCGCCGCGATGAGCGGCACGGACGGCGACCGCGACCTCGTCGGCGTCTGCGTCCTTCAACAGGTAGCCGGACGCGCCCGCCTCGAGAGCGGCCTGCACACGCTCCTGCTCACCGAAGGAGGTCAGGACGACAACCTCGACGTCGTCGTACTCCATGCGGATCCGGCGCGTCGCTTCGATTCCGTCGATCGGTTCCATCTGGAGATCCATCACGACCACATGCGGCCGACGTCCTCCCGAGTCCAGTTTCTCCAGCTCGTCCAGAGCCTCGTTCCCGCCGGCGGCGTCCGCAACGACCTCCAGGTCGGGCTCTCCGTCGAGAAACGCGAGCAGGCCGCGACGGACAACAGCGTGATCATCGACCACGAGGACACGAATCAGCTCGTCGCGCTCAGGGGCCATCTGAGTGGTTCGTCTCGACCGGCGCCTCCACGCGGACCACCGTTCCGCGCCCGGGCGTGCTCGAGATTCTGAGTACGCCTCCGATTTCCTCAGCGCGGCTGCGCATCGAAGCCAGCCCGTAGTGTCCGCCGTGCGCCACCGTCGGATCGAAGCCCCGGCCGTCATCCTCGATCTCGAGGATCACGGCGCTCCGTCCGGTCTTGATTCGAATTCGCGCCGTGCTCGCGGCGGCATGCTTGACGACGTTTGCCAGTGCCTCGCGCCCGATGCCGTAGAGCTGTGTCTCCGTCGTGCGCGTCAGCGGAAGCGGCTCTACCGGACCCTGGAGCTCCACTGCAAGGCCCCCGTCGATGGACGAGACATGCCGCTCGAGGGCCGGAACCAATCCATCCCCCACGCCCTCGGGCCCCCACTCGAACATGAAGCGCCGCATCTCGTTCTGCGCCCGCTTGGTCAGCTCACCGACGGTATCCAGCGCCTCCCCGACACGCTCGGAGAGGTCGCCGCCTTCGTCCGCGAGTGCCTTCTGAGCAGCGCGTGTATGCAAGACGCTCGAGAAGAGGGCCTGAGACACAGAGTCGTGCAGGTCTCGTGCGATGCGCCGGCGCTCCTCGAGTGCGAACTCGTTCTCGCGCCGCTTGGCTTCGGCCAGTTCCACCGCAGAACGCTGGCGCTCGCTGACGACGGCACTGAGAAACAGCCCGGTGAGGGCCGCAACCAGAATGTAGAGCTGCGTGCCGAGCGTCCGGTCGTCGATCGGTTGCTTGAAGAAGACCCCCAGCTGGTCGGCAGTGATTCCGATCGTGAGCCCCCCGGTGATGAGCGTGGCCAGCGTCACCCCGGGCGGACCGAATCGAAACGCCGCCCAGATCAACGATGGAAACACCACGTAGAGCAGCGGCCGCCCGCTGTTGACTCCGACCACTGTCAGCAACGCGACCGAGGCGAACAGTAGGACTCCCTCGACAGTACGGATACGGCGCCACGCTCCTGGCGGATCGCGGAGCCACGTCAAGGCGAGCGGGAGGACGACGAGCGCGCCCGCTGTGTCGCCGAGCAGCCACGTGCGCCAGAACTTTCCCACTTCCGACAGGTCGATGACACCGCCGGCCAGCATGGACAAGGTCCCCACGGTCGCGCTGATTGCAGTCGCGGTTCCCACTGCGACGACCATGCCCCCAACCTCCGAAGCTCGATCGAGCGCGGCGTGCGGACCGATCAGCCGCCGCAGCAACCATGCGCCCACGATGACCTCCGCCATGTTTCCCACCTGCTGCCCGATCAGGCTGCCCAGCGGTATGGCGGTGTGACCGAGGAGCTCGCCGTTTACGATCAGCTCCCCGAGGAAGATGCCGGGCCACCAGCGCAGCCCGAAAAGGTAGAGGGCCGCGATCCCGAGCCCGGCCGGCGGCCAGATCGCTGCGACCGACCCCGTGTAGCGGAGCGTCTGCCCCACTTTCGCCGCTCCGTAGTACGCGGCGGCCAGGGTCAGTACTCCGACGACGTCCCCGGTCGAAGGCCATGTGAAAGTCGGCGATCCCACTCGGCGAGAGGACGCTGGGACCGGCGAGACCTGTCCGTCGCTCACTGTTGGCTCCATTCGTCGATCCGGCGGCGGCGTCTCACGTTACCGCGAGCCGCGCCGTTGGGCCAGAGACGGTACGAGATCCCTCGGCCGAATGTCGTACTCCGATCGGGCCGATCGTCCCATGGCAATGCCCTGTGGGCATGGAGATACTAGGTTCGGCCGCCTACAAACGTGAACAGGGAGGGCTCACGTTGCGCCGCCCGGCCGAAACCGAGCTCGAGCAAGTCGAACAACTGAGCGTCGTTGCCCCTGCGGTTGAGTTCCGGGAGCTGCGCTACTTCGTCGTTCTCTGCGAAGAGCTCCATTTCGGCCGGGCGGCTGAGCGGCTCCACATCTCGCAATCCCCTTTGTCCCAGGCGATCGCCCAACTCGAGCGCAAGGTCGGCACGAGGCTCCTGGATCGTTCCAGCAGACATGTCCAGCTGACCCCAGCTGGAGAAGTCCTTCTTGAACATGCGCGACGGCTTCTGCGCGAAGCCGACGACGCTATCGGTGCAACGAGAAGAGCGGCCGCGGGAGAAACAGGACTGCTGCGAATGGCCGTAGGACCGGTTTCCCGCGAGGCGATCCTGCCGGCGCTCCGGCACGCAGTTGACGATCGCCTACCGACCCTGGACGTTGAGATCACACAAGGCGTCGGCGATGCCATGGTCGACGAGGTACTGCAGGGCGCCTCAGACGTCGCCTTGATGGTGTGCCCGCCTGTTCACGGTGACATCGAAACGAAGCTTCTCCGCCGCGACCGTCCTCGTGCGGTCTTCCGTCCCGACCATCCACTGGCCGGCAAGACCAGCGTGTCGCTCGATCAACTCGCCCAGCACATGCTCGTGCTCTGGCCGCGAGAGGTCGCAAAGGGATCGCACGACGTCGTCCTCGCGATGTTTCATGCACGCCCCCCAGCCTCCACGCGCATTGCCGACCTCTACAGCGGCCCGTTCTGGGACGCGATGCGCGCGGGAGGGTTCTCCGTCGTCGCAGCTTCTGCGCCTGTCGGTGGCGACTTCGTGAGCCTGCCCATCGACGACGCAGAAGCCGAGTTCACCGTGTCGATGGTCTGGAGCCGACAGACGCCGCCGGCGATGCTCCCCGCCCTGGTCGAGGCTGCCGACGCAGCGATTGCGGTGAACGGCTGGCTCTGAGCGCGGCGGGCAGCAGCGCGACCGTCAGGCCACACGGGTTGAAACGATCACCTCTGCCGGGTGACGGCGCATTACACGACCGCAGGTGAGCATGACCCGATGAGCGAGGGTGCCAGGACGCAGGCATCCGCGCCGTCACGGGTGTCCAGCCGGCCGGCCGTGATTGCGAAGAAGTTCGTCCAGGTCGTAGCGAACGCCGTACAGCAATTCTTCGCAGACCGGTGCCCGCAGCTCGCGGCGGGAATCGCGTACCGGGTGCTTTTCTCGATCGCCCCGCTGGCGATCGTGCTCGTTTCGATCTTCGGGCTCGTTCTTCAAGACGACGCCATTCGTCACGACGTCGTGGACGCGATCGTCGATGCGCTGCCCGTGTCAGCGGCGGGCAAGCGGGACGTCGAGAGAGCGATCACGGGACTTGCCACGCCGGCGAGCGCCGCCGGGTTCGTCAGCCTGATCGTGTTCGCCTGGGCCGCGACCGGGATGATGACGGCCTTGCGGCAGGGCCTCGAGTCTGCGATGCATGTCACCCAGTCTCGGCCGTTGGCGCGCGGCAAGCTCGTCGACCTGGCGCTGATCGTGGGCGCTGCGCTGCTCGTGCTCGTCACGGTCGGGATCACGCTGCTGGGGAGTTTCGTCCAGAGGGCCTCCGACCGCTTCGGCGACGTCATCGGTGTTGGCACGGGGACGCTGGCGAGCATTCTGCTTCGTCTCGCCTCGTTCGCGCTCATGATCGTCGTGGTGTTGCTCCTGTACCGCTTCGTCCCCGCCCGTGGATTACGCATTCGTGACGGGGTAGTGGGCGCGATCGTCACAGCTGTGTTGTTGCAGCTGATCTCGCTCGCGTCGGGCTGGATCTACGAGAAAACGACCAACCTGAGCGTCGTCTACGGCTCGCTCACAGCGGCGCTCGTCTTTCTCTACTCCACGTACCTCTATTCGTCTGCTCTCCTCCTCGGCGCGGAAGTAGCCAGAGCATGGTCTCGGCCTTCTGCCGCGGACGGGGAGGCCGAGCCGATCCTCACCCAACTGCAGCGGGCCGTGCTAGGACTTTTCGTCTCTGACAGGAGGTAGCCGATGAGAGTGCGCCAAGCCACGATGAGGCTCATAAGCCTTGCGGTTCTTTGTGCCGCCGGAGCACTCCTGGCGGCAGGAATCGGTGCGGGGCAACGAGTTGCACAGACGACGACGGAGACCACGACCACCACGACGACGGAGCCCGCGACGACCGTGGTCTCGACTTCGACGGTCGAGCACACGACGACCAGGCGGGTGGTCGTGCCGACCTCGACGACTTCGTCGACCTCGAGCGACAACACACCCGCCTGGGTCTGGGTTCTCATCGGGATCCTGGCAGGCGGGTTGGTCCTGCTGGTCGTGCTGCTCGCGCGGCGAGGCGGCTCACCGCCGGCCGCGGGACAGCAGCGTCGGCTCGACGGGGCGATCGCAACCTGGGCAGCGCAGGGATGGGGGTTGGAGAGTCAGACCACGGACTCGGCGATCCTCCGACGGGGCAACGAGCGGATGCTCGTCAGCGTGGACGACGCCGGGCACGTGAGCACCCGCGACCTGCCGGCGTACTAGGTAGAGCGCGCAACAGAATCGCCGGGCTCATGGCCGGCCGCACCCGACCTTTGCATGCGCGGCGACCGTGAGCCCGGCAACTCTTCTAGACGCTTACCTCTCGAACGTCGCTCCAGCGCACGGTCAGTGCGTAGAGCACGACGATGTTCAGCGCCATCGCTGTCAGCGCCCACAACGGGTACTGGTGTCCGCCGACGAACCCGAGCTGGACGAAGAAGTTCAGGCTGGCGATCACGATCGTGAGCCAGCGTGCCCAGCCCGCACCCGAGACAAGCGCGGCCCCCGTGAGGGCCAGGACAATTCCCCAGATCAGCGTGATCCAGCCCCACGTCGTGAGATCGAAGACGATGATCTGCGACGGCGTCAGGACGTAGTACTTGTCGCGGATGATCGCAATCAGGCCCTGGAAGAAGTCCAAACCGCCGATCACCACCATCAGCAGGCCGGCAAAACCAACCCAGCCCGCCCAGAAGCCTTTCGATGCCATTGGGCCCCCTTCTCCCGTTTTTCGAGTCGTACTCGTTTAGCAGGAACCGCGGACATCATCCTCGGGAGACGTATGGGAACCGATCACCCACGCGGGGTGATGCCCTCCGACCGCCGGGCCAAGCCAAGATGACCCGTGGGGCTGAGAGTGGGCCAGATCATGGTGGACGTCAAGTGAGTCGTGCCGCAGTCAAAGCTCGGCGGATCACCGTCGGTGACCTCGCGGTCCAGACGTCGGTCGGCGGCGCAGGCAACCCTGTCGTGCTCGTGCACGGTTTCGGCGTCTCGGGCAGCTACATGCTTCCGCTCGCGCGGGTGCTCGCCCGGCGGTTCTCGGTGCTCGTACCCGATCTACCCGGCCACGGGCGCAGCCAGAAGCCACCGACGGCGCTCGGTATCACCGGTCTCGCAGACGCGCTCGCAGACATTCTGGATGTGCTCGGATTGGAGCAACCCGCGTTCGTCGCAAACTCGATGGGCTGCCAGGTCGTTACGGAGCTTGCCGTCCGTGTCCCGGACCGCGTCGGCCCGTTGACGCTGATCGGGCCGACTGTCGATCCGGCGCAGCGGCGGGCGCGTCGTCAGCTGCTCCGGGCAGTACGCGACTCTGCACGTGAGCCACTGCCGCTGCTCGTGCAAGCGGCACGCGACGGGTCCGGGATGGGCGCCCGCGCGATCTTGGCGACAGGACGCTCGGTGCTTGCCGACCGCATCGAGCAGCGGTTAGCGCTGATCGCACAACCGACACTCGTCCTGCGCGGCGAAGCGGACCAGTTCGTCAGCACGGCCTGGGCCGAAGAAGTTGTGGCCCTGCTACCGCGCGGGCGGCTCGTGATCGTTCCCCACGAGCCGCACGCCGTTCATTACACGCGTCCGACTCTCGTCGCCAGACTCGTTGCCGAGCTCCTCGAGGAAAGCGAGGAGACAGGCGGCGAGCTCGTCAGGGACTTCCCACATCGGCACGTGGCCGCACTGAAGTAGTACGAGTCGAGCCCCCGGCAAGGCGCGCTGCCATTCCTCCGCGACCGGTAACGGCACCAGCCGGTCGTGCTCGCCCCAGACGAGGAGCGACGGAGCTCGTACGGATGCGAGCTCTGCCCGCAGATCTCGTACCGACACGTACACGGCTCCATGCACGAGCCCCAGTGGGCCCGCCCGGACGGCGTCGCCGACGATCGTCGGCAACCGGCTTCGCACGTCGTACAGCGTCTCGACCAGCCGGACAGCGCGGTTCGGCAGCCCTCTTCCGCAGGGAATGCCGGCCGGGGCGACGAGCACTAGGCGTCGAACACGTTCCGGCTCGGTGGCTGCAAGCTCCGCCGCGACGAGCCCGCCCAGGGAGTGGCCGACGACGTCGACGCTGTCGAGGCCTACCGCGCGCACCCAGCGGCCAAGCCAGGCGGCCAGCTCTCGCGCACTTTGCTGCCGCCAGACGCGCGGAAGGTCGACGAGATACACCCGGCGACGCTCCATCAGGCGCTCGGACACTGAAGCCCACCAGCGCCAGGAGCCCGACAGCCCATGCACGAGCACGACGGCCGACCCGTCGCCGGCGGCCCGATACCGGACCGGCTTCCCGTCTATCTCGACCTGCTGGAACTCACCTACGGACTTGGCCATGCTCCGGGCCACGATCGCCTCCAGCATAGGGGTCCCGCCTGCCGGCTCGGCCCCGCGCCACTCTTCACCCCGATCGGATGACGGTCATTCGCCTCCGGTCATGGGAGGCTCGGCGGTGCCGCCATGACCGATGCGACTGCGGATTTCTTCGAGGACCTAGGCCACCGCGGGCACGAGCCGCTCCTCGAGAAGACGACCGGAACCTTCGGGTTCGAGCTCGAAAACGGGAGCAAGAGCGACCACTGGGTGGTCGCGGTGGACAAGGGCGACGTGGCCGTCTCCCACAAGAGGGGCAAAGCGGATTGCACGCTTCGAGCCCGCAAGCGGGTGTTCGACAGCCTCGCGCGGGGTGAGTCGAACGCAATGGCCGCGGTGCTGCGCGGCACGGTGGTGGTGGAAGGAGATCCGAGGCTCCTGGTGCGTTTCCAGCGCCTCTTCCCCAGCCCACCACCGGCCCGATGAGCGAGGCACTCGTCAAGATCCTCGACGGCAACACGTTCGTTGTCAGCGACGACCGCGGCGACATCGAGGCGTCGCTCACCGACCCGACCGGCCTCTTCTCCTTTGACACCCGTTTTCTGTCGAAGTGGATCCTGACCGTCAACGGGCAGAGGCTGAACCCGCTCTCGACGGACGATCTCAACTATTTCGAAACCCGCTTCTTTCTCGTGCCTGGGACGGGAACCGTCTACGTGGATTCGAAGCTGTCCGTGATGCGCCGGCGCGCCGTCGGCGACGGCTTCCACGAAAGCGTGACGATCCTGAACCACGACGAGCAGCCGGTCGACCTAACGATTCGCATTGAGGCCGGCAGCGACTTCGCCGACCTGTTCGAGGTCAAGGACGCACTCGAGAAGAAGGGGACGTACTCGGCGCGAGTGAAGGACGGTGAGCTTCTGCTTGCTTACGAACGCGAGACGTTCGGTCGGGCGACCGCGATCTCCTCTTCGGCTCCGGCCCAGGTCGACAAGAACGGATTCACCTTCAAGACGCAAATCGCCCCGCACGGCGAATGGAGCACGGAGTTCGACGTGGTCACTGCACAGCTGATCGCCGGCGAGACGCATCGCCGCACCAAATACGCAGGCAACGGGGGCGGACGGGGCAGGTTGAGCATGGAGGCCAACCTCAATCGCTGGCTCGAGGGTGCGCCCCGGATCGAGTGCGACTGGGAGTCCCTGAAGTCGACCTACCGTCGCAGCCTGATCGACCTGGCTGCGCTTCGCTTCTCGCCCCCGATCGCGGGAGGACGAAGCCTGCCGGCCGCCGGCCTTCCGTGGTTCATGACCATGTTCGGGCGCGACAGCATCTTCACCAGCCTCCAGGCGTTGCCGTTCACCCCCGAACTCGCGGCCACGACCCTCCGCGCGCTCGGCGAGTGGCAGGGCACCAGGGTGGACGACTTTCGCGACGAGGATCCTGGACGGATCCTCCA